>Ga0326721_10000126_pt1 | contig 37292 bp, 35 predicted proteins | sample SGPome_FD_203951 | JGI IMG/M metagenome (GOLD analysis project Ga0326721, IMG submission 203951) | Soil microbial communities from Southern Great Plains, Lamont, Oklahoma, United States - SGP_1_2016 | ecosystem: Engineered > Artificial ecosystem > Soil microcosm > Unclassified | place: USA...
GAGAACCAGCGCTGGTACCCGGAGTTCGCCCGGCTGGCCCCGCGGATGCGCAAGGACGAGCACTACGAGGTCGAGGAGGGCAAGCGAACCATCGCGGTCACCGAGGCCGGCGTGGAGTTCGTCGAGGACCAGCTCGGCATCGACAACCTCTACGAGGCCGCCAACACGCCGCTGGTGGGCTACCTGAACAACGCCCTGAAGGCCAAGGAGCTGTACAAGCGCGACCGCGACTACATCGTCCGCAACGGCGAGGTGCTGATCGTCGACGAGTTCACCGGCCGGGTGCTGGCCGGCCGGCGCTACAACGAGGGCATGCACCAGGCCATCGAGGCCAAGGAAGGCGTGCAGATCCAGCAGGAGAACCAGACGCTGGCCACCATCACGCTGCAGAACTACTTCCGGCTGTACTCCAAGCTGTCCGGAATGACCGGCACCGCGCAGACCGAGGCCGCCGAGCTGCACCAGATCTACAAGCTGGGCGTGGTGCCGATCCCCACCAACCGGCCGATGGTCCGGGCCGATGAGACCGACCTGATCTACAAGACCGAGGACGCCAAGTTCGCCGCGGTGGTCGACGACATCGCCGAGCGGCACGACAAGGGCCAGCCGGTGCTGGTCGGCACCGCCAGCGTCGCCAAGTCCGAGGTGCTGTCGAACCTGCTGCTGCGGCGCGGCATCCCGCACGAGGTGCTCAACGCCAAGCAGCACGAGCGTGAAGCCGCCATCGTGGCGATGGCCGGCCGCAAGGGCGCGGTCACCGTGGCCACCAACATGGCCGGCCGCGGTACCGACATCATGCTCGGCGGCAACCCCGAGTTCGCCGCCGACAGCGAGCTGCGCGAGCTGGGACTGAGCCCGAGCGAGACTCCGGAGGCCTACGAGGAGGCCTGGCCGGCGGCGCTGACCAAGGCGAAGGACCGGGTGGCCCGCGAGCACGACGAGGTGGTCGAGCTCGGTGGCCTGTACGTGCTGGGCACCGAGCGGCACGAGTCGCGGCGCATCGACAACCAGCTGCGCGGCCGGTCCGGCCGGCAGGGCGACCCAGGCCTGTCCCGGTTCTACCTGTCGCTGGGCGATGACCTGATGGTGCGCTTCAACGGCGACCGGATCGCCAGCATCATGAACTTCCTGCGGCTGCCCGAGGACACCCCGATCGAGAACAAGCAGGTGTCCAAGGCCATCCAGTCCGCCCAGACCCAGGTCGAGCAGCAGAACTTCGAGATCCGCAAGAACGTCCTGAAGTACGACGAGGTGCTCAACAAGCAGCGGACGGTGATCTACGACGAGCGCCGCCAGGTGCTGTCCGGGGCGGACCTCTCGGAGCAGATCCGGCCGATGATCACCTCGGTGGTGACCTCCTACGTCGAGGGTGCGACCTCGTCGGGGTACCCGGAGGAGTGGGACCTGGAGCAGCTGTGGGTGGCGTTGAAGACGCTGTACCCGATCTCGCTGACCCCGGACGAGGCGATCAAGACCGCCGGCGGCGAGCGCAACGACCTGACCAGGGAGTTCCTGGTCGAGGAGATCGTGGCCGACGCCCAGGCCGCCTACGACCAGCGAGAGGCCGAGCTCGGCCCCGAGGTCACCCGGGAGCTGGAGCGCCGGGTGCTGCTGTCGGTGCTGGACCGCAAGTGGCGCGAACACCTGTACGAGATGGACTACCTGCAGGAAGGCATCGGCCTGCGGGCGATGGCCCAGCGCGATCCCCTGGTGGAGTACCAGCGGGAGGGCTTCGACATGTTCTCGGCCATGATGGACGCCATCCAGGAGGAGTCCGTCGGGTTCCTGTTCAACATCGAGGTGCAGATCGAGACCGAGCCCGCTGTCGAGGCCGCCCCGGCCGAGTCCGCGCTGACCGGTGCCGGGCCGGATGGTTCGGCGCCTGCCGGTGCCGGCCCGGACGGTGGCCTCGACGCCGAGGGGGTGCTGGCCGCGCTGGCCAACCAGCCGCAGGCCGAGCACTCGCACGGTGAGGACCATCCGCACATCTCGGCCAAGGGCCTCGGCCGGCCCCGTAGCGAGACCGCGCCGCTGACCTACAGTGCCCCGACGCTGGGCTCCGACGCCCCGGAGGTGCGGGTCGAGGGCGGCGCACCGCCCGCGGCGGGAAACCGGGCCGCGGCGGCCAAGCAGCGCCGGGCCAACCCCAACCGCGGCAGCCGGGGCAACAAGCGCAAGCGCTGAGCAGCAGCCGGCGCTTGACCGAATGCTGTGCCTGACCGGATACGGGTGCTGATCGACTGCCGCGCTGCCCACTGCCGTGCCGCCCAGGGGATGGCGATGACCGGTGCGCCGGTGCTGACCGGGCACCGGGCGGCGAAGGCAGCGCCCCCGTTTTGAGAGCTGCTTCGCCGCCCGGCTCAGCCGATCTGCAGGCGGACACACCGCCATCGGCCGTCCAGTCCTTCCAGCCGCAGTGCCAGCGCCCGGAAGCGGTTCTCGATCCGCAGCACGGCGGCCACCTCGGCCACCCCGTCCGCGGGTTCGGTGACGTGCAGGGAGTGCAGGGTCGCGGGCCGTTGGGCGCTGCCCAGCCGGGTGATCCGGCCGGCGTCGCGTACCAGGCCGGCTTGGACCGCCGGGCTGGTGTGGTCGCGCAGCTGGGACGCCGAACGGCGTCCGGTAGCGATCTCCACCACCCCGATCACCAGTCGCCTGGCGATCAGGGCCGGCTCCGGCAGCTCATAGAATCCGGTGGGCCGGTCCGGCGAGGTGTCCGGCTGTGTTGCTGCGGTGTCCCGGTCGAGGCCTTCGAGCGGCAGCGGTTGATCCAGCGGACCGACCAGGCTCAGGTGCCGTTCGGGCACCTCGTCGTCGAAGAGCGGCTCCCGGCGAGGGGCCGGCTTCACCAGGTACCGGCGGCCGGCTGCCGGGCCGGAACGGGCGCCGGCCAGCTCGGCGGAGGCTGCGGACATCGTCATGCGCCGGCGTCCCTGCTGCCGGGCTGAGGAGCCACCAGACGGGTGCCCGGCAGGATCAGCCCTGGATCGGCGCCGATCAGGTGCCGGTTGGCGGCATACCAGCGGGGCCACTCCTGCTGGATCCGAGCGGCCGGCGGGCTGGTGCCCAGTCGCCGGGCGGCGATCGACCACAGCGAGTCCCCGGGGCGGACGGTCACCTGGCCGGCGGACCGGGCGTCCCGTCCGGTGCCTTGCGAGAAGCGGGGAGCGACCTGGGGTGCCGGGGCGGAAGTCGTGGGGTCGGCGCTCGGGGTCGGATCCGTGGGCCAGCCGACGGCGGGCATCGCCGATGGCGTGCTGCCCGGTACCGGTGAGCCGGCTGGAGCAGCCAGTGCCGTGACCGGGGTGAGCAGGATCGAGGCACCGGCCGCGGCGACCACCACCCGCCGCAGCGCCGCTGGGGTCAACCGGCGCGCTACGGCTCGGGCCAGCGCGCCCAGCCGCCCGGGCAGCAGCGAGCCGGCGGTCAGCGCCAGGCTGACGGCGACCCACAACGCCACCAGCCACAGCAACGCTCCGGCGAGCGTGGCCACGGCGGCATCCGGACCGGCCAGCGCGAGCCATTGACGGGGCGCGGACAGGTCCTGCACCAGTTCGCCGAAGTGCGGGGTGCCGGCGGTGAGGACGAACCCGCTTCCGAGCGCCATGCCGGCCAGAGCCGCTGCGCTGATGTGCCTCTGCATCATGCATTACCTTCCATTTGCTTCCGTTTGCATCTAACAGGCTCTGGAAGGTTCGTACAACTCGGCTGTGGATAAGCGGTTCTGCCTGTGAGGGATCAGCTGATGCGGGTCAGAGGGGTCTATGACGGTGGGGTTCTGATCAGCCCTGGCCGTGTTCTTGCGAATCGGGGGAGAGGGTGTAATGTAGGCATACCCCTAGGGGGTATATAGACCTCAGTCAGCTGGAGAGAAGCCATGACCGCCCACCCGTCGCACCATCACCAGCCGGCGGCCGTCGCTGCCGAGCCCGCCGCCCGCCGGCCGGAGCAGGGGAGTGACCGAGGCCGGGATCTGACCCGGTCAGCCGTCTCGGCGACCCTGCACTGCCTCACCGGCTGTGCCATCGGAGAGGTCCTCGGGATGACGCTGGCCACCTGGTGGGGCTGGAGCAACGGGCCGTCCATAGCGTTGGCGATCGTGCTCGCCTTCGCCTTCGGTTACGGGCTCACGGCCAGTGCCGTGCTGCGGGCCGGGCTGTCGCTGCGGCAGGCCGTCGGGGTCGCACTCGCCGCTGACACCGTGTCGATCCTGACGATGGAACTCATGGACAACGCGGTGATCCTCGCGCTGCCGGGAGCGATGGAAGCCGGGCTGGCGGACCTGCTGTTCTGGGGCAGCCTTGCGGTGTCGCTGGTGGTCGCCTTCGTGGTGACGGTTCCGGTCAACCGGGCTCTGATCGGTCGCGGCAGGGGACATGCGGTGATGCACGCCTACCACCACTGACCATGCCCGCTGGCCGCACGGCCCGGCTGATCCACTTCGGGGGGATGCGGGCAGAATTCGGTGCCTGACAGCCGGCGCCCAGCTGCCGGGTGACGCGGGATCCGGTGGTTCCCCGCCGTGCCGGCTCGGGCGCCGACCGGCCATCGTGGAGAGGGCGTTGCGTGCGCTGGGACGAGCTGTTCGCCGATCTCGAAGCGCAAGCCGAGGCGTTGCGGGCGGCTGAACGCGATGCCGAGGTGGCGGAGCTGACCCGGCTGGAGACCTCCCGGCTGACGCTGGCGAGCCGGCTGGGCCCGGCGGTGGGCAGCCAGGTCCGGGTGCGCTGCCTGGGCGGGACGATGCTGGCCGGTCGGCTCGGCGCGTCCGGACCGGGATGGTTGCTGCTGGACGAGGGGACCGGCCGGGAGGCGCTGGTGGCCACCGCGGCGGTGACGTCGCTGGCTGGCCTGGGACGGCTGTCCGCTGCCCCCGGCTCGGCGGTGGAGGCGGGCCTGGGCCTGGGTTCGGTGTTGCGCGCGGTGGCCCGGGACCGGTCGGTGCTACGGGTGGGCTTGACCGATTCCACCATGCTGGACGGCACGCTGGACCGGGTGGCTGCCGACTACGTGGAGCTTGCCGTGCATGCCGCGGGCGAGCCCCGGCGGCGGGATGAGGTACGCGAAGTGCTGGTGCTGCCCCTCGGTGCGCTGGCGGTGGTGCGGCGGGACGGTTGAGCTGCCCGGCCGGCGCTCGATGCGCTACATGCCGGTCAGTCGGCTGCCGAATCGATGAAGGGATGCTCGGCGACGAACTGCTTGGTCTGGTCGTACATGCGGGAGATGTAGGACTCCAGTTGCTCGCGCTCGACACGCCACTGGCCGCGGCCACCGATCTTGATGGCGGCGAGCTCTCCCGAACGGACCAGCGCATAGGTCTGGGATGCCGAGATGTTGAGCACCTCGGCAACGTCGCTGAGCGTCAGGAATCGGGGTTGGGTCATGCGTGGGCTCACCTCCGCCATGCGTCTTTCAAGCCGACGATATCGAAGGCAACCGCCTCGGCCTGTTGCCAGTGTGGCAGCTGGTCCTCGGCTGGTAACCCCGTTATCCACAGCTTTGCTACGGCCGGCGCGCTGTTCCTGGCAGGCATCCTGCAAGATGTGTCGCTATGACCGATACGTCGCTGCTTCGTGCTGACCTGCCGTCTCCGGTGCCGCGCCGGCTCACCCGGCCCCGCTGGCTGGACCCCCGGCTGATCGGCGGCGTCGTCCTGGTGTTGGTGTCGGTGCTGCTGGGCTCGCTGTTGGTGGCCTCCGCTGATCACCGCCAACCGGTCTGGTCACTGACCCGCGACGTCGCCGCCGGGACCGTGCTCACCGGAGCGGATCTGCGCCCGGTGCGGGTGCAGCTGGGTACGGCCGCCTCCCGGTACCTGGCTGCCGATGTCGCGGTGGCCGGCCGGACCGTGCACCATGCGCTGCGAGCCGGTGAGTTGCTCGCGGCGGCCGAGGTGACCGACCCGGAACCCGGTGTCACAGTGACCATCCCGATGCAGCCGGAGAACGCGCCGGAGGTCAGCCGCGGTGAGCGAATCACCCTGTGGCTGAGCACCAAGACCTGCCGTGGGGTGGTGCTGCTCAGCGGGGTGCCGGTGCAGAGTGCCGGCAAGGTCAGCGGCTCGGCCTTCGGCTCGACGGCCGGTTCGCTGCTGGTGGTGCGGGTGTCGGCCGCCGATGCCAGGCGGGTGGTCTCGGCGCTGGATCTGGACGGCGCGGTGCTCCGGGCCGGCGTGCTGTCGGCAGCCGAGCGGGCGGAACCGCAGTCGGACTCGCTGGCCGGCTGTGCCGGGGACGCCCGGTGACGATCGCGGTGGTGAGCGCCGCCGATGGCGCTCCGTGGGAGGCTGCGCTGCTGGCCGAGCTGGGTCGCAGTCCTGCCGAGCAACCCTTCCGGGTGGTCCGGCGGTGCGTCGACGTGGTCGAGTTGCTCGCGGTCGCCGGGTCGGGCCAGGCGGTGGCCGCCCTGGTCGATGCCCAGTTGCGGCGGCTGGACGCCGACGCCGTGGAACGGTTGACGGCCACTGGGGTGGCGGTGGTGGGCGTGACCGCCCCGGACGCCGATGCCGACACCGAACGGTTGGCCGATGCCGGTATCGGGTTCTTCGTGGTCGCGAACGCACCGGTGGCCGTGTTCGCCGAGGTGCTCGGGGCGGCGGTTGCCGACCGCTCGGTACCGGCGGACCGCCGGGGAGAGCACGCCTTCGCAGACCCGGCGTTCGCCACCGGATCGCTGGCCGGCAGTCCGGCCCGGATGTCGCCGGCCGGGCCTTCCGGTTCGAAGGAGGCCGCTGCCGTGCTGGGCGCTGCTGTGCCGGGTGCTACCGGCGCCGGGCCGGTGCCTTCCCGGCGCGGCAAGGTGGTCGCGGTCTGGGGGCCCACCGGTGCGCCCGGCCGCACCACCGTCGGCATCACCCTGGCCGACGAGCTGGCCCGGCTCGGCCAACGATCGCTGCTCGTCGACGCCGACGTCTACGGCGGGGTGGTGGCGGCGATGTTCGGCCTGCTGGACGAGTCCGCGGGCCTGGTCGCGGCCTGCCGGCAGGCGCAGTCGCGGCGGCTGGATGCCGAGGGACTGGCCGGACTGTGCTGGCAGATCGGTCCCGAGCTGCGGGTGCTCACCGGGATATCGCGGGCCGACCGGTGGCCGGAGCTGCGCAGCACCGCCCTGCAGGAGGTGCTCGCCGTCGCCCGGACGCTGGCCGACTACACAGTGGTCGACGTGGGGTTCGCGCTGGAGACCGACGAGGAGCTGAGCTTCGACACGCTGGCGCCCCGCCGCAACGGAGCCACCCTGACGGTGCTCTCCGAGGCCGACCTGGTCCTGGCAGTGGGGTCGGCGGATCCGATCGGGCTGCAGCGGCTGGTCCGCGGGCTGGGGGAGTTGCGCGCCGTCGGCATCGACACGCCGGTCTGGATCGTGCTGAACCGGGTGCGCCGCAGCGCGGTGGCGGGCAAGCCGGAAGCCGAGCTCAACGCCGCGCTGCACCGGTTCGTCGGCCAGTCGTGCGCGGCCCTGCTGCCCTACGACCTGGCCAGCCTGGACCAGGCGGTGTCGGCCGGCCAGACGCTGGCCGAGGCGGCGCCGGCCAGCCCGCTGCGCGGCGCGGTGTGCGAGCTGGCCGGCGTCCTGTGCGGTGTTCCGGCGGCACCGCGCCGTGGCAGGCGGCGCAAGTAGCGTGTACCTGCCGGTCACCGGCACCGGGCCGGTCGCCGGCCCGGGTGGTGAGCCCCGGCGTTGGCAGGCGAAGGAGTTCTCGCGACATGGCAGACAGGTTGAATCCGCTCGACGTGTCCTTCCTGTACCTGGAGGGCCGCACCACGCCCATGCACGTGGGCGGCCTGGCGGTGTTCGAGCCGCCGGCGGAGGGGTTCGACTATGACCGGTTCGTCGACCTGATCGAGCGCCGGATCGCGCTGGTGCCGCGTTACCGCCAGAAGATCAGGTCGGTTCCGGGCCATTTGGCCAACCCGGTCTGGGTGGACGACAGCGACTTCGACCTCGGTTACCACGTCCGGCGTTCGGCGTTGCCCCGGCCGGGTTCGGACGAGCAGCTGCGCGAGCTGGTGGCCCGGGTGCAGTCGCGCCCGCTGGACCGCAACCGGCCGCTGTGGGAGATGTACCTGGTGGAGGGCCTGGCCGGCGGCCGCTTCGCCGTGATCCAGAAGACCCACCACGCGATGGTCGACGGGATCAGCGCGGTGGACATCAGCCAGGTCATCCTGGACACCACGCCGGTGCCGCGCGAGATCCCTGAGGACCTGTGGATGCCACAGCCGGAACCCGGCCCGGCGGGCCTGGTGCTCGACGCCGTGACCGACCTGATCCGGCGCCCGTCCGCGGTGGCCGACACGGTGCGGATCGGCCTGGCCGACGCCCGCAGCGTGATCTCGCAGGTGTCCAACGCGGTCACCGGGGTGTTGTCGGCGGCCCGGGTTGCCGCGCGGCCGGCTCCGGAATCCCCGCTCAACGCCGCGATCGGTGCGCAACGCCGGTTCGCGGTGGCCAGGACCGACCTGGAGGACTACCGGAAGGTGCGCAAGCACCGCGGCGGCACGGTGAACGACGTGGTGCTGGCCACCACGGCCGGAGCCGTCCGGGGCTGGTTGCTGTCCCGGGGTGAGCCGGTGACGCCGTCGACGACGGTCCGGGCGATGGTGCCGGTCAGCATCCGGAGCACCGACGACGCCCGCCCGGGCAACCGGGTCTCGTCCTACCTGGTGGACCTTCCGGTCGGTGAGCCCAATCCGATGGTGCGGCTGAGCCAGGTCAGCTATGCGATGAAGGCGCACAAGGAGTCCGGCCAGTCGGTGGGGGCCGAAGCCCTGGTGGCGCTGTCCGGGTTCGCGCCGCCCACCCTGCACGCGTTGGGCGCCCGGGCGGCCAACAGCTTTACCCGACGGCTGTTCAACGTGGTGATCACCAACGTGCCGGGGCCGCAGTTTCCGCTCTACGCCTCGGGGGCGAAGATGCTGGAGATGTTCCCGGTGATCCCGCTGGCCACCGGCCAGGCGGTCTCGATCGGCTTGACCTCCTACAACGGCGGGGTGTTCTTCGGGCTCAACGCCGACCGGGACGCGATGCACGACGTCGACGTGCTGGCCACGTTGATCGAGGAGTCGCTGGCCGAGCTGGTGGAGGCGGCTGCCGAGCCGCGCCGGCGCCGTTCGGGGTAGTCCGCGACCGGCCGTTGGTGTTGTAGGCGCGGGTTCCGCACCGAGGAATGCGGTATGACATACCGTTTCTAAGGCAGGCTTGAACTCCTCGAGCTGCCTGGTGGAAGGAGCGGACCCGTGGTCGATACGCCCGAGCCTGCCCGCCGGGCGTTCGTGTTCGGTGGTGGTGGTGTCCTCGGGTTCGCCTGGATCGTCGGCGCGCTGACCGCGCTCCAGCACGAGTTCGGGGTCGAGCCCAGCTCCGACGACCTGCTGGTCGGGACGTCGGCGGGCGCGGTCGTCTCCGGCCTGCTGGGCTGCGGCCTGGGCGTCGACGGCATCCGGCGCCACCAGGTCGGCATGCCCCTGCCAGAGGATCCGCCGATCGCCTGGGACTACGGCTCCGACAGTGGCGGCAGCAGGCCGCCGCGGCCGGCCTGGTGGCCGGGGTCTCCACGGCTGGTGTGGGACGGCATCCGCCGGCCCAGCAGCGTCTCGCCGGTACTGGCGCTGTCCGGCCTGCTGCCCCGGGGCCGAGGCAGCCTGCAGCCGATCCACCGGATGCTCGACAGCGTGGTCGCCGACACGATCAGTGCCGGTACCTGGCCGCAGCGGACCTGGATCGTCGCCACCGACTACACCACCGGGCGGCGCACGGTGTTCGGGCGGGAGGACGAGCCGGTCGCGGAGCTCGCCGACGCGGTCTGTGCCTCGTGCGCGATACCGGCGTGGTACACGCCGGTGCGGATAGGCTCGCGCGCCTACATCGACGGCGGAGCGGTGTCCAATGCCTCGGTGGACCTGCTCGCCGGTCAGCAGCTGGACGAGGTGTTCGTGCTGGCACCCATGGCAGCTCTCGAGGTGGACAGCCCGCGCTCGCCGGTGGCGAGGCTGGAACGGCGGGTGCGGCGACTGATCACCCGCACCATCTGCGCCGACATCGCCGGGCTGCGCGAGGCGGGTACGAAGGTCACCCTCCTCACCCCGGGACCGGAGGATCTCACCGTGATGGGCGCCAACCTGATGAACTCGCGGCGCCGGACGGCGGTGCTGCATACCGCCATGCGCACGGCGGCGAACACCCTGCGCCACCAGAAGCGGCAACCCGACTTCACCGTGCCGACCTCGGGCACCGCGTGAGGGTCTACCTGCCGGCCACCTCCAGCGTGCTGGCAGACCTGGCCGGTACCGGCATGCTGGGGCCGGCGCCGTTGACCGGTTTCGCGGTGACTCCGGGACTGCGCGAGTACTACCTCGACGACGATATCGAGGCGCTGGAATACGCGGCGGCGGCTGAAGCCGCCAGAGCCGCCCTGCGACTGATCTCGGCAGACCCGGCGGCAGCCAGGCGCCGGATCGTGATTTCGGCTGACGTGGCGGACGAGTCGGTATCGGTACGCGACGACCTGGACTACGGAGTGGTGCGCATCGACGTCGGGATTCCGCTGGCCTGGTGCGCCTCGGTCCATGCCGACGACGTCGAGGCTGAGCCCACGGTGGCTCGTGCCGCCGAGCAGGTCGACGCGGCCGACCTCGGTGACCCGGCAGCCGAAGAGGTCGTCGACGATGCCGAGGGGTTCGAGCTGTCCTGGTACGCCACCCAGGAGATCGGCGACCTGCTGTCCCAGATGCGGTAGCCGGGCCGTTCATACCGCCACCTGCAGGGCAAGGCCGTCCGGCGCTGTCCGGCGCGTCGTGTCGGTCACCAGCAGGCCTCGACCGGGGACCGGCGTCATCCGCTGGCCGCCGGTGCGCACTCCGAGCAGCTCGCCGTCAGCCGGCCCGGGCTGCAGCAGCAAGCCGGTACGGCGACGGCGGATCACCACCGCCGGGCTGCGGAAGCTCGTCATCAGGTCCTCCGCGCGGCCCGCCGCGATCACCGCCGCGGGATGACTGGTGGCGAGCTCGGTGAGGTAGCTTCCGCTGGCCGTGTCGGTGAATTGCTCGGTGTCGTCGATCAGCACCAGCTGTCCGGGCCCGGGATCGCTGGCCCGGCCGGGATATGGCGGGTCGTCCGGGGTCAGCACGTCCAACCCTCGCTGGCCGGCCCAGTCGGCTAGCGGCGAGCGGGCCGGAGCTGCGACCAGCATGGTCAGTCCGGCCTGCCAGGCCTGCTCGGCGATCACGATGGCTGTGGTGCTGCGGCCGCTCAACGGCGGACCGGAGATCAGGAACCGGGCGTGGTCGACGAACAGGGCGGCCCAGACCGGCCGGGCGTCGTCCCCGCCGAGCCCGAGCAGGCAGTGGCCGGGCTGGTCGGCCGGCTCGTCAGCGGGCCCGTAGAGGCGGTGCCGGTCGGCCGGACCTGCCATCAACTCGGCCCGGCGCACCGACACCGGCAGGCTCCGGATCCTTATCGCCGGGCCGGCAGTGGGAGGCCGGTCCATGGTGCCGAGTGCCGCCACGGCAGCTTGCTGCGCTCCCGGGCCGGTGTCATCGACGAGCAACGCCAGCTGGACCCCCAGGCCGCTCCCGGCTGCCACCGCACGGCCCGGCTCGAACCGGGCCGGCAGGTCGGCCGGGCTCACCCCAGCGGTCAGGTAGTCGCCGCGGTCGACCAGGGCCAGCAACAGCTTGCGGCTCAGTGCCGGCGCCACCCGCAGGCCGAGCATCGCCCGGTCGCCCGCGACCAGCACCGTGATGCCGGCTGCCGCGCCGTCGCGCGCCAATCGCAGCAGCGCCTCCGCCGACCGGCCGGCGTCGTGGTCGTCGCTGAGCGCGGATAGGCCTTCCCAACCGTCGAGGGCCACCACGATCACCGGCAGCGGCGTGCCGGTCAGGTGCGCTTCTGCCAGCGTGGCCAGGCCGAGGCCGGCCAGCAGCCGTTGCCGATCCGCCAGCTCCTCGACCAGCCTGGTGAGCAGCCTCGCGATCGAGTTCGGCTCGGAATGTCCCACCACCGCTCCGCAGTGCGGCAACCGCCCGAAGTGGCGGAAGCTCTGGCCCGCGCAGTCCAGCAGGTACAGGTGCAGCTGGTCGGGGGCGAGCTGCCGGCAGGCCTGTCCCAGGAAGGTGTGCAGGGCGGTGGTGCGACCCGACCGCGGGCCGCCGATGAAGCCGAGCGAGCCGCCTGTCAGGAGATCGTGCACGGCCGGGTACTGCCGCTGGCCACGGGGATCGTCGGTCAGGCCGAACCGGATCCGGAAAGGCTGCGCCTGATCGTGGCCGAGGTCGGTGGTGGTCAGCCGTGCCGGCAACGGCGGCAACCACGGGCTTTCGGGCACCGCCCGGCCCAGCTGCTCCACGGCCTGCCACATGGTCGCCTGCACCGGCCGGCCGTCCTCGACACCGCTGCCGGCCGGTGGACCGGCAGGTCCAGCCGCCACGCGATGCCAGGGGTCCAGTGGGGTAACGGTGACCGATTCCGCCGGAGCTAGCCGCTGTCCGGTCCGCGCGGTCTGGAACTCCGACAGCCCGTCGGCCAGCAGGGCAAAGCCCCGACCAGGGTGGTTCTTGGAGATCTCACTGGCCGCCGCGCGACCGATCACGTCCGTCGAGTCCGCCGCGTCGGTGACCCGCAGCGCGATGCGGGCGGAGACGTTGGCCTTGATCTGCGCGGAGACCACGCCGGCCGGCCGCTGGGTGGCCAACACCAGGTGCAGGCCGAGAGACCGGCCGCGCTGGGCCACGGCGACCAGGCCGGACAGGAAGGTAGGCAGTTCCGCGGCAAGATGGGCGAACTCGTCCACTACCAGGATCAGCCTGGCCAGTCGACGTTGCCGGGTTTCCGGCAATCGCTGGTAGTCCTCGAACTCCGCCACCCCCGCCTCGGCCAACGTGATCTCACGACGGCGGATCTCGGCGTCGAGCGAGGCGAGGGCGCGGCTGGTCAGGTGCCCGTCGAGGTCGGTGACCAGGCCCACCACGTGGGGGAATTCCGCGCAGCCGCCGAAGGCCGCTCCGCCCTTGTAGTCGATCAGGACGAAGGCGATGTCATCCGGTGGGTGCCGGAGCGCCAGGCCGGTGACGAAGCTGCGCAGCAGTTCGGATTTCCCGGCTCCGGTGGCACCGGCGACGAGCAGGTGCGGGCCGTCCCGCACCAGATCGAACTCCAGCGGTCCGGCCACTGTCAGACCGATCGGTGTCGCTGCCGGCCCCGGGCGTGACCAGCGGTCCACCAGCGACTGTGCGCTGACCTGGGCGCCGCCCAGCAGGTCGGCCAGCCACACCTCGCCGGGCAGCGCGGCACCGTCGGCGGGGTCGGTGTCGTGCAGCGGAGCAAGGGAACGCGCCAGCCGATCGGCCCATTCGGCAGAAACGCACTCGGTGGCCGCCCGGGCCGTCAGCTGCCCCGCACGTCGAAGTTCGGTGCTAGAGCCGTTGTCCGAGGTGAGCACGGCGGTCGCCCGGCAGGACGGCGGCAACACGCGCACGTCGGTGTCGAGGCAGACCGCCGTCACGCCCACCGCCGGTCCTTCCTCCAGAACGGCTCGCAGGTCATCCAGCGCGACGAACCGCCCTGCCCGATCCAGCAACACCACGACCCGAGGCCCGGACCAGGTACCGGTACCGCGGGCCTTCCGTTCGAAGACGAGTTCGCGCAAGTTCCTCGACAACGAACGGTGCGCGGACGGCTCGGTGGCGACGGCCCTGACCGTGGCCTCCGGCCACCTCAACCAGCGCCAGTCGTCGACCTCGCCGTCGAGGAAGGCCACCAGAGACAGGTCCCGCGGGGAATGCAACGCCAGCAGTTGCCCGACCACCCACCGTGCCGCGCCGCGGACCAGCGGCAGCGGACCGGCGAGCCCGAGTGCTCCCTCGGCCAGGGAGACGGTGGCAGGCACACCCGCAAGAACCTCGGCCGCCAGCAGGCGTCCCGCCCGGGTCGCCCGGGTATCGGCTTTCCGGTCGGCCAGTCCGAGCCGGACGGCGAGGAACCGGCGCTCGCCCGGCCGGCGCTCCCACAACCGGCAGTCCGGAACGGTCGAGGTGTGCAGCACCGTTGCCGCATCGGGAAAATCGCGGTGCAGCCTGCTCTCCTCGGCTGCCAACCGGGCAGCGAGTTGTTCCCGGGCGCCGGCCTCGGCGCGAGCGAGTTCTGCCTGCGTCCGCCGCCGGTTGCGGCGCCACTCCCGGCGGTCGACGGCCGCGCCGGCCAGGATGGTTACCGGGCTCAGCAGGGCGAAGACCAGCAATTGGCTGTTGTGCATGAGGATCGCGCAGCCGACCCCGAGCACCGCGGGCGCCAGCCCGGCCAACCACGGAACCCGGTTCCGGGTGGTCGGAACCGGCTCGGATGGAAACTCGACCGGTTCGTCGTGCCCCGACTCGGCAACGGCGGGCGGCCGGTGCACCCGCAGCCGGCCGGCGGCATCGGCGGTCAACGCGGCTGGCGGGTCGGTCGCGGTCACCAGCCGCAGCAGCGAATTGCCCAACCGGAGCTCGTCATCCTGGCCGATCGGGCAGCCGGCGGCCGGAACGCGAGAGCCGTTGAGCCAGCTGCCGTTGGTGGAACCCAGGTCGCGTACCGAGACGCCGTCGAGTTCGACACGAAGTTCGGCGTGCCGGCGGGAGACGTCCGGATCGGCCAGGTCCAGCTGGGCTTCCTTGCTGCGGCCGATCAGGTGACGGCCACGCGGCAGTCCGATCGTCCTGCCGCTGTCCGGTCCACTGACCACGCGCAGCTGGAGCGCGGAGTCGGCCGGTGAGGGCCGCCTGGTCCCGGCACCCATGGTGATCACGCATCCCGAGCGCAGGCCGGGCTCGCCCAGCGACGCCTGCGCGGACAGCAGCCTGCCGTCGTTGAACAACGAGCCGGTCGCGGCGCCCAGCACACCGCCGAACAGTGGAGCCAGTTGGCCTGCCGTGGCGCCACCCTCGGCAATGACCTCGACGTCACGCTCGTCTTCCGGTGACCGGAGCGTCAGCTTCACCCGCATGCCGAGAGTGTTGCCGATTTCCTGCGCCGAGTGCGGGCTTGCCGTTCCAGCTGTGGATAACACGGGTTTATCCACAGATCGCCGCTCGGCAGCTGCGCGCGACGCCATGTCTGCTTACGGTGGCGCCCAGATTTCCATCAGCGTTACCGACCATCGGCGAAGGGACCGGGCTCCATGACAGGTTTGAAGGTTTCACCAGAACAGCTGAGCGCACTCGGAGGCAGTTGCGGGCGGACCGCCGTCGAGATTCGCGGGCAGCACGTCGGACTGAAAAGTCAGCTGACGCCGCTGTTCGGTGCCGACTGGTCCGGTGCGGCAGCCACCCAGTTCGCCGCGTTGTACGAGCAGTTCAACAAGAACGCCGAAGGCATGACCGCCGCTCTGGAAGGGATCGGCAGCCTGCTCAATTCCGCCGGCCGGAGTTACGCGGCGGTGGAACAGCAGATCGCCGCTTCGTTCCGCGGATGAGGACGGTCACCATGCACGCGGTAGCGTCCGGGGATGACCGATGCGCCTCCCGACATCCTCGTCCTTGTCGAAGCGGCCTATCGGCAACACTTCGAAGTCCTCCCGGCCCGCGCCTCGGTGTCCTTCTTGGGAGTCGACCCCATCGAGGTGCTGCGGTATCCGGACGGCACCACCGACCACTACCTCACGCTCGGCATGGCCCGGCACCCGATGGCGGACCCGGCCGAGGCCGTGATCGCCACCGCCAGTGCGCCGCGTGCGGAACTGCTGCTGTCAGCAGCAGGTCGGCCGGACCGGCTCTGGCGGGCACTGGCGGTGCTCGCGGCCGCTCCGGCAGTCGAAGGTGCGGTGTACCAGCCGGGTAACCGGGTCGATCTTGGCGAACCGCTCTGTCCGGGTTCCCGCTGCACCGGCGGAGTGCTGGTCGCCTCGGAACTGCAACCCGTCGCGGTCAGGGGAGTAGCAGACGTGCAGGTGCTGCGGGTGCTTCCGGCAACCCAGACAGAGCTCGCCTGGGCGAGGGTGCACGGCAGCGAGCAACTGCACCGGCGCTGGCAGGTGGCCGAAACGGATCTGACGGACCTGATGCGCGACCCGGTCGACCTGAGCTGACCACCAGCACCAGGACGGTCACCATTCGGGTCGGACGACGGAAGGGTTGGTAGCGGTCACCGGTGACCAACGGCACGCCGCCCAGCCGCTCGGCACGCCGCCGGGTCCGGCACCATAACCACACGCAAACCATCGGCGAGGAGGCAACTGTGCAGTTCGGCCGTAGCTACGAGGAGTTCGAGATCGGTGCGACCTACCGGCACTGGCCCGGCAAGACCATCACAGAGGCCGACGACCACCTCTTCTGCCTGATCACCATGAACCACCACCCGCTGCACCTGGACGCCCACTACGCCGAGAACACCACCCAGTTCGGAAAGAACGTGGTGGTCGGCAACCTGGTCTACTCGATCCTGCTAGGCCAGTCGGTGGCTGACATCTCGGGCAAGGCCATCGCGAATCTCGAGATCGAGTCCCTGCGGCACGTGGCGCCGACCTTCCACGGCGACACGATCTACGGCGAAACAGTGGTACTCGACAAGTGGGAGTCGAAATCCAAGGACGACCGGGGAGTGGTGTACGTCGAAACCAAGGGCTACAAGCAGGACGGCACGGTGGTCTGCCTGTTCCGGCGCAAGGTCATGGTTCCCAAGCAGAACTACCTGGATGCCCGTGGCGGCGAGCAACCGGGCCGACCGGTGCCGACCGCCTGAGAACTCGCCGGCACTGGGCCGCAGTCCTCGGCCGGCCAGGGGACTAGGCGGGCAGGAGATCCCAGTCGGTCAGCGCCTCCAGCAGGCCGGCCGCCAGCGGCAAGCCGGTCATGGCGGCCAGGTCGAACCACCCGGCCTCGGCCGCGTCGTCCCCGGCGCGCAGGGTGCCACCGACAACTCCACAGAGAAAGTCGTCGATCACGAACTGACTGCCACCGGGTGCCGGGCGGTGTACCCGGCCAGCCCACCGGATCACCTCGACAGCCAGCCCGGTCTCCTCGCCGACCTCCCGCACGCACGCCGCCGCCGGGGACTCGCCCGGTTCGCACTTGCCACCGGGCACCGACCAGGTGAGGGCAGCCGGCGGCAGCGACCGCAGGACCAGCAGCAGCCTGCGGTGCTCGTCGAAGACGATGCCGCCGGCGGCTGCGATGAGCACGCCGCCCAGTGTGCGACATTGACGCGCGCTGCGCTGCGGTGCACCTTGGGCGGATGGGTTTCTCGTGGTGTCCCAGGTGCGGGACCGACCTGGTGGCACCCACCGAAAGCGACAAGGCCTGGCGATGCCCGCGACACGGTCACACGCTCCCGCTGACCATCCTGGCCCAGCTGGACGACTCTGCCATCCGGCATGTCTGCAAGCACGCCGAGGTACCGCTCTGGCTTCCCGATCCGATGCCGCTGGGCTGGACGCTGGCCGGGATGGCCACTGTCGGCGAGCCGCCGGACAGATTCCGGGCAACCGTGGTGTCACTGCGAGGGCCTGCTCCGCTGGGTGGCATCGGTGAGTGGCTCGTCGTCGCGGAGGAGCCCGGCATCGGCCTGGGGGCAAGTTACGCAGGCACCCTGCTGACGGCACCGCCACCGGGATCGCGAGAGGTGCCGTCGGCCAGGGTGCACGCGCTAGGGCATCCGACGCCGCTGTGGCCGGTCCAGGACACCCTCGCCGACCGCAGCGCCTACGTGGGAGAGGCTGCCGGTGTGTGGCTGTGGCTGGTCAGCTTCCCCGCCGACGCGGGATACGCGGTGCTGGAGGACCTCGCCGTGACGGACCTGCGGAGCCAGCAGTATCTGCCGCTGCTGGAGGCCGGAGAGCTGTCACAGCGGCTGCGGCCGGGCTACTGAGGTCCCTTCGGCACCGGCGGGCCACGGACAGGGACCCGACCAGTGAGAACGCCCGGCGCACCGCCCGGCCCCCGGGAGCGCCTCCCACGCTAATCCGTCGCTGTCCGGTAGACAGGTCTTGACCTGTGGCTGGGAACAGCCGCGTCGAACGGGCATCGAGGAGTAGAGCGTGGTCGCCAAGAAGATCGGCATGGTGCTCCTGATCGCGTTCCTGATCTTCTTCGTGGTCAACTCGCCCACCGACGCGGCCGCGGTGGTGAAGAACATTCAGCACCTGCTCGGGCACGGCTTCGACAGCATCAGCGAATTCATCCGAAGCTTTGAGGACTAGCCCCCGCCGCGCGACCGTCATGCCATGAAGGACCACGACAAGTACCTGATCGCCTCCGAGCGGGCGGTGGTGGTCACCCGCCGCCACTGGGTCAGCCTGGTCAAGGTCGGCACCGGCACCGCAGCGTTCTTCCTGCTGGGCCTGCTGATGGTGCTCTACCTCGGCGACGAACAGTTCTTCGCCGTCGTCGGAGTGCTCGCCTTGCTGGCATCGCTGGGGTGGTTCGGCTTCGCCTGGTGGTTCTGGGCCACCGAGGAGTTCGTCATCACCGACAAGCGGGTCCTGCTGGTCAGCGGGGTGATCACCCGGCGGGTGGCCATCATGCCGCTGACCAAGGTCACCGACCTGACCTACGAGCGCTCGGTGCTGGGCCGGTTCCTGGGCTACGGGGCCTTCGTCATGGAGTCGGCCGGCCAGCACCAGGCGATGAGCCGGATCGAGTACCTGCCCCGGCCCGACCGGCTCTACCACGAGGTCTCGACGTTGCTGTTCGGGCCGGACTCGATGCTCTACCGCCGCTGGCAGCCGGGCGGCGCTCCCAGTGACTATCCGACCATGCCGCTGCCTCCGGTGCGCTGACCGGGCGGGCCATCCCCGCAGCCACTGACTGCAGGCGCTGTGTAGCGAGCAGGACTGGACCACGGACGGCGACTCGCAGCCCCCGGCCAGCTTGCAGCCACTCGTCAGATGGTCACCCGGCGGCCACGTAGGGTGACCTGATGATCGATTTGCACGCCCACACCACCGCCAGCGACGGCAGCGACACCCCGACCGAGCTGGTCGGCAACGCGGTGGCCGCGGGACTGCACACCCTGGCCATCACCGATCACGACACCACCGGCGGCTGGCAGGAGGCCGGCGCGGCGGTCGGCCGGCTGGACGTGCCGTTCACGCTGATCCGGGGGACTGAGTTCTCCTGCATCTACGACGACGGTGACGAACGGATCAGTCTGCACCTGCTCGGCTACCTCTTCGATCCGGAGGCCGAGTCGCTCAAGGCCGAACGGGCCCGGTTGCGCGAGAGCCGGCTGGGCCGCGGGGAGGCGATCGTCGACGCGCTGGTCGCGGCCGGGTACCCGATCAGCTGGCAGCAGGTCATCGACATCGCCGGCGGCGGTGCCGTGGGACGCCCGCACATCGGACAGGCGCTGGTGCAGGCCGGCGTGGTGGACAGCGTCACCGACGCCTTCGCCCACCTGCTGTCCAGTTCCTCGCCGTACTACGTGCCCAAGCTGGAGATGCCCGTGGAGCTCGCCATCGAGCTGATCCGGCAGGCCGGCGGCGTGCCGGTGATCGCCCATCCGTGGGCCCGCCGGCGCGGCCGGGTTCTCGACGAGGCGGCGCTGCGCAGCCTGGTGGAGCCGGGCCTGCTCGGCATCGAGGTCGACCACCTCGACCATGCCCCCGACGACCGCGCCCGGCTGACCGAGCTGGCCGAAGAGCTGGGCCTGCTCAGCACCGGATCCTCGGACTACCACGGCACCCGCAAGAAGGTCGGGCTGGGCTCGGACACCACCAGCCCCGAGTCATTGGAACGGCTGCTCGGCCTGGCCACCGGGATCGACCTCATCCACTCACCGGCCACCGGCTGAGCGCGCCGTGTGACAAAACTGGAGGACCGGACGCTGATCAAGATGAGGGTGAACAGCCACCCGGCACAATGGTCAACCGTCGTCCTGCAGGGTACGGAGGCTCAGCCGGACAGCGGCGCTTCGAATCCCACGAGGCGCGGCACCACGGTTCTATCCGACAAGGAGTTCTCATGAGGATAGGGGCCAGTCTCTTTCTGATAGCGGTCGGCGCGATCCTGACGTTCGCCGTCACCGCGGATGTCAACGGGCTCGACCTCAGCACGATCGGGGTGATCCTGATGATCGTGGGCGCGGCCGGGCTGCTCATCACCGTTGCGATGATGAGCACGCGACGCCGTACCGACATCATTCACCGGCGCTCCGGAACGACGGTCATCGAACCGAACGACCCGATCGACCCGGTCGATCCCCGGTACTAGCTCACACCCGCACGAACCGTCCGCACGTCACGCAACCCACTGGAGGAATCAGTGATCATCCTCGGAATCATCCTGCTCGTCATCGGGCTCATCGCCGGGATCGGCATCCTGACCTGGTTGGGGATCATCCTGCTGGTGATCGGCGCCATCCTGGCCATCATGGGCGGCATGGGCCGCGCCGTCGGTGGCCGTCGCTGGTACTACTAGCGCCATGCCGTAACCCGGGGGCTCGTCCGCACGCGGATGGGCCCCCGGCCGGTGTTACGCCCTTGCCCGGCCCGTCGCACGGCCAGCAGTTGACACCTCGACTCGGGGTGTTGGGCCTCAATACGTGTCCGCCGGCCCGCTGATCCGGTACGGTCCAGCCAATTCGATCTGAAAGATCGACTCGACCGGCGAGGGTGGGTGCGTCAGGGGTGAACCCCGCATGCTGACCCGGCCGCGTCCGGACGGTGACGGTCTCGGGGATCGACGCCCGCTGCTGACGTCGCTGCGCGCCGCGAACGATCAGTTGAGCGCTGTCGTGCTGGCCGCCCAGGCCGGTGAGGAAGAGGCCTTCAGCGAGCTCTACCACCAGTTGCATCCGGGCCTGCTGCGCTATCTCAGCGTGCTGGTCGGCCGGGATGCCGAGGACATCGCCTCCGACACCTGGCTCCAGGTCTGCCGGGACCTGCACACCTTCACCGGCGACGGCGACGGCTTCCGGGGCTGGGTCGCCACCATTGGCCGGCATCGCGGCCTGGACTACCTCCGCAGCCGGAGCCGCCGGCCCGCGGAACCGGCCGCCTGGGAGACGCTGCTGGCAGTGCCCGGCCACTACGACACCGAGATCCAGGCCGAGGAGTCACTGTCCACGGTGGCCGCGCTCCGCCTGATCGCCCAGCTTCCCCAGGAGCAGGCGGAGGCGGTGCTGCTGCGCACGGTCATCGGACTGGACGCCAAGAGCGCCGGTGTGGTGCTGGGCAAGAGCCCCGGCGCGGTGCGCACCGCTGCCTACCGCGGGCTGAAGAATCTGGCTGCGATGCTGGAACAGGTACCCGTCGACTGACCGATCGGGCCGCAGTGTGACAGATGCCCCCGCGTCGGCGCTGACCAAGTGTCATGACAGCTGACGGCCACGAGTCGCGACACCATCCGGACGAGCAGGAGCTCGCCCGAGCTGCGCACGCCTCCGACGCGTTGCAGCAGTTGCTGGCGGCCGCCTCGGCACCGCCGTCGACCGCCGAGCTGAAGGGCCGGTCCCGGGCCGTCGCCGCATTCCGGGCCGCGTACCGGCTGCGCCGCCCCGCGGCGGCCGGTTCCACCGTCACGGCCGGCTCCACCGCCACGGCCGGTGAGACCGCCACGGTCGGCTCCACCGCGACGGCCGGTGAGACCGACCTCGACCCCGCGGCCCGGACCGAGGGGGACCTCGGTGACGAGGGCCGCACCCCGGCGGGCAACCGCCGCCGGACGAAGCTGGCCCGGGCCCGCCGCTGGTCGGCCGCGCAGCTGACTGTGGCCGGGGCCGCCCTGCTCATGCTGCTCGGAGCCACCGCCGCGGCCGCTGCCGCCGGACAGTTGCCGGCCCCGCTGCAGGAAACCGTGTCCGACCTCTTCAACGGCTCCGGCGCCCCGGACCCCGAGCGCACCCCAGCCCCGCACAGCCCCTCGGTCCCGCACCCACCGTTGCCGGTGCCGAGCCGCACCGCGCCGCCCCCGGCTGCTTCCGCGACCAGCTCACCCTCCGCACCGGCCAGGTCCACCGGCCGCTCCACGGACACCCCCGCCCAGCTGCCGGGACTGTGCCGGGCGTACCAGGCGGCCGGGCCGAGCGCGGCGACGCTGTCCAGGCCGGGCTTCCGGCCCCTGGTCGATGCGGCCGGCGGGACGTCTGGGGTCGAGGGTTACTGCGCCGCGCTGACCGGTGCTGGCTCACCGGCCCGCACCGCACAGCTCCCCAAGGCCGGGCCGACCACCGCGCCGGGCCGGCAGCCGGGCCGCTCCCACCAGCCGGCCGGCCCGCACCCGACCGCCTCCACCGCCGGGGCCGCTCCGGCCCATCCGGGCTCGCAGCCGCGGCTGCCGGCGGCATCCAAGGCCACCGGGCACCCGCGCCGCTGAGACCGGGCCGAACGCCGAGCTTCCGGCCAGCCGAACGCCGAGCTTCCGGCCGCCGAACCCCTGTGGACGGTCCGGCGCGTCCTGTGGACGGACGAAACGGCGCTGCCGACCGGCCACTAGCATGAACCGGTGACCAGATGGGCGGGCTCCCGGCGGCGGCTGCGCGCTGTCGTACTGCTGGCGATGGCCCTGGCCGGCACGCTGCTGCTGACCGCCGCGCCGGCCGCCGCCGACGTCGATGAAGCGATCGACCAGCTGCAGTCGAGCAACCTCTACGTCGACCCGGCCGCCGGCGCCAAGCTGGACTCCGACGCCGCGCGCTCGGCGTTGAGCTCGACGGTCAAGATCGCGGTGCTGCCTGCCGACGCCGGCAACGCGGGCGCGCTCGCGATCAAGATCGGTGAGGCGGTGGACCCGGGCAGCCGGTTGACCGTGGGGGTGTTCGTCGGCAGGACGTTCAACGCGGCCTCCAGCGCGCTGTGCTCCGGCCGGGCCGGCCAACTGGCAAGCCGGGCGGTGACCGACAACCGTGACCAGCTCCGGTCGAACAGCGACCTGACCGAGACCATCAAGGACTTCGCCAGGCTGGTCAACGCCGCTCCCAAGGGCTGCTCGGGCGGGTCCGGCTCCGACAACAGTGGCGAGGACACCTCCACGACCGGTGGCAGCGGCTGGGCCACCCTCGGGGTCCTCGGCGTGCTCGGCGCCGGTGGCGTCGGGGCGCTGGTCTGGCGGCGCCGGCGCAAGGACCGGCAAGCCCTGTCCGACGCCCGCGCCGAGATCCAGCCCTACTACGACCGGCTGGCCGGGGACGTGACCAGCCTGCAACCGGGGAGCAACGCCACCGCCCGGCAAGCCCTGTCCGATGCCTCCGAGCGCTACAACTCCGGCGGTTCCCAGCTGGCCTCGGCCACCACGCTCGCCCAGCTCGGCGCCGCCCGGCGCAGCATCCTGGAAGGTCTGCAGGCCACCCGGACCGCCCGGCAGGCGCTCGGCCTGGACCTCGGACCGGAGCTGCCGCCCCTGGTGCAGACCAACGCCCCGCAGCTGTCGGGGGCGCAGCAGGTCAATGTCGGCGGCCAGACCGTGCAGGGCTATCCCAGCTACACCCCCGGAGCGCCGTACTACTTCGCCGGCGGTGGCGGCTATCCCGGCGGCTGGTACTCCATGCCGTTCTGGGAGACCCTGCTCATCGCCGAGGCCCTCAGTCCCGGCTGGGGCTGGGGCTTCGGCGGTTGGGGTGGCGGCTGGGGCGGCTACGGCGCCGGTTACGACAGCGGCTTCGACGCCGGCCGGGAGTCTGCCGACCACGGCGGCTCGAGTGACGGCGACGGTGGTTGGGGCGGCGGCGACTGGGGCGGCGGCGGTGGCGACTGGGGCGGCGGTGGCGGCGACTGGGGCGGCGGAGGCGGCGGCGACTCGGGCGGAGGCAGCTGGTGACGGCGGGCCCCGAACAGCTCGAACTGGCCGGCCTGCCCCGCCCGCTGTTTGCGGCCACTCCCTCCAAGCTGGCCAGCTTCGACTGCCCGCGCCGGTACCGGATGACCTACCTGGACCGGCCGGCCCCGGCGAAAGGGCCGCCCTGGGCGCACAACACCCTGGGTGCTGCCGTGCACCTGGCGCTGGCGCGGTGGTGGCAGCTGGAGCCGGACCGGCGTACCCCGCAGGCCGGGGCGACGCTGGTCATCCGCAACTGGCAGCACGACGGCTTCGCCGACCGGGAACAGTCCGAGGCCTGGCGGGACCAGGCCGCCCACTGGGTGGCCGGCTACCTCGCCGACGAGGCCGAGCGCGGCGACGTCCGGCGGGAGCCCCGCGGCGTGGAGCGCACGGTGGCCACCCGTACCGACCGGCTGGCCATCTCCGGCCGGGTGGACCGGATCGACGAGCGGGACGGCGAGCTGGTGATCGTCGACTACAAGACCGGCCGGAGCCGGCTGGATGTCGACGACGCCCGCGGTTCGCAGGCCCTGGCGCTGTACGCGGTGGCTGCCGAACGCACCCTGCACCAGCGCTGCCGCCGGGTGGAGCTGCACCACCTGCCCACCGGTGAGGTGGCGGCCTTCGAGCACACCGAGGAGTCGCTGAACCAGCACCTCGACCGGGCCGGGGAGACCGCGACCGACATCCTCGCCGCGACCGACACGGTGGCCGGCGGCGCCGACCCCGTCGAGGTGTTCGGGCCGGTCCCCGGGCCGTCCTGCAGTTGGTGCGACTTCCGGCGGCTGTGCCCCGAGGGCCAGGCGAGCTCCCGCCCCCGGGCCAGCTGGGACGGCCTGGGGCTGCTGGAGGCCAGCCAAGCCTGAAGGGTCCGGCCGACCGAACCGACCCGAACCGAGCCGACCGATGCAAGCCCGGCGCTGACGGAACCCCCAGCTGACGCCGGACGGTCAGCTCAGCTGCTGCCAGAAGTCGAGCAGGGCCTGCAGCGTCGCCGCCGGGTTCTCCACGGCCGGCGAGTGGGCCGCCGCCGGGATAACCGCGTACGCGGCACCCAGCCGTCGCGCCATGTCGGCCTGCACCTGCGGCAGCCAGGCGTCGTCGGACTCGCCGTGCAGCACCAGCGTCGGCACCCCGGTCGCGGCGAGGTCGCGAGTGCGGTCGGTCACGGTGCGCAGCAGGTCGCCCATGCCCTGCAACCCGACCGGGTCGGTGGCCAGGAACCGGGTCCGCAGGAAGGCCCGCAACGCCGGCGTCGAGGTGGCGTACTTCGGGTCCGCCTGGGCGCCGGCTTCCAGGTAGGCCCACAGGCCCGCCATGCCGCGCCGGGCCAGCACCAGCTCACCGGCGTCGAGCAGCGTCCGGCGCTGGCCTGCCACCGCGTCCGGCCCGGAACCCATCAGGGTGAAGCTGTCGAACAGCTCGGCCTTGGCCAGCACCGCGGCCCGCCCGACCAGCCCGCCGAGCGAGTGGCCGACCAGGTGCAGGCGGCTGGCGCCGGTGCCGAGCTCAGCCGCCAGCTGGCACACCTCGCCGGCCAGCGCATCCAGGGTGTAGCCGTCCGGGTCGCCGGCCCACTCCGACTCGTACTGCCCGCGCTGGTCGATCGCGACGGCCCGGTACCCGGCGGCGGCGAGCGGCCGCAGCAGCGGCTGGAAGTCTTCCTTGCTGCCGGTGTAGCCGGGCACCAGCAGCACCACGCCGCGGTGCTCGGCGACCGGTCCCGGCTGCGAGACGCCGGTGTCCAGCGCGGCGATGCTGCCGCCGGGCAGCGCGAACCGGGTCCTCACTGATACATCCGGGTGTCGGTGCCGGCCAGCAGCAATCCGTTGCCGACTCCGAACGCCCGGTAGCCCGCGGGCAGCTCCGGTGACAGCGCCACGGTGGCGGCCGGCTGCCCGCTCCGGCCGTCGAGGCGCTGGACCGTCGAGCCGCCGGCAGCAGCCAGCACGTCCGGGCCCTGCACGGTGGCTGGGCCGGACGCCGGTGCCGACCAGCTGATGGTGCCGGACCTGGCGAAGCTGTACAGCTTGCCCAGCCACAGCACCTCCAGCTGCTGGCCGGACGAGGTGAAGCCCTCGACCGCCGTGGCCGCCCGGGGCAGGCCGGCCAGCGGGCCGCGCAGCTCGGCCGGCTCGCCCAGCTGGCCGGACGGGGTGTCGGCCCCCTTGGCGTCGCTGTAGCTGTGCAGGATCCCGGTGTCGGGATCCACCGCGCCCAGGAACGCGCTGGCCGCCACCGGCACCATCGCCCGCGGCACCGTCACCGACCATTTCAGCTCGTCGGAGGTCAGCCCGCGCAACACCAGCCGGTGTTCGGAACCGCAGGTGGTGCTGATCAGCACGCCCTGCGAGCCGGCCAGCGCCCGGTCCACCGAGCAGCGGTCCGGCGCCACCCAGTTCCAGCGGTCCAGCCCGCCGGCGTTGTCGATGACGTGCACCGAGTACCGGGCCACCGTCAGCACCACGTTCGGCGCGCTGGCGGCCTCGGTGATGCCGTTGTCGGTCATGGTCCGCGACCACTTGACCGCTCCGGTGGCGGACACGAAGCCGGTCACCTCGTCACAGTTGCCGTGCCGGTCGTAGATGGCGATGGTGGTGGCGTCCTGCTGCAGCACCGAGCAGATCGTCTGGTCCGAGCGGGTGTAGTACCAGCGCAGCTTGCCGGTGCGGGCGTCCAGGCCGTGCACGCTGTGCGCGTCGTAGCTGACCACCACGCCGTCCTGGACCGGCGTCCCGCCGGCCGGCCGGTCGCTGCTGCGCCAGGCCAGGGCCAGCGAGTCGGCGGTGGAGCCGCTCGGAACGGCCGCCGGGGCCGGGGCGCTGTGGCTCGTGACATGGGTCAGCTCGCCGCGGGCGTAGGCGACCCGTACCGCCAGCACCACTGCCAGCAGCAGGACGGCCAGCACCACGGCGTAGATCCGCATCGAGCGGGCGGTGCGCGCCTGGTAGTCGGCCAGCGCGGGCGAAACCGGCGGGCCGGCCGGCGCGGTCCGCGTCCCGCCGTCGCCAGCCCCGCCGTCGCCAGCCCCGCCGTCGCCAGCCCCGCCGTCGCCAGCCGGACCGCCGCCGGCGACAGCACCACCAGAAACGGCGCCACCAGAAACAGCGCCGCCGGAAACAGCGCCGACCGGCTCGCGGCGGACTGGCGGCAGCCCGTCCGGGCCGGGTGCGGGTTCGGGCACGGGTGCTGGCACTCAGGCGATCCGGGTCAGTCGCCGCTGCCCGGCTCGGCCGGGGAGCCGCTGGCCACTGGAGCACCACCCCGGGTGCGCCGGCGCCGCCGGGTACGGGTACCCGCGGGCTTGCGCTCGGCCTGCTCGCCGTCCGGTGCCTCACCCCGCGTCCGGGCCCGCCCGGAACCGCCAGAACCGCCAGAGCCGCCAGAGCCGCCGGAACGGCTCGATCCCTCCGGACGCCCGGACCGCCGGGAGCCGCGGCCGGACCGCTTGCGATCCGGGCCGCCGAGGTCCTCGACCGCCTCGGCGGCCAGGCCCTCCCGGACCCGGGCCGCCCGGGGCAGCACGCCCTTGGCGGTGCTGGGGATGTTCAGCTCCAGGTACAGGTGCGGCGAGGTGGAGTAGGTCTCGGCCGGCTCGTGCAGCGGCAGGTCAAGGCTGTCGCAGATCAGCTTCCACTTGGGCAGGTCGTCCCAGTCCACCAGCGTGACCGAGGTGCCGGACTTGCCGGCCCGCGCGGTGCGCCCGATGCGGTGCACGTAAGTCATCGCGTCCTCGGGGCACTGGTAGTTGATCACGTGCGTGACGTCGTCGATGTCCAGCCCGCGGGCGGCGACGTCGGTGGCCACCAGCACGTCCACCTTGCCGGACCGGAACGCCCGCAGCGCCTGCTCGCGGGCGCCCTGGCCGAGGTCACCGTGCACCGCGCCGGCGGCGAAGCCGCGTTCGACCAGCTCGTCGGCGACCTTCTGGGCGGTGCGCTTGGTACGGGTGAAGATCAGCGTCAGGCCACGGCCCTCGGCCTGCAGGATCCGGGCCAGCACCTCGGTCTTGTCCATCGCGTGCGCCCGGTAGGCGAACTGGTCGACGTGCTCGGTCGCCGGGATGGAGGTGTCGGACTCGGCGCGGATCTGGATCGGCTGGTTGAGGAACTGCCGGGCCAGCGCCACGATCGGCCCGGGCATGGTGGCCGAGAACAGCATGGTCTGGCGCCCCGCGGGAAGCTGCGACATCAGCTTCTCGATGTCGGGCAGGAAGCCGAGGTCGAGCATCTCGTCGGCCTCGTCCAGCACCAGGCAGCGCACGAAGCCGAGGTTCAGGTGGCCCTGCTGGGACAGGTCCAGCAGCCGGCCGGGGGTCCCGACCACCACGTCGCAGCCCGCCTTGAGGGCCTCGATCTGCGGCTCGTAGGCGCGGCCGCCGTAGATGGTGACGACCTTGGCGCCGAGCCGCTTGCCTGCGGTGGTGAGGTCACCGGCTACCTGCACGGCCAGCTCCCGGGTGGGTGCGATCACCAGTGCCTGCGGCTTGGCGCCCTTGGCGCTGGGCAGCTCCAGCCGGTTGAGCATCGGCACCCCGAAGCCCAGCGTCTTGCCGGTGCCGGTGCGGGCCTGGCCGATCAGGTCCGAGCCCGCCAGCGCGATCGGCAGCGTCAGCTCCTGGATCGCGAAGGTGTGCTCGATGCCGACCGCCTTGAGCGCCTCGATGATCTCGGGCTTGACGGCGAAGCTGGAGAACAGCGGGCTGTCGGGCCGGACCGGCGCGAGGCCGACCAGCGGGGCCGGTTCGACCGCCGCGGCGGGTTCGTCGGTGGCGCCGGCGGGCGCCCGGTCGGAGAGGGCAGCGTCTGCCATGTGTCGGTATCCACTTCTGCGTGCAGGTGCGTAACGGTTCGTGGGCACCTGCGGCGCGGCCATCGTTGCTGGCCGCCAGCGCGGCAGACACCCGCTAGGACGGTGAGGCGGATGCGGCACCTGATCAGGGCCGGCGTCCGTGCCTCACCTGCAGTCTAGCCGCCGTGCGGCGGTGCTCCGCGCATGCCGGGATACCGTGGGCCCGGCAGCCGCCGTCCCGGACCGCCCGGCAAGGAGATCCCAACCGCCATGCAGCCCACCAGCCAGCCCGACCGGGCCGCCATCGTCGACCTGCTGGGGGTGCTCGCCTACGGGGAGTTGAGCGCCTTCGACCGGATGGCCGCCGACGCCCGGATGGCGCCGACCACCGCGCTGCGTGCCGCGCTGTCCGAGGTGGCCGCCCTGGAGATGGGCCACTACCGCAAGCTGGTGAGCCGGCTCGCCGAGCTCGGCGCCGACCCGCAGCAGGCGATGGCGCCGTTCGTCGAGGCGGTGGAGACCTTCCACCGGCGCACCGAGCCGCGCAGCTGGGGCGAGGCGCTGGTCAAGGCCTACGTCGGGGACGGCCTGGCCGCCGACTTCTACCTCGAGATCGCCCAGTACGTCGACGAGTCCACCCGGCAACTGGTCACCGAGGCGCTGGCCGATTCCGGCAACGCCGAGTTCGCGATCCGGGAGGTGCGGGCGCTGATCGCCGCCGACCCGACCGCGGCGTCCCGGCTGTCGCTGTGGGCGCGCCGGCTGGTGGGGGAGGCGATCACCCAGGCCCAGCGGGTGGCCGCCGACCGGGACGCGCTGACCACGCTGATCATGGGCGGCGTCGGGGACCTCACCGGCATCGGGCTGCTGACCGACCGGATCATGGGCAAGCACACCCAGCGGATGGCCGCGATCGGCCTGTCCAACTAGCTCTTCCGGCCGGCCGGTCCGGCCAGCGCTCGGCCGGGCCAGCGCTCGGTCTAGCCAGCGCTCGGCCCGGTCAGCGCTAGTTCCAGCCAGCGCTCAGCCGGCGACGAAGCCGACCCGCCTGCTGTCGGCCTGGGCGATCTCGACGTAGGCGACCAGGTTGGCGGGCACGATGACCCGGCGACCGCGCTCGTCGGACAGGGCCAGCTGGCCGTCCACGCTCTGCAGCGCGGTGGCCACCAGCTTCTCGACCTCGGCCGGCGTCTGGCTGCTCTCCAGCGTGATCTCGCGGGGGGTGTGCAGCACGCCGATCTTGACCTCCACGCGTCCTCCAAGTTCAGTGCCGGCGCTGATCGCAGCGCCCGGCCGGGTTTGCCAGCTCGATCACCGGAAACACCGTTCCGGGTAGCTGTCACGCTAGTCGAACCCGGCTGCCGGGCTGCCGGCCGGGCGCTGCGCTGTGAGCGAACGGTGTGCTCAGCTGGCCCCGGGTGCCGGGGCCGAGCCCTGCAGCGGGAAGAAGGAGATGCCGCGCCACTGCAGCGTCTCCAGCAGCCGGACCGCCTCCGCCTTCGAGATCGGCCGGTCGTTCTCCAACCACCAGGTCGCGGCGATCTGGGCCGCCCCGGTGAGGGCCACCGACAGCAGCTCGGCCTGCGCCCGGCCGAGCCCGGTGTCGGCGGCCACCGTGTCGGCGACCGCCTGCATGGTGATCCTGGCGACCCGGTCCACCCGCTCGCGCACCGCCGGCTCGTTGCCCAGGTCGGAGGAGAAGATCAGCCGGAAGGCGCCCTCGTCCCCCCGGTCGGCGCCGTCGACGAAGTCGAAGTACGCGGTCAGCACGTTGTGCACCCGGACCCGGTTGTCCTCGGTCTCGGCCAGCGCCTGCCGGACCCGTTCCAGCACGTCCTCGGCGTGGGTGTCCAGCAGCGCCAGGTACAGCTCCAGCTTGCCGGGAAAGTGCTGGTACAGCACCGGCTTGGACACCCCGGCCCGGATCGCGATGTCGTCCATCGCCGCGGCGTGGTAGCCGTGGGTGACGAAGACCTCCTGGGCGGCGGCCAGCAGCTGCTTGCGCCGGGCCGAGCGCGGCAGCCGGGCTCCGCGCGAGGCGTCCATGGTTTCGGTCATGAGGAACCTCCTGGCCGGCAGCTGGGGCACCTCGATGCTACCGGTGGGTAGGGCCGGCCGGCGCGGCCGGACGTCCGCAGCCGGGGGCGGGTAGTTTTGTTGCAATGAAGACCTTGCCGGGTGGCCGGGTGCTGCTGGAGAGCCGGGCGCTGAGCTCCGGCCGCCGGCTGGTGCAGGCCGGCCGCGGCCTGCGCACCCGGCCCGGACACCCGTTGCGGACGGCGGTGCTGGCCGCTCCCGCCGACCACCGGCTGGCCGCCCCGGACCCGACGCGGCAACCGTGGCCGGCCACCGAGCTGCGGATCGGCGAGCAGCGGCTCAACGTCCGCACGACCCCGTCGGACAATCCGGACGCCGAACCCGCGCTGTACGTGCACGGCCTGGGCGGGGCCTCGACCAACTTCACCGACCTGGCCGACCTGCTCTCGCCGTGGCTGGACGGCCACGCCCTCGACCTGCCCGGCTTCGGCCGGTCCGGGCCGCCGCCGGGCGGGGACTACTCGATCGCCGCGCACACCCGGCTGGTGGTCGACTACCTGGAGCAGTCCGGACGCGGCCCGGTGCACCTGGTCGGCAACTCCATGGGCGGCGCCATCTCGATCCAGCTGGCCGCCAGCCGGCCGGACCTGGTGCGCACCCTCACCCTGATCTCGCCGGCGGTGCCGGACCTGCGCCCGAAGAAGGGGTCGGACGCCCTGCTGCCGCTGCTGCTGGTGCCCGGACTGGGGTACCGGGCGATCGAGCGGCTGGACCGGCTGCCGGCCGAGCGCCGGGTGTGGGCGGTGCTCGAGCTGTGCTTCGCCCATCCCGAGCTGGTGCCGCCGAACCGGCTGGCCGAGGCGGTCGAGGAGCTGGAGACCCGGCGTGGCTACAGCTGGGCCGGCGAGGCCATGCTGCGGTCGCTGCGCGGGCTGGTGCGTACCTACCTGACGGTCGGCACCCGCTCGCCCTGGCACGCGCTGAGCCGGATCTCCGCGCCCGCGGTGGTGGTGTGGGGCCAGCTCGACCGGCTGGTCGACGTCGCCAACGCGCCCCGGGTGGCCCGGACCCTGCCGGACGCCAGCCTGCTGGTGCTGCCCGACGTCGGGCACACCGCGCAGTTGGAGGATCCGGTGAGCACCGCCCGCGCCGTCCTGGGGCTGCTGGCCCGCGCACATGACGGCTTCGCAAATGACGGCTTCCGGCAGGCCGGTGTGGGATTGTGACGCGGTGACCCGACCGAGCGCCCCGCAGCGGCCGCGATATCCGGCCGACGGCCGGGTGCCCGGTGACCGCCGGCCGGCGGCTGACAGCCAGCCCGGCGGCCGGCGAACCGGTGGCCAAGGACCCGGCGGTCAGGGATCCGGCGGTCAGGGGCCCGGCGGTCAGGGATCCGGCGGCCGGGGGCCTGGCGGTCAGGGATCCGGCGGCCGGGGGCCTGCGGGTCCGCCCCGCCGCACCGGCCGGACCCGCTGGCAGGAGTTCGCCGGCCGGTACGGCTGGCGCGCCTACGCGCTGCCGGTGCTGAGCGTGGTCACGGTGCTGGCCGTGGTCAATATGGGGCTGCACCGCGGCGACCCGCAGCCGCGCGCGGCCGGTGGCACGCCGGTGCCCTCCGACACGCCCGCCGCCCCGGCCAGCACCGCCGCGTCCAGCCCGGCCGGCAGCCGGCCGGTCGCCAGCAGCTCGCGCAAGGCCAGCACGGCGGCCAGCAGCCCCGCGGTCAAGCTGCGCAGCTGGCAGCTGCCGCCGGGGCCGGCCTACACCTTCAACGGCACCGGCGTCTTCACCACCATCGCCGGCACGTCCGGTGTGCTCGGCAAAGGCCAGCTGTTCAAGTTCACCATCGACATCGAGAACGGCATCACCGGAGTGGACCCGCAGGCGTTCGCCGCCGGGGTGATGGAGGCGCTCAGCGACCGGCGGTCCTGGATCGGCTCCGGCACCGTCGCGCTGCAGCGGGTGGACTCCGGGCCGGTGGACTTCCGGATCAGCCTGGCGGCCCCGACCACGGTGCGCAGCATCTGCGGGTACACGCTCAAGATCGAGACCTCCTGCAACGCCGGCAGCGTGGGCCGGGTGATGCTCAACGTCTCGCGCTGGACCCGCGGTGCGCAGGTCTACGCCGGTGACCTGGCCAACTACCACCGCTACGCCGTCAACCACGAGGTGGGCCACGCGCTCGGGCACAACCACGCCCACGAGTGCCTGCCCAACGGCATGGCGCCGGTGATGATGCAGCAGACCATCGGCACCAAGGTGGCCGGCGGCCAGACCTGCCGGCCCAATCCGTGGCCGTTCCCGCCCGGCGTCGCCGGCGCCCCCGGCGCCGAGCAGGTCGGCGAGGCGCCCGACACGGAGTTCTTCCAGCGCAACCAGTGACCCCGCCGGCTGGGCCGGTGCGCGGCGGTGTGGGAATCTGGCAGTGCGGTCCGGGCGTTGTGCCCTGAAGACCTGACAGTGCTGCTTTGTTGGAAGGACGAGAGCTCGTGTCCCTGCCACCGCTCGTGGAGCCGGCTGAATCGCTGACCATCGACGAGGTGCGCCGCTACAGCCGGCACCTGATCATCCCGGACGTGGCGATGGTCGGGCAGAAGCGCCTGAAGAACGCCAAGGTGCTGTGCGTCGGCGCCGGTGGCCTCGGCTCGCCGGCCCTGATGTACCTGGCGGCCGCCGGCGTGGGGACCCTCGGCATCGTCGAGTTCGACGTGGTCGACGAGTCCAACCTGCAGCGCCAGATCATCCACGGCCAGTCCGACATCGGCCGGCCCAAGGCATCCTCGGCGCGCGACAGCGTGCGCGAGATCAATCCGTTCGTCGAGGTGATCGTGCACGACACCCGGCTGGACAACGACAACGTCCTGGAGATCTTCGGCCAGTACGACCTGATCGTCGACGGCACCGACAACTTCGCCACCCGGTACCTGGTCAACGACGCCTGCGTGCTGCTGGACAAGCCCTACGTCTGGGGCTCGATCTACCGCTTCGACGGCCAGGCCTCGGTGTTCTGGAACCGCTACGGGCCCAACTACCGCGACCTCTACCCGGACCCGCCGCCGCCGGGCATGGTGCCCTCCTGCGCCGAGGGCGGCGTGCTGGGCGTGCTGTGCGCCTCGATCGGCTCGATCATGGCCACCGAGGCGATCAAGCTGATCACCGGCATCGGCGAGCCGCTGGTCGGCCGGCTGATGATCTACGACGCCCTGGAGATGACCTACAGCACCGTCCGGGTTCGCAAGGACCCGCAGGCGGCGCCGATCACCGAGCTGGTGGACTACGAGGCCTTCTGCGGCGTGGTGTCGGAGGAGGCGCAGCAGGCCGCGGCCGGCTCCACCATCACCGCCGCCGAGCTCAAGGACCTGCTCGACTCCGGCAAGCCGATCGAGCTGATCGACGTCCGGGAGCCCGCCGAGTGGGAGATCGTGTCCATCCCGGGCGCCCGGCTGGTGCCCAAGGACCAGATCCTGCGTGGCGACGCGCTGGCCTCGCTGCCCCAGGACCGGCAGATCGTGATGTATTGCAAAACCGGGGTACGGTCGGCCGAGACGCTGGCCGCGGTCAAGTCCGCCGGGTTCTCCGACGCGGTGCACGTCCAGGGTGGGGTGACCGCTTGGGTGAACCAGGTGGATCCGTCGCTGCCGTCGTACTGAGCGACGCCCTGACCGTGGCGAACCGGGCCGGCCTGCTCCGGCAGGCGCTGGACGAGCGGCTGCCGCTGCCGGAACGGGTGCTGGCCTGCGTCGAGCTGATCCCGCCCGGCCGGGTGATGTCCTACAAGGACGTCGCGGAATTCATCAGCGTGCGCGGCGCCCGGCATGTCGGGCGGGTGCTGGCCGCCGACGGCGGCACCGTGAACTGGCACCGGGTGCTGCGCTCGGACGGCACCTGTGCCGAGCACCTGCGGGCCGAGCAGCTGGCCCGGCTGGCCGCCGAAGGGGTGCCGATCCGGGGCGAGCGGGTGGACCTGGCCGCCGCCCGCTGGGATGGCCGCTGACCCTGCAGCGCACGCCCTGGAACACCGCTGGCCGCGGTGCGAACGCGACAGCATAAACCCTTGTACTGACAGGAATATCGGCTCCGGCCGGGAAGCCTGTGGATGTGCGCGACACGGCCGGTCGCCTCCCCGAAACTGTCGCCACCGCGTGGTGACATTGCGACGTGCCGGTCAGTGTCGCCTCCGAACCCGAGTTCCGGCTGGTGCGTCCGCACCTGCCGGCGCTGGTCGCACCCGTGCCCGACGCCGACCAGCGGCGGGTGCTCGAGCACGACCTGGGCGTGTTGCGGGTACTGGCCGGCCCCGGTACCGGCAAGACCACCACCCTGGTCGAGGCGGTCGTCGAGCGGGTCACCCGGCGCAGGGTGCCGATCGAGACCATCCTGCTGCTGACCTTCTCCCGGCAGGCGGCCGGCCAGCTGCGCAACCGGGTCACCGCCCGGTTGCAGCGCACCCTGTCCGAACCGGTGGCCCGTACCTTCCACTCCTACGCCTTCGGGATCGTGCGCCGGGCCGCGGTGCTGGCCGGCGACCCGCCGCCGCGGTTGCTGTCCGGCTCCGAGCAGGACGTCACGCTGCGCGAGCTGCTGGCCGGCCGGCTGGCCGACCGGGTCGACGACTGGCCCGCGGGGCTGTCGGCCGCGCTGCGCACCCAGGCCTTCGCCGAGGAGCTGCGCGATCTGCTGATGCGGGCCGTCGAGCGCGACGTCAGCCCGCAGCTGCTGGCCGCGCTGGGTGCCAAGCACCACCGGCCTGACTGGGTGGTCGCCGCCGACGTGCTGCGCGAGTACCTGGAGGTCACCGCGCTGAAGGCGCCCGGTGCCTTCGACGCCGCCGAGCTGATCCAGCGCGCCAACGCCGAGCTGCGGGCCAACCCCGAGCTGCTGGCCGCCGAGCGCAGCCGGCGCCGGCGGATCTTCGTCGACGAGTACCAGGACACCGACCCGGCCCAGATCGAGCTGCTGAAGCTGATCGCCGCCGGCGCCGACGAGCTGGTGCTGATCGGCGACCCGGACCAGGCGATCTACTCCTTCCGGGGTGCCGAGCAGACCGCGATGGCCGACATCGACCTGCACTTCGGCTGGCTGCCGGGCACTCCGCGGCCCGATCCCGAGCCGGTCGGCCAGCTGCAGCTGAGCACCCCGGTCGAGACCGTGACGCTGACCCAGTGTCGGCGCAGCGGCCCGGTGCTGCTCGCCGCGACCCGCCAGATCGCGGCCCGGCTGTCCGGCCCGGCCCAGCACCGGGCGCTGACGGCGGCCACCGACCTGAGCCCGGGCACCGTGGAGGTCGCGGTGTTCTCCTCGGCCAGCCAGGAGGCTGCGCACGTCGCCTCGGTGCTGCGCCGCGCGCACGTCGAGGACGGGGTGCCGTGGTCTCAGATGGCGGTGCTGGTCCGGGCGCTGGGCCCGGCCGCCGACAGCCTGCGGCGCGGCCTGGTGGCAGCCGGCGTCCCGGTCGGCCAGCCGGTCCGCGGGCCGCTGATCTCCGAGCCGGTGGTGGCCCAGCTGCTGGAGCTGCTGCGCTGCGTGGCCGATCCCGCGGCCGTGCAGCCGGAGGCCGCCGAGGCGCTGCTCCTCGGGCCGGTGGGCCGGGCCGATCCGTTGCAGCTGCTGCGGATGCGCCGGCACCTGCGGCGTGCCCCGGCGGGTCCGCTGACCCTGGCCGACCTGGTCACCGAGCCAGGTGCGCTGGCGCTGGTGCCCGAGGCGGTCCGCCCGCCGGTCGAGCGGCTACGCGCGGTCATCGACGCCGGTGCCGACGCCGGCGCCGCGCCCGGCTGCTCCGCCGAGGACGTGCTGTGGGCACTCTGGCAGGCCAGCGGGCTGGCGCCGCGGCTCAATGCCCGCAGCCTCGCCGGCGGCCCGGACGGGGCCCGCGCCGACCGGGCCCTGGACGCGGTGCTGGCGCTGTTCACCGAGGCCGCGAAGCTGGCCGACCGCAGCCCCGGCAGCGGCGTCGCCCAGCTGCATGACTGGGTCAGCCAGCTGCAGATCACCGACACCACGCCGGAGCGTCCGGGGGCGACCGACGAGGTCTCGATCCTCACCGCGCATGCCAGCAAGGGGCTGGAATGGCAGATGGTGTGCGTGGCCGGCGTCTGTGACGGCGTCTGGCCCAACCTGCGCCAGCGCGGCTCGCTGCTCGGCTCGGATCTGCTGGTCGACCTGCTCGCCTCCCGGGCGCCGGTGTCCAGCGGCCTGCTTCCCGAGCGGCTGACCGAGGAACGCCGGCTGTTCTACGTCGCGGTCACCCGGGCCAGTCGGGCGCTGCTGGTGACCGCGATCGACAGCGACGAGGCGCAGCCGTCCCGGTTCCTGGAGGAGCTGGACCCGCTGCCCGACACCGTCGAGGCCCGGCCGGTAGCCACCGCGACCCGCCGATTCCAGCTGGCCGGCCTGGTCGCCGAGCTGCGCGCCGTGCTGGTCGACCCCGCCGCCGCCGAGGACGAGCTGGCTGCCGCCGCCGAGCAGCTGGCCAAGCTGGCCGCGGCCGGGGTGCCCGGCGCGCATCCGGGCCAGTGGTGGGGCCGGGTGCCGCTGTCCACCGACGCCCCGATCCGGCCGCGCTCGCTCGGCCCGGTGCCGATCCGGCCGTCGAAGTTCGCCGCCTACACCGACTGCCAGCTGCGGGCGCTGCTGATGGACCTGGGCGCCACCGATGCCACCGACGAGGTGGCCGCGTCCCTGGGCACCCTGGTGCACTGGGTGGCCGAGCAGGCCGAGCCCGGCGCGAGCGTGGCGGAGCTCTCG
>Ga0326721_10000127_pt1 | contig 36953 bp, 32 predicted proteins | sample SGPome_FD_203951 | JGI IMG/M metagenome (GOLD analysis project Ga0326721, IMG submission 203951) | Soil microbial communities from Southern Great Plains, Lamont, Oklahoma, United States - SGP_1_2016 | ecosystem: Engineered > Artificial ecosystem > Soil microcosm > Unclassified | place: USA...
GCGCACAGCCCGCCCGTGGCTACGGAGGTGTACCGTCAATTCCTCCGGCGGGACTTTCACCCGCTAGAACACGCCGCCTTCGCACGGCGCACCGCAGAGAAGCGGAGGAGCAGAGAGGAATTTCTCTGCTCCTCCGCCTTCACTGCGTGAACGAGTCTTTTTAGCGGATGCGGGCTCAGTCCGAGAGCACGTCCTGCAGCTGCTCGTACAGCGCGTCGAGCCCGGGGTCCGCGGGCGCCGCGCCGCGCCCGCGGCGGCAGCGTGGATACAGGCTGCTTTCCTGGAGCGCCTCCATCTCCCCGGCCCATCGTGCCCGCTCCGGCGCCGGGGCGAGCGCGGTCAGCAGCCGCAACGCGTCCACCGCGAACACCTCGTCGCGCGCGTCGCGGCCCCCTTGCAGGAGCAGCCGCGCCAGCGAGAGCGCATCGCCCTCGAGCCCCGCTTCGCGGCAGGCGCCGGCGTAGCCGTGCACCACGTACAGGGCCTTCAGCGCGCCGCGCCCCGCCGCCGGATCGCGGCCGATGGCCGCCGCCGAGCCGGACAGGACGGCGCGCGCGGTCGCCGCGTCTCCCGACAGCAGCAGCGCCTCCGCCAGGCGCAGGAGGAAGACCGCCCGCTCCCATCCGTCGCACGCGCGCGCCGCGGCCAGCGCCGCGTCGCAGGCGCGTCCGCACTCGCCCGCGCGGCACCACGCCACCACCGACGCCTCCACCCCGAAGCGGGCGATGGCGGGCGCGATCCCCTCCGGGAGCGCGGCGGCGAAGCCGAGCGCCTCGGCGTCGCGCCGGTTCTGCAGGAGCGCCTTCAGCGAGTCGATCACGTAGACGCCCTCCAGGAACTCGCCGAACCCCACCGCGTCCGCCGCCACCTCCTCCCACCCCTCGCCGCTGACGCACGCTCCGCCCACGGGCACCGGGCGCGCGGCCCGGTGCGCCAGCAGCCCGGAGAAGCGGACCAGCGCGCCGGCCCAGTCGCCCGCCAGCGCCTCGAGCCGCCCCAGGTTCACCCAGGGCTGCAGCGCCTGCGCGGCGATGGCCGGGTCACCCGCGCGGCGCGCCAGCCGGAGCTGCCACTCCATCTGCGCCTCGCACAGCGCCCGCGCCACCTCGCCGCGCCCCTGGTGCGCGGCGATCAGCGCCACCTGGTTGGCGGCCACCGCCACCTCGCGCGAGCGGGCGCGCGGCTCCGGCGCGCCCGCGGCCCGGGTCAGCAGCGCGGCCGACCGGCGCCCCCACTCGGGGAGCGGCGCGCGCGCCAATCGGCCGTGCGGGAGCAGGAGCGTGGCCGAGACGCCGGACGCGGGGCGCGCCGGCCGCGCTTCGCGCGCGTCAGCCCGCGCCGGCGCAGGCATGCTCCGCCCTCGGCGCGCGCGCCAGCGTGGCGCGCATGTCCATCTTCAGCTTGCCCTTGGTGGGGCTGCAGGTGCGGTACCCCTCGCGCAGCCGGCTGAGCGGGCAGGCGGCGCCCTCGCACGCGGGAAGGAGATGGCAGCTCTGGCACATCGAATCGCCCTCGAAGTGCGGCCGCACCCACCGCGACAGCCGCGCCTGGTCGATCTCCATGGTGCCGTCGGGGTGGATCTGCCCCACCACGTTCTCCTCCATCTCGTCCAGCGCCACCGTGCACTTCATCAGCTTGCCCGTGGCGCTCACCACGAAGTTGTACGGCCGCGCCGCGTAGCAGGCCTGGCTCCCCGGGCGTGACACCCGCTCGATCCCGCCGTCGTCGCGCAGGTCGGCCTCGCGCGCCTCGGCCCGCATCCCGCGCAGCCCGTCGCGCTCCTCGCGCACCCCGCAGACGGCCAGCTGGGCGTCGTTGGGGCCGCCCCACCGCCCCACTGCGTGGAAGCCCAGCTTGAAGCGCGGGTCGCTGCCGAAGTCCTCGCTCAGCGACTCGATGAACGCGCCCATGCGCGGCAGGTTCTCGTGGTCGAAGTTCACCCGCAGGTTCACCCGGAACTCCTCGGAGCGGCGGTGCAGCGCGCGCAGGTTGTCCAGGATCACCTCGCAGGTGGGGCTGCCGTCGCGTCCCACGCGCTTGCGGTCGTGCTCCTCGGGAAGCCCGTCCACCGTCACCTGGAACGAGCGGCACCCCCAGGAGAGGAGCTTGCCGGCGCGCTCGTCGTCCAGCAGGTAGCCGTTGGTGGTCATGTTCTGCCACACGGCGATCCCCTCGCGCCGGCCCAGCTCCGCGAAGAAGGGCGCCAGCTCCTCCACCGCCTCCCATCCGTACAGCGGCTCGCCGCCGAACCACATGATCCCGATCTCCTTCAGGCTCGCCGCGCGCTGCTCGGCCATCGCCCGGATCCCCTGCCGCACCTCGGGAAGCATGGTGCCGTGCTTGAACTTCTCGTAGCAGTACACGCAGCGGAAGTTGCAGTCCTCGCTGGCCATCAGCACCAGCTGCAGGGTGTCGGTGCGCCACTGGTCCTGGGCCCGGCGGAAGCGGAACAGGTCCAGCTCGTCGACGTCGGCGCGCACCAGGTAGCCGCGCCGCTCCAGGTACTCGGCCGCGCGCCCCAGCGGCGCGGCCAGGCCGTCCACCGAGAGAAGGTCCAGCACGGCCTCGCGGTGCTCCGCCTCGTAGACGTTGATGGCGCCGGTCAGGGTGTTCCACAGGATCAGGCGCCCGTCGTCGCCCACCGTCCGCGCGTTGAAGCGCGAGGGCATCCAGCGCCCGGACGGGCGGTAGGCGAGCTGCACCAGCGGCGCCGCGGGGGCGCGGGGGCCGTCGAGCGGCGACTGCCGCATGTCGAGCGTCGGCATGGGCTGCGAGGCTCCTGGTCACGGGTGGGGGCGGGGTACCGGCCGGGGTCGCCGGCCGGTACGGGAACTCCCGCGGCGCCGGCTACGCGGCCGTCTCGTCGCAGGTCCAGCCCCAGCTGGTCACCGGGGGGCAGTTGTTCGGATAGCAGGCCTGTACGTTCACGTTCGGATCGGACATCGGGTCGATGATGTTGCTTTCCAGCTCCAGCGTGGGAATGTCGTCGAGCTTCACCGGCTTGCGCGGACTGGCCATCGGCGCCTCCTGGGGGTCACGGGGAAAAGCATGTCGAGCGTCGGCATGGGGTTCCGAGGCTCCTGGCCACGGGTGGCGGCGCGTATCGGCCGGACTCGCCGGCCGGTACGGGGCCGCCCGCGGCGACGGCTACACCACGGTCGTTTCGTCGGGGCACGACGAGCGGATGGCAGTCCACGGCGGGCAGTTGTTCGGATAGCAGGCCTGCACATTCACGTTCGGGTCGGACATGGCGTCGATGACGTTGCTTTCCAGCTCCAGCGTGGGCAGATCATCGAGCCTCATCGGCTTGCGCGCACCGGCCATGAGCGCCTCCTGGGTCACGAGGAAAAGACGCGGGGGGTACACCCCATCCGGACGGCATGCCACGTACCCCGCGCATCCGATCGGCCATCCCGTGGCGTGGCAGTGACTTGGAGCACAGCGGGCGGCGGCGGGCTCCGCCACGTGCGGCGGCACGCCTCTACCGGTGGCGGCGGACCGCCACGAGTGGCGCTCCGGGTCTACGCGGGGCCGAGCCGGCGAAGTCACGGTGCGAGAGTGCGAGAGTGCGAAAGTAACGACCCGCGCCCCCCGCCCGTCGCAGCTTCGGGGCGGCTGGGGATGGCGTCCCTCCGGCTGTGCGAACGGCTTCGGCCCCTTCCACGATGCCGGAAATCCCGTTATATTGATGGCTCGTTACAATGCTCCTGTGGCGGAATTGGTAGACGCGCTAGATTCAGGATCTAGTGGGCGCAAGCTCGTGGAGGTTCGAGTCCTCTCGGGAGCACTGGTTGGAGAAATGTCGCGGGGTGGAGCAGCCTGGTAGCTCGTCGGGCTCATAACCCGAAGGTCGCGGGTTCGAATCCCGCCCCCGCTACTCGGTCGATTAGCTCAGCTGGTTAGAGCGCTCGCCTCACATGCGAGAGGTCCGGGGTTCGAGTCCCTGATCGACCACTGAATACGAACCGCCCCGGCAAGCAGCAGCTTCGCCGGGGCGTTCTGCATTCTCGGCTCAGTGCCAGATTCAGTGACGCTGGACCGCAATAATGCCGCAGAGCACCGAGATCGGCGAAGGGCGTGGCAGCCTCATCGACGTAGAGCGACCCGCCACGAGGGTATTCCATCATGCGCCGCGCGGGACGTGACACGCCTCTCACAGCGATTAGCAATTGGGGGTAGGTCGTGGAGATGGGGATACCTGGAGAGAGCCCGATCCCGAGGGCGCAACCCGCCGAGCTGATCCGGGGTGGGTCGAGTAGCGCCCTCTAGATCGGTCATGTGACGCAGCTCGCCTACCTCTGCGAACAGGTCACGTGGGATGCTGGTGGTTCGCTCACGATCTTTCCTGTTACTTCTCCCCAGGCGAAGTAGCCGGCCAAGGAGGTTATCAGGGCGATCGTTACTCGCGTCAACTTCCGGGCTGTTGCACGCGAGAGTCGAAGCATTAGCGTATCACCGGCCACTGTTCTGATCGTTAGCTCCTGAACATGGAACTCGGAGCGATCGATCAGGTCTGTGGTTTCGTCGCCGATGTATTGTCGGACGACGGACTCGATTGGCACTTCGTTCGGACAACTCATTCGATCCTCCCTCCCCAGGGAAGTTCAGCGAAGCGAGATCGTTAGACGATCAGGATTTTCCGCTCCGCGCCGTTCTCCCGGATGATCAGCTCCGCACCCGGGGTATTCTCCACCTCCAGCACCATCAACCCGATCTTCACGCAGGTCCGCAGGAGGTCTGCGGTCGACGTCCCTTGCTTGGCCGCAATTTCCTTCAGCTTCCGCTGGAGCGCGGGCTGAAGAGTGAGGTTGTGGCGAGGCTTGCTCGTCGTTGAAGCCATGTGAGTCCTCCTTTCTTCGGTCGTTAGGCCGTGCAGACGAGCGACACCTCTGGACAGCTCATCGCGCCGCTGCTGTGTCGAAGATACGCCCGGCGCGGTGGCGTTCTTCCGCAATGGCATCTCGCGTCGCCGTGCTCGGCTGCTCCTGATCGACACGTGCACAGGGCTACCTCGATTGCGAGACTTTCCATTCGTGTGACCATTTCTTCCTCCGGATGTTGCCTTGGTGTTAGCCCAGCTCTCGTTTCGATGGTCACAAGCTTCCGCCTGTGGGGGAATTCCATCGCGGCTCATAGTCAGGTGACCGCCCGCCGGGCTTTGCTTGCGGTTCACTGAGCCAAGTACGCGTCCGAACGTTCCGCTCTTTCTCTCCACCCGGGGCTTTGCTTCCCGCCGATGGCGCTGCCCCATTCGCGCCAGACGATAGGCCGATCCTGTATCCGTCCGTGCCACACCTGACATCGGTACAGCGTCTATCAGGCACCATCCTGCAACGCAGAACACGTGCCAAGGTGGTGTATTTAGCACGTAATTGGCACGAAAACAGCACGTATTTTCACGGGATTGATCGTAGCCGCAGGTGGTTCGCATTTCCGGAACGTGCCGGCGCGTCACCGGTGGGATCCTCTGCCGCCAGCCAGGACGCGGCGGCGCGGCGGCGAGTGCGGAGCGAACGGGGCGAACAACGGCCGAAGTCATTGTGCTCCAAGTGTTTTCGCGCATCTATGCAGTGCTGCGGAAACGCATAGGGGTCCGCCGCCTTCATCTGGCGGGGCGGTTTAAGGCCGGGCGCGGGGGAGATCCGCCTCCGTGCCGCGAGCGCAGGGTCACAGCGCGTCCTTCCAGGCGGCGCGCTCCGGTGCCATTCCGGCGCCGGACGCGCCCGTCGCCGTTCCCTCCCCCGGAGGTGCACGATGCCGTTTCGCCGAGCCATCATGCTGCTGCCGCCCGTCGCTTTCGCCGCGCTGTGCGCGGGGGCGCTGGCCGCGCAGCCGCAGCCACAGATCCAGCGCGCCACCATGCTGTACCCCTCGGCGCAGCACGCCCCCGCGGCGCTGGAGCACTTCGCCCAGGGGCAGCACGCGCTGGACTTCGGCGACGCGCCGGGCGCGCACGACCACTTCCAGCTGGCGGTGCAGGCCGACCCCGCGTGGGGGTACGCCCATCTCCAGCTGGCCGCGAGCGCCAACTCGCTGGAGGAGTTCCGCGCCAGCCTGCAGCGCGCCGAGCAGGTCGCCGCGCAGGCCACGCCCGCCGAGCAGCTGCTCATCCAGATGGCGCGCAAGGGCTTCGACGGCGACATCGAGGGGCAGCTCGCGCTGGCCCAGCAGCTGGCGCAGGCCAACCCCCAGAGCCCGCGCGCGCTGATGGAGCTGGCGGCCGTGCAGGCGCGCATGGGGCACGAGGCCGACGCCCGCGCCACGCTGCAGCGCGCCGCCCAGGCCGCGCCGCAGTTCGCGCCGCCGCTCATCCAGCTGGCGTCGCAGTACCTGAACGAGCCGCGCGACCTGCCCAGCGCCGAGGCCACCATCGTCCAGGCGGTGGCGCTGGCGCCGGAGGAGAGCTACGCGTACGACGTGCAGGGCGACGTGCTGCGCATGGCCGGAAAGCTGGACGAGGCGCGCACCGCCTACACCCGCGCCGCCCGGCTGGCGCCGCGCGAGGGCTCGCCGCTGCAGCAGCGCGGGCACGTGAACTCGTTCCTGGGCCGCTACGATCAGGCGCGCGCCGACTACGCCGCGGCGACCGCGCTGGGCCGCGGCAACGAGAAGGCGGTGTACCCCGTCTGGCACGCGCTGGTCAGCGTGCACCAGGGGAACCCGCGCGCCGCCATCCAGGAGCTGGACCGCCTGGTCGCCGCCATCGGGGGGATGAACGTTCCCGACCCCGACGGCTCGAAGGTGTTCGCGCTCGACGAAGAGGCCACTATCGCCCTGCACACGCACATGCTGGACGATGCCGCGCGGGTGATCGCGCTGCGCAACCAGCTGGCGATGGCCGACGCGGCGCGCAGCGGGTCCGACGACTTCCGGCGCCAGGAGCAGGCGTACGCGGCATACTGGGAGGGGATGCTGGCCGCGCGGAAGGGCGACTTCCCGGCCGCGACCGAGGCATACCGCCGCATCATGACCACGGTGGAGCCGCTGCGCGACCCGCGGAAGGCCGAGTTCGCACACGAGCTGATGGGAATGATCGAGCTGCTGCAGAACCACCCGGCCGAGGCGGCGGCGCACTTCGAGCACGCCGACCCCAACGACATCTACGTCACCTACCAGCGCGCGGTGGCGCTGGCCGCCGCGGGGCGGAACGCCGACGCGCAGCCGCTCTTCCAGCGCGTGGCCGAGTACCGCTTCAACAACGCCAGCATCGCGCTGGTGCAGAAGGACGCCATCTGGCGCGCATCCGCGCCCTGACGGGCATCGATCCACACGAAAACGATCGGCCCCGCACGCCGGCTGGCGCGCGGGGCCGCTTTTCATCTACCGACATGGTGCGAGAGTGCGAAGGTGCGAGAGTAACAACCCGCACTTTCGCACTTCGCACCCTCGTCCTACTTCAGTCCACGCAGCTCGGGCCCGTGTTGAAGCACATGTTCACGCACGAGTTCCCACAGGTGTTCCAGTGGAAGTCGGTCTCCTGGCAGTACGCGGTCGCGTCCTGGCACGACGTGGCGAACGGGTCGGCCGTGGGGAGGAACGACTGCGCCTGCACGGTGCCCTTCGCGCCCCGTGCGTCATCGCGCGCGGTGAACGACTCCACGCGCAGGGTCTCGGGATCCAGCTTCAGCTTGCGCATCTCGGCTCCGGGAGGTGAATGGGGATGGGATCGATTCGCCCCGGCCGTCAGCAGCTGGACGGGTCGGTGGGCGCGCACGCCAGCGTGCAGTCGCAGTAGGTGATGCAGCTGTTCACGATCGACTCGCAGGTCGCGAACCGGCTGCCGAGGCCGTGCACGGTTCCGTTCCCGGCCTCCAGCGCGGCGGTCGCGAGCGACTCCACGCACAGGGTGTCGAGATCCAGCTTCAGCTTGCGCATTCGCGTTCCGTGGAGGGAGATGGGGGTTTGGCGCGCCGTCACGAGGTGGTGCACGGCACCGTGTTGCAGCCGAGCGTGCAGTCGCAGTTCGTCACGCCCGTGGGGGGCTGGCAGGTGTCGGCGCAGGTGAAGTTCCTGGTGGCATAGCCCAGCACGGTACCGCCGGCCGCGGGCTTCGCGCCCGCCTCGAACGAGTCCACGCGCAGCGCGCCGACGTCCAGCTTGATCTTCTTCATCGATCTTTCTCCGGTTGGGGGATGATGCTTCCCGTCAGCCGATCGGGTCGGTGCACGGGAAGACGAGGGTCGGGCAGCCGAGGGTGCAGTCGCAGTTGGTGGCGCAGGTTCCGAAGCACGACACTCCGCAGGTGGCGGGCTTGGTCGCGTGGCCGTGCACGGTGCCCATCTCGTCCCGCGGGGTGCCGGTGGGGAACGAGTCCACACGCAGCGCTTCGGGATTCAGGCGGATCTTCTTCATCAGGTCCTCGGTGGTCGAGAGGGTGCAACGACGCGCGCCGGTCAGCCGCTCGGCTCGGTGCACGGGGCGATGCTGGGGCAGCCGAGCGAGCAGTCGCAGTTGGTGACGCACGTGCCGAAACACGATGCGGCGCAGGTGCCAGGCTTGCTCGCGTACCCGTAGACAGTGCCCAGGTCGGCCCGCGCCGCGCCGGTGGCGAACGAGTCCACGCGCAGCGCTTCGGGGTCCAGCCGGATCTTCCGCATTGTGCTCTCCTCTGGTGGTCCGCGCTGCGGGCTGGCGCCGATGCGGCGCGAACGGTTGATTGCACCGCCGGGGTGGACGGATCAGCGGGCGTCCACCGCGCTTTAGCGCGCGGACAAAACTCGCTCCAAGGCTGAATAAGAGCGAGAAACGGGTCGGAAGACGGGCACACCGGGGCGCCCGATGAGAGAGATGACTCCAAGCTTATCAGCAGATGTCCGAATCTGAAAGGGCGGGATTCCGGGGACAGCGCTCCCGCCGGGCGATCCCGGCGGCTTGGCTGCTTGCGGCGGGAGTGGTGATCCTGCTGCTCTGGCTGGTGCTGTATCCCAACCTGTTCGTGCTGGGCGACAGCTTCCTGGACCAGGGGCGGGTGACCGGGGCGCACTACGCGCGCTTCTTCGGCAGCGCGTCGGAGCTGCGGGCGCTGTGGAACAGCGTGTGGATCTCGCTGGCGAGCGTGGTGCTCTCCGCGCTGATCGGGGTGCCGCTGGCCTTCCTCTTCGCGCGGCGCGAGTTCCCCGGGCGGCGCGTTCTGGGCGGCCTGGCCGCAATGCCGGTGCTGCTCCCGCCGCTGGTCGGCACCATCTCCTTCCTCTTCCTCTACGGCGAGTCCGGGTTCCTGACGCGCGGCGTGCAGACGGCGCTGGGGCTGGCGGAGGCGCCGTGGCGGCTGGACGGCGCGTGGGCGGTGCTGCTGGTGCACGCGTACACCATGTATGTCTACTTCTACCTGTTCACCTCCGCCGGGCTGGCGCGGCTGGACGCCGGGTATGCCGAGGCCGCGGCGGCGCTCGGCGCGGGGTGGTGGACCACGCTGCGCCGCGTGACGCTGCCCATGCTGGCCCCCGCGCTGGGCGGCGCGTCGCTGCTGGTGTTCATGACGTCGATGGCGTCGTTCAGCGCGCCCTACGTCTTCGGCGGCGGCTTCCGCGTGCTCACGACGCAGCTCTACGCCAGCAAGCTGAACGGGGAGAACGGCCTGGTCGCCGTCGAGGCGGTGGTGCTCGCGCTGGTCTCGCTGGCGTTCCTCGTCCCCCTGCAGCGCTACGAGGCGTCGCGCGACTACACCGGCGCGTCCAAGGGGCTGGCCGTGGCGCCGCCGCCCGAGCGCGGGCGCGGGTGGCTGCTGACGCTGGCGGCCGCGGTGTTCGTCGGCTTCCTCCTGCTGCCGCACGCCACGGTTCTGCTCGTCTCCTTCGTCCCCGAGGGAACGTGGACCACGCAGACCTTTCCACCCGTCTACTCCGCCGAGCCGTACCGCCGGATGTTCGGCGAGGCCGAGCAGCTGCGCCCGGTCCTCAACTCGCTGCGCATGGCGACGATCGCGACGATCGCCAACGTGGCCTTCGCCTTCGCGGCGGCGTACCTGCTGGCGCGGACGCGGGTGCGCGGGAAGGCGATCGTCTCCGCGCTGGTCGCGCTCCCGTGGGCTCTGCCGGGGACTGTGCTGGCGATCTCGCTGGCGTCCACGTTCAGCGTGAACCGGCCGCTGGCGGGGCGATTCGTGCTGGTAGGGACCTTCGCGATCCTGCCGCTGGCGTACTTCATCCGCAACATCCCGCTGGTCACGCGCGCGGCGCTGTCGTCGTTCCGCCAGCTCGACCCCTCGCTCGAGGAGGCGGCCGCGTCGCTCGGCGCCGGCCCCGCCACGGCCCTGCGGCGCGTGGTGCTGCCGCTGGTGCTGCCGGGGCTGATGGCGGGCGCGCTGCTCGCGTTCGTCACCGCGCTGGGCGAGTTCGTCGCCTCGATCCTGCTCTACACCAACCGCACGCGCCCCATCAGCATGGAGATGCTGTCGCAGCTGCGCGCCTACGACTTCGGCGGCGCCAGCGCATACGGCGTGCTGCTGATCGTCCTCGTAGCCCTCGTCTTCGCGACGGGATACAGGAACGTGGTGGAGGGGAGATAGCGCGGGCCCTCACCCGAAAATGGAGAGGGGAAGATGCCGCGGATGGAGCGGATCAGCCTCGCGCAGTTTGCGAGGCTTCCCGTAGTTGTTGCTGCGACTTCAGTCGCCGGTGAGGCCAGCCCGCGAACTGCCTATTCGGGCGCGCCACGCTGATACTTCTTCCCTAGCTGGTATCAGCGATTTGCCAGATCCATCAGAGTCACCAGCCCGGCTGTCAAACTCTCCGGGGCTCGCGCGTCTCTCTGGAAGAGTGCCCGGCGGCTGGCGCGCGGGATGCGGCAGCGGCGGCCGGGCGGTGACAGCATCATGGAGATGCGGATGAGATCGGTGCGATTCCTCACCTTCGCGGCCGTGGCGGCGCTGGTCGTGCCGCCGCCGGGACGCGCGCAGGCGCCGGCGGCGCTGGCGTCCGCGCGGACGCAGACGCGCGCGGATTCGGCGCGGGTGCTGCGCGATGCGCGGCGGGCACAGGCGGCGTTCGAGCGCGTGCGCTTCCAGCATCTCCCGTGGACGAGCGAGAACACGGGCAGCGGCGGGAGTTGCGACGAGATCATCGGGCGATTCTGCCTGACGCACAACGACACCGAGGAAGACTGGACGCCGCCGCCGGAGCACCCTTCCGTGCGCGCCGAGCGCGACTCGCTGATCGCGGCGCTCGACGAGGCCGCCGCCGCGTCGCCGGGCGACGCGTGGGTGGCCGGGCAGCGGGTGCGCTACCGCGTGGAGGCGGGGCGCTTCGCCGAGGCGTCGCGGGTGGCGCGCGAGTGCCGGGCCGGGCGCTGGTGGTGCCTGGCGCTGGACGGCTACGCGCGGCACGCCGCGGGCGACTACCGCGCGGCGGAGGCGACGTTCGCGCAGGCGCTCGCGGCAATGCCGGCCGCGGAGCGCCGCGAGTGGGACGCGCTCTCGCCCGTGCTGATGGACGCGGACGCGCGGGCGCTGCGGCGCATGGACGCATCCGCGCGCGAGGCCGCGGTGCGGCGGATCTGGTGGCTGGCGGACCCGTTCTGGATGGAGCCGGGGAACGACCGGCTGACCGAGCACTACGCCCGCCTGGTCGCCGACCGCTTCCAGGACCGCGCGCGCACCACCGAGGGGATCTACTGGGCGTTCGACCTGGCCGAGATCCTGGCGCGCTGGGGCGCCCCGAGCGGGTGGGAGCGGGTGCGGCCGCGCTTTGGGCAGGGGGCCATCTCGTCCGTCATCACCCACTATCCCCCCAGCTTCGAGTTCATCCCCACGCTGGCCATGGCGCGCGACCCGCTGGCCATCCGCGCCGACGACTGGCGGACGGACGAGAAGGGCGCCCACTCGTTCTACGGCCCGCCCGGCGTGCGCCGCTTTGGGCCGCTCCCGCACCAGGTGGCCGTCTTCCGCCGCGACGGCCGGGCCGAGGTCGTCGCGGCCTTCGCCATGAAGCCCGACAGTCTTCCCGCACACCCCACGCTCGAGGCCGGGCTGGTGATAATGCGCGACCCCGGCGCCGCGCCCGTCGTCCAGACCGCGCGTGTCGACGGAACGCGCGGCGTCCTCCGCGCCACCGCCGAGCCGGAGGCTACGGTGCTGAGCCTGGAAGCGCGCGAGCGCACCAGCCAGCGTGCGGCGCGCGCCCGCTTCGGCGCGGACCTGCGGCGGCCGGCGGAGCACGGGATCGCCATCTCCGACGTGCTGCTGCTGGACCGCGACGCGCGCCCGCGGTCGCTGGACGAGGCGGCGCCGCTCGCGCGCGGGAGCACCCGGTTCCGCGCAGGCGAGCGCGTGGCGATGTACTGGGAGGTGTACGGGCTGGAGCCGCGCGCCGACAGCGTCGCCTTCTCCCTCGCGCTGTCGCGCAAGCGCACGCGCGGCGCGGCACCCGTGCGCATGCGCTGGAGCGAGGCCGTGCCCGGCGGCGCCATCGTCCCCCGCTCGCTCGCCCTCACCCTCCCCCGCCTCGCCCCGGGCGACTACGTCATCGAGGTCTCGGTCCGCACGCGAATGGGCACAACCGTCACGACCAGGCGGGAGATCACGATCGAGCGGTGATACCGGATCTGGCAATCAACTGCGCATTACAATCAGCCCCAAGGAGACGTCATCCTGAGGCCGGCCACACTGACGCTCTTCTCGCACGAGCGCCTGAAGGCCGAAGGATCTATAGGTGACGTCGCACGTCAGTTTTCGAAGCGCACACGCCGATCTCGTCAATTCGGGAGAGGTGGAGGCGCGCTTCGACGGGCGAACGTGCAGAGCCGGCTATGGATCCTTCGGCCTGCAAAGTCTTGCGAGGGATGAGGGGACCGTGTGGCCGGCCTCAGGATGACGTCTTTTGTGGCGTTCGATTGGCGCCAGGGACCGTATGACAGGAAGGGCGGGCCTCCGCGAGGAAGCCCGCCCTTCTCCATCTCCCGAATCCCCCGAGCGTCAGAAGACGCTGACGCTGAGGTACTTCTTGGGGTTGGCGCGGATGTCGGTGGTCAGCTGGTTCAGGTTGGCGACGGCGCTGTTCAGGTTCACGTACAGCGAGTCGTCCTTGCTCAGCCGGCCCAGCGTGCCCTCGCCGCGCTCGATGCGGCCCATCACCACCGCCAGCGAGGTGCTGGCCTGGTTCAGCTGCCCCGTGGCCGCGTCCAGCCGCGCCGTCAGGCTGTCGGTGCGGGCGATGGCGCGCGCCAGCTCGGGCCGCGTGGCCGCCCCCTCGATCCCCGCCGCGCTGCGGCGCAGCGACGCCGAGAGCGCCGAGAGCTGCGACCGCTGGTCGGCGGCCAGCGCCTGCAGCGAGCCCAGCATGGACTGCAGCTCGGCCGCGCTGGTGTGCACCGAGCCGATGGCCTCCTGGCTCAGCAGCAGGTTGGCGCGCGTGAGCAGGGTGTCGGCCTTGCCGCCCACCTGCCTGGCCGTGCCCGCCAGGTCCTGCGCGGTGCCGCTGAGCCCCTGGTCCTGGTCGGCGCTGGCCAGGATCTCGCCCTCGCCGGCCTCGGTGCGCGAGCGGCCGGGGAGGACGTCGGCCACCATCTCGCCCAGCAGCCCCTTGGCCGTCAGCCGCACCTTGCTGTCGTCGGGGAACTTGTACTTCCCCTCGATCTCCAGGCGCATGGCCACGCCGCCCGGCGTGAGCTTCAGGTCGGCCACGCGGCCGATGTTCACCCCCGAGAGCTGCACGGGGTCGCGCGCGCGGATGCCGCCGGCGTCGCGCACCACGGTGGACACGTAGTACCGCCCGCGGAAGGTGCCGGGGTCGGTCAGGATGAACAGGGCGGCCAGCACGGCCAGGATGCCGGCCAGGACGAAGATCCCGACCTGCACCTCGCGCCGGGGGGACCGGGTGGGTTGGACGATGGCCATGTCTCGCGGGGAGATTCGGTTACGGGCGGACGCGGCCGCCCCCTGGTTGCTTTCGTCTGCGCGCCGGATCATAGCGCCTCCGCCATCTCGTCTTCGGGCACGTCGCGCTCGATGAAGGCGCGCACGAGCTGGTCGTCGCTGGCGCGGAACTCGTCGGGGGTGCCCACGAAGCGGATCCGGCCGTGGTCCAGCAGCGCCACGCGGTCCGAGATCGGCAGCGTGCCCTCGATGTCGTGCGTGACGATGATGCTGGTGACCCCCAGCTCGCCCGCGAGCTGCGCGATCAGCCGGTGCACCACCGTGCCGTTCACCGGGTCCAGCCCGGTCACCGGCTCGTCGTACAGCAGGATCTCGGGCTCGCCCACGATGGCGCGCGCGATCCCGACGCGCTTGCGCATCCCGCCCGAGAGCTCGCTGGGAAGCTTCCCCAGCACCTTGTTGGGGTCCAGGTTCACGTGGTCCAGCGAGCGGGCCACCCGCCGCAGCACCTCCTGGTCGCCCCACGACGCGATCTCCTCGTCGGTCAGCCCCTGCGCCACGTTCTCGTACACCGTCATCGAGTCGAACAGCGCGGCGTTCTGGAAGACGTATCCCACCTTCTTGCGCACGTCGCGCAGCGCGCGGCGGCCGCCGCGGAACACCGAGATCCCGTCCACCACCACCTCGCCGCGGTCGGGCACGATCAGCCCGATCGTGGTCTTCAGCAGCACGCTCTTGCCCGTTCCCGAGTGGCCCACCACGGAGATGGTCTCGCCGCGGCCCACCACCAGGTCCACGCCCGCCAGCACCGGCTGGTCGAACGCCTTCCACACGTCGCGGTACTCGACCATCGGGTCGCCCACCGCCGGGGTCACCGTCATCTATTCCTCCACGTCCCCGCGTCGTCGCCGAACATCAACGGAAAAGTCCTGAGTGCCAAGTCCTGAGTCCTAAGTGGACGGGCTGTTCTCCATCCCTGTCCCCTGTCCCCTGCTCAGTTCAGCAGCAGCGGCGGGAAGAGCGCGTCGATGACCAGCACCGACAGCGTCATCAGCACCACCGCGCTGGTCGTGCTCTTGCCCACGCCCTCGGCGCCGCCGCGGGTGGACAGGCCCATGTGGCTGGCCACCAGGGGGATGACGAAGCCGAACGCCACGCCCTTCAGCTCCGAGTACAGCATGTCCCAGTTGTGCCAGAACAGCCCCGCGCCGTAGCGGAAGGCGGGGATGCCGAGATGCACGGTCGACTGCGCGGCCACCATCCCGCTCACCACGCCCGCCAGGTTGCACAGGGCGACCAGGATCGGGACCACGATGATCCCCGCGATCAGGCGCGGGGCCACCAGCGTGCGCACCGGGTCGCGGCCCAGCGAGTGCAGCGCGTCGATCTGCTCCGACACCTGCATGGTCCCCAGCTCGGCGGTGATGCGCGCGCCCACCCGGCCGATCAGCACGATGGCCGTCATCACCGGGCCCAGCTCCAGGATCACCGAGCTGGCCACCACGCTTCCCAGGATGTAGAGGGGGACGCCGCCGGTGAACTGGTAGCCACCCTGCTGGCTGGTCACGATCCCGCCCAGCATCCCCGTCACCAGCACGATGGGGATGGAGCCCACGCCCATCCAGTACATCTGCCGGGCGATGTCGGCCAGGGCCACGCGGCCCGTGAACAGGTACATGGCCGAGCGCCACACCAGCGTGGCCATGTCGCCCGCGTGCGCCGCGAAGCGCTCGCCGCCGGTGCCCAGCCGTGCCAGGAAGTCCGTGAACGCGCGGCCGGGATGGAACCCCTTGCCGGCCCGGGGCGCGGGTACGGGGACCGCCGGCCGCTCCTCCGTGATCGTCTGCATCAAACCTCGCCAGGATGAAAAAGCCCGGGCCCGCCCCCGGCGGAACCCGGCGCGCGCCTCGCCCTCGGCGCCGCGCTGAATACCCCCCGCGCACCTGTCCGGTTCGGCTGAAATGCTACGCCGGAAGCGCCTCGGACGGATTGCCCTCACTCCCAAATCCGTTTCCCCCGCCAACACCCGCGAAAGTAGCAACCGTACGCGGCAGATACCAGAAAAATCGCTTGGGAGAACAGGAATTCCGTCTCCGCGATCATCGCCCCGCGATGCGCATCGTACTTCCGTACTTCCGTACTTCCCAGCCTCAGGACGACGCCGGAGGAGGAGACAGGTGCCATCTCGCGAAGGCCGTCCCTGTCCCCTGTCCCCTTGATCAGTCCGCCGACATCGCCTCGGGCTCCAGCCGCGGCCGCATGCGCTCCACCGGCGGCCCGTGGTGCTCCTCCTTCTTCGGGCCGCGGCGGAAGAGGCCGAACAGCCACTCGCGCAGGTCGTCCAGGATCTCGTAGTAGGTGGGGATCACCAGCAGCGTCAGCAGCGTGCTGGCGATGACCCCGCCCATCACCGCCACGCCCAGCGGCGAGCGGAACTGCGAGCCCTCGCCCTTCCCCAGCGCGATGGGCATCATCCCCGCGACCAGCGCGAAGGTGGTCATCAGGATGGGCCGCAGGCGGATGGCGCCCGCCTCGATCAGGCTTTCGCGCAGCGGCGTGCCCCGCTCGTGCGCCCACTTGGCGAAGTCGATGAGCAGGATCGCGTTCTTGGCCACGATCCCCGCCAGCAGGATCACCCCGATCAGGCTCATCAGGTTCAGCGTGTTCCCGGTCAGCCACAGCCCCAGCATCACCCCGATCAGCGAGAGCGGGAGCGAGAGGAGGATGGCCAGCGGGTCCAGGAACGAGCCGAACTGCACCACCAGGATCAGGTACATGAGCATGATGGCCACGCCCAGCGCGAAGAAGATGCGTCCGAACACCTCCTGCTGGTCCTTGGTCTGGCCGCCCTGCGTGATCTCGTAGCCCGCCGGCACGCGCACGTGCTCCTTCAGGCGCGTCTCGATCCCCGCCACCACCTCGGTGAGCGGCGACCCCTGCGTGTTGGCCTGCACCGTGATCACGCGGTCGCGGTCCAGGTGGTCGATCTGCGCGGGGCCGAGGCCCTGCCTGATCGTCGCGACCTGCCCCAGCGGGAGCGACGTCGTCCCCGTGGGGCCCTGCAGGACCAGGGGGATCGACGCCAGGTCGGCCGCGCGGCGCCGGGCCTCGGGATCGAGCCGCAGCTGCACGTCGCGGGTCTCGCCCGAGGGGTCCACCCAGTCGCCCGCGTCGATCCCGGCGAACGCCGGGCGCAGCGCCTGCGCCACCTGCCCGGCCGTGATGCCGAGCGAGCCCGCCAGCCCGCGGTTCAGCTCCACCTCCAGCTCCGGCTTCTGACCCTTCGTCGACAGGTCCACGTCCACCGCGCCGGGCACCTGCCGCACCTCGGCCATCACCTGGTCGGCCAGCCGGTTCAGCACGGCGATGTCGGGGCCGCGCAGCTGGATCTGGATCTCCTTCTGCGGTCCGAAGCCGCCGGTGCTGAGCGAGGCCGTGGCCCCGCCCACGTGCGCCGCCTGCTCGCGGATCTCGGCCGCCAGCTCGTCCTGGCTGCGGTGCCGCGTGGCCTTGGGAACCAGGCGCACGTAGATGTCGCCCTGGTTCACCGTGCCCTGCTGCCCGCCCACGGTGGCGTAGGTGTACGCCACCTCGGGGTGGGTGCGGGCCACCCGCGCCACCTCGTCGGCCTTGCTGCGCGTGTACTGGATGTTGCTTCCCGCCGGCGTGTCGATGTGCACGATGAACTCCGAGCGGTCGTCGGGCGGGAAGAACTGCCCGCCCAGCTTGGCGAACACCGGCGACATGGCCCCGCCCACCACCATGGCCACCAGCCCGCCCAGCACCACCGCCGCGGTAACCGACTTCCCCGGCTTCGCCAGCGCCAGGAAGGCCGAGAGGCCCACCGCGATCGCCAGCACCACCAGGAAGGAGACGAGGCCCTTCACCGGGAGCATCAGCGCGCCGATGAAGGTGCCCAGCGACAGGATCACCATCGACGCGCGGTGGTCCAGCGCCCAGGCGATCACCCCGCGGTAGCGGTCGGAGAGCCGCGCGAACCAGTTGTTGAAGTGGTCCAGCTGCCGCCCCACGAAGCCCTTCTCGTGGTGCTCGCGGTGCGGGTCCGGCCAGTAGGCGCTGAGCATGGGGTCCAGCGAGAACGACACGAACAGCGACACCAGCACCGAGCAGGCGATGGTCAGCGCGAACGGCGCGAACCACTGCTGCGCCAGCCCGCCCATGAAGGCGATCGGCACGAACACGCAGACGATGGAGAAGGTGGTCGCTGCGACCGCCAGGCCGATCTCGTCCGTCCCCTCCAGCGCCGCGTGGTAGTGGTCCTTCCCCATCTCCACGTGCCGCACGATGTTCTCGCGCACCACGATGGCGTCGTCGATCAGGATGCCGATGGCCAGCGAAAGCCCCAGCAGCGACATCGTGTTCAGCGTGAAGCCGAAGGCCCACACCGCCACGAACGACGCCAGCACCGAAACCGGCAGCGCCAGGCCGGTGATCACCGTCGAGCGCCAGCTGTTCAGGAAGAGGAACACCACCAGCACGGTCAGCAGCGCGCCCTCGAAGAGCGTTTCCTGCACGTTCTTCACCGAGCGGCTCACCCGGTCGCCCGAGTTCTTCACCACGTCGAGCTTCACCCCCTGCGGGAGGCGCGCCTCGATCCTGTGCACCTGCTCCAGCACCGCGCTGGCCACCTGCGTGGTGCTGTAGCCGGAAGACTTGATCACGTCGATCCCCACCGCCGGCTTGCCGTTGAACAGCGCCAGCGAGGTGGGCTCCTCGGTCCCGTCGCGCACCGTCGCGACGTCGCCCAGCCGCACGACGGCGCCGCCGGGGTTGGTGGCGACGACCAGCTGCTGGAACGACTCCGGATCCGGAAGCCGCCCCTGCAGTCGGATCGACCGCTCGTCCCAGGTTCCCGTCAGCTTGCCCACGGGGGCGGCCAGGTTCTGCGACTGCAGCGCGGCGGCCACCTGCGGCACCCCCACCCCCGCCGCCTGCATCCGCGCCGGGTCCAGGAGGACGGAGAGCTCGCGGGTGATGCCGCCCTGCACGTTCACCTGCGCCACCCCGGGCACCGCGCGCAGCTCGCGCGTCAGCGCCGGGTCGGCGATGCGGGTGAGCTCGGCCGACCCCAGCGTGGTGGAGGAGAGCGTCATGGAGACGATCGGCTGCGAGTTCGGATCGAACCGGCTGAGGATCGGCTCCTTCATCTCCTGCGGCAGCTCGTTGCGGATCTGCGAGATCTGGTCGCGGATGTCCTGCGTGGCCTGCTGCAGGTCCTTGCCGAAGATGAACTGGACGATGACCACCGCGTAGCCGTCGAAGCTCTGGCTGGTCACCTGGTCCACGCCGCTGATCCCGCCGATGGCCTCCTCCACGCGGTCCACCACCTCGCGCTCCACCGTCTCGGGGCTCGCGCCCGGATAGGGGATCGACACGGCCACCACCGGCGGCTGCACCTCGGGAAACTCGTCGGTCTTCAGGTTCAGCAGCGCGAAGATGCCGAACACGACCAGCGCCAGCATCGTCACCACGGTGACGACGGGCCGCTTGATCGAAAAGTCGGAGATGAACATCCCTGCTCTCCTTTACGGCTGCGCGGCCGCGCTGACGCGGACCGGGGTGCCCGGGGCGGTGCCGATGGCGGGGCCCACCAGCACGGTGTCGCCCGCGGCCAGCCCGGCGGTGACCTCGACCTGCTCGGTGTCGGGGTCGCGGGTGCCGAGCTGCACCGCCACGCGCTCGGCCTTCCCCCCCTTCAGGCGCAGCACCGAGGGCGCCACGCCGCGCTCGTCCACCGCCGCGGCGGGAACGAGAATGCCCTGCCGCACGGTGCTCTCCACCCGCCCCTGCGCGAACAGGCCGGCCACCAGGGTTCCGCCCTCGTTGGGGATGGTGACCACCACCGGCACCTGGCGCGTGGCCGGGTCGGCGGCGGGGGCGATGCGCTGCACCGTGCCGGTGAAGGTGCGCCCCGGGTAGCCGTTCACCGTGAAGCGCACGGTGGAGCCGATGTGGAGCTGCCCCAGCTGCTCGGCGGGAACGTTGGCCTCGAGCCGCATGCTGCGCGGGTCGACCACGGTGAAGAGCGCCGCCCCCGGCTGCACGATGTCGCCCGCGCCCACCGGGCGCACGCTGACCACACCGGTGATGGGCGAGCGCACCTCGCTGTTCGACAATTGCTTCTGCGCGCTGGCCTGCTGGCTGCGCGCGCCGGCGGCCTGCGCCTGCGCCTGGCTGAGCTGGGCGCGCGCCGTCTCCAGGTCGCGGTCGCTCATGGCGCCCGCCTGGTTCAGCGTCTGCGCGCGCTCGTAGTTGCGCCGCGCCACCTCCAGCGAAATCTGCGCGGAGGAAACGCCGGTGCGCGCCGAGGTGGCCGCGTCGGTCAGCGCGGTGGCGTCGATGCGCGCCAGCGGCTGCCCGGCGCGAACCGCCTGCCCCTGGTCGGCGTACACCGCCAGCACCTGGCCGGAGATCTGCGCCCGCACCTGCGCCTCGCGCTCGGCCATCAGGCTGCCGGAAAGCTGCGGCCCGGTGCGGATCTCCTGCTGCTGCACCACGGCCACCGCGTCGGGCCCCAGGACGATCCCCTCGGCCGGCTTCTCCACCGCGGCGTCGCTTTCCTTCCCGCACCCCGCCAGCACCAGGGCCACGCCGGCGGCCAGCGCCGCGCGCCCGATCGTGTTGTTCATCATCATCCCCCCGTTCCGCTGAACGCCGACGACGTCGGCACCTGTGGCTGCTGCTGGGTCGGCTGTTGCTGTTGCTGCTGCTGTTGCTGGAGCTGCTGTTGCTGCTGGAGCGCGGCGGCGCCCGCGGCCTGCCCCACGTTCAGGGGCAGGTCGGGGAGCAGCGCCACGCGGATCTGCGCGATCTGCAGGTCTCGCGCGGCCTGCGCGCGGTTGGCCTGCGACTGCTGCAGCAGGATCCGCGAATCGGTGAGCTCCGTCTGCGTCGACAGCCCCTCGCGGTAGCGGATCTCGGCGATCTGGTAGGCGCGGCCGGCCTGCTCCACCGTGCCCGCGCTGGCCTGCCACTGCGCGCGCGCCGCGGCCAGCTGGTCCAGCGCGGTGCGCGTGTCCAGCTCCGCCTGCTGGCGCGTCTGCTCCAGCGTGGCGCGCGCCTCCATCACGTTGGCCTGCGCCACCATCTCGTCGCCGCGGATGCGCCCGCCGGTGAAGAGGGGAACGGAGAGCTGCGCGCCCACCGTCCAGTTGGTGGCGAAGTCGCTCCACGCGGGGAACAGCCCGCTGGGGTACCCCACGCGCGCGTAGTTCGAAACGATGCTGAGCGTGGGAAGGCGCTGCGCCCGCGCGATGCGGAACTGCGCCTCCTGCGTGGTCACCGCCTCCACCGCCTGGCGCACAGGGGCGCGGTTCGCCGTCGCCGTGTCGCCCATCAGGTTCGGGTTCGACGCGAAGCGCGAGACGGGAACCGGCGCCGCGTCGTTCAACGGCGTGGTGAGGCTCACCGGCTGGTCGGCGGGGATGTCGAGCAGGAGCCGCAGCCGCGTGTAGGCCAGGTCGCGGTCCGCGCGGCGCTGGATGACTGCCGGCCGCTGGTTGTCGCGCGTCACCTGGGCGCGCAGCAGCTCGAACTCCGGCTGGTTCCCCACCTGTTTGGCGAGGGTGACCTGCCGCAGCGTCTCTTCCGACTGTGCCAGCGTGGCCTCGGCGATCGCCAGGAGCCGGTCGGCCAGCGCGGCGTTGTAGTACGCCTGCGCCACGTCCAGCACCAGCTGCGCGCGCGTCGACGCCAGCTGGATCTCGGCCCGCCGCCGCCCCGCCGTGGCCGCGTCCACCTGCGCGCCGATGCGGCCGCCCGAGAACACGTTCTGCTGCAGGTTCAGCCCCAGCTGCCAGGTGTTCTCGCGCCCGAAGGGGAGCGAGCCCAGCGACGAGAAGGGGTTGCCGTTGGCCGCGCAGTCCACCGCGTGCTCCAGCGAGTCCAGCCGCGACTCCACCGGGAGCGCCGGGTTGGGGACGAACTTGCCGCAGTTGGTGGGCCCCGACTGCGTGGTGGTGTCCGTCCCCCCGGACAGCGAGGAGAACTGCGACGCTAGTGCGCGGCTGTACGACGCGGTGCCGTTCAGCTGCGGCAGCCGCTGGCTCTGCGCCTGCAGCCGCTGGCCGCTGGCGCGCATCACCCCCGCGCGGGCCACGGTCAGCTGGTCGCTGGTCCCCTCGGCGATGGTCAGCGCCTCGTCGAGCGAGAGCGGGCGGGCGCCGGGGATGGCGGCCACGGTCTGCTGCGCCGCGGGCGCGCCCGGCGGCGGGAGCGGGTGGGTCTGCGCCGCGAGCGGGGCCGCGAGCAGCAGGGCGAACGCAAGGGCCCCGCAGGCGCGTGGGGCGAAAGATTCAGGCATATCCGTCAGCGTCTGGTCTGAAGCGGTTCGGTGCTTCGTCGCTCCGGCCGCCACCGGGCCGGGGTCCGTCTCCATCTCCGTCAGGCCGCGTTCTCGGTTGGGCCGGCGGGGGTGCCGCCGTTCTCCATCCGGCGCCAGGTGTCCAGCATGCGGTCCACCTCGGTGATCAGCAGGCCGTGGAAGCGCTCGGCCTCGCGCAGGCGCCGCTTTCCCTCGGCCATCTGCGGCGGGAGCGCGGCCTGCGCGTCGCCGAAGATCTTCACCATCTCGCGCCAGCGGCTCTGCGCCACGCGCATGATGTGCTCCCACGGGCTGTCCTGCGCGCGGTAGAAGTCGCGCCGGTCGCCCAGCGAGCTCACCCGCTCGATCATCCCGAACTGCTCCAGCATCCGGCAGTTGGTGCTCACGCCCGCCTTGCTGGCCTGCAGCTTTTCCGCGAGCTCGTCGAGCGAGTACGGGCGGCCGCCGATCAGCAGAAGGCCGAAGATGCGTCCCGCGCTGCGGGCCATCCCCTCCTTCTCGCAGATCAGCCCCATCCGCTCCACGAACTGCTGCACCGACTCGTCCACAGTGTGTCTCCTGTGATGGCTTCCTCATTCTGCCGCAACGATATCAGTATCTGACCGTTCAGTCAATCCTGAACGATACAAAACATCTGACCGAGCTGAATTCATCGAAAGATAAGTCGCGGCGCCACAATGAGATGTGGCGCGTGGAGGAAACTACTGATTCCGATCGAGAGATTCCTGACGGGGAAGGTGCCCCGGGAGTGGACGACGAAGAGGTGGGACATCGCCGCCGCACCGGCATCGTCAACAGAAAGATCTCACGCGGGAGACGCGAAGACGCAGAGAACTCACCGCATGGGATGAGTTCTCTGCGTCTCCCCGTCTCCCGCGGTGAGGCCCATCTGTCTGGGAGCGTTGGAGATGGCGCAAATCACAGGGAAAGGAGCAGCTGCTCGCAACCCGCCCGGGGAATCATCCGTATGGATGGAGGGGCGAAGATCGGCCGGGGGAGTGGACGGATTCGCAATGATCGCATACATTTACCGCCTTCGGCACGAGCTCCGGGGCGGCACGCCCGGCCGGGAGCCTGCTTCCCCGATGTTTCCGTTGGGCCCTCACCTCCAGCAGCGGCTGAACGCGCCGGCACTTCCCGCCGCCGTGCGCCCGGGCCGCGGACCCCTGCCATGAGCTCTATCTTCGACAAGATCAAGGACGTCGGCAAGGACGCGCTCGGCACCTTCGTCGTGCTCGACGAGGATGGCAACGAGCAGCCGCAGGGCGCTCCCGGGGCCCCCGCCGACGCCACGCTGGCCGCCCCCGTCCGGGGCGCCGCCGCCGGGCCCGCGCAGCAGGGCGCCGTGCCGGTTCCCGCCGTGGCCGCCGCGCCCGACGCCGAGTTCGTGCAGCAGCTGCAGGCGGCGGTGGACGGAAGCAGGAAGCCGGCGCTGAAGCAGTTCCGCACGCTCTTCGCCGCGCTGGGCGCGGTGGCCGACGAGGGCACGCGCACGCAGCTGGCCGTATCGGCCGCGCAGGCCAGCCACGGCGTGAGCGCCACGCAGATCGCCGAGGCCATCGCCGACCGCATGCAGATCCTGGCGGGCGAGAAGGCCGCCTTCGACAAGGCCGTGCAGGAAGAGACGGCGCAGTCGGTGGGCGGCACGCAGGCCGAGATCGAGAAGACGCGCGCCGAGATCACCCGGCGCATCGAGGAGATCAAGGCGCTGGAGGCCAAGGCCGCCGAGCTCGACAAGCAGGCCCGCGAGGCGCGCGCCGCCATCGACGCCAACTCGGCGCGCTTCGCCGCCAGCTACGCCGTGGTCCAGGCCGAGCTCGAGGCCGAGCGCTCCCGCATCGCCCCCTTCCTCACAACCGCGAAGTAGCCCCGCGATGGAGACCTCCGCTACCGCCGGCGCGCCCAAGGCCGCCCGCACCTTCTGGCAGCGCCCCGAGGGCAAGGTGGGCGCCGGGATCATGGCCGGCCTGGGCGTGGCCATCGCCTGGGCGTTCGTGCACTTCCTGCCCAAGCTGATCGAGATCGCCCAGAACACCCTGTACCTGGCCTTCCTGGTGGGGGTGCTGGCGCTCGTCTACTTCACCGTGTTCGTGTGGGACCGGCCGCGCACGCTGCTGTTCTACTCGCTGCAGATGATCAGCCGCTGGGTCACCGGCAACTTCGTGGAGCTGGACCCGGTTTCGATCCTGAAGAGCTTCGTGCGGCAGATGGAGAAGCGCCGCGAGGTGATCCAGGACCGCCTGGCCCGCATCGTGGGCGTGCGGCGGATGGTGGAGGCCAAGATCGCCCGCAGCGAGAAGGAGCGGCAGGACGCCCTCCGCCTCGCGAAGGCCGCGCAGGCCACGCACGACGAGGACGGGCTGAACGCGCACGCCGAGATCGCCGCGCGCCGCGCGCGCGACATCGAGGAGTACCGCTCGATGCAGGAGCAGATGCTCAACATCGAGAAGCTCCTGCAGCGGGTGATGCGCCGCGCCGACTACCACATCCAGACCGCGCGCGACGAGGCCAACCAGCTGGCCGACAAGCACACCATCACCGGCGCGGTCGCCTCGGCCACCGCCGCCGCGCAGGGGATCTTCGGCGACACCGACCTGGCCGAGGTGCGCGACATGGCCGCCGAGCGCATCCGCGACGACTACGAGAAGCGCCTGGGCGAGCTGCAGACGCTGATCGACCTGACCGACTTCGACCACGCGGTGGACCTGAACCAGATGGCCTTCCGCCAGGAAGGGCTGACGCAGCTGATGGAGGCGGAGAAGAAGGTGACCGCCGCCGAGCTGGCCGACCCCGCCGCGACCTCGGCGGGCGCCGGCGCCGCGCTGCTGGCGCAGGCCGAGTCGATGGGCGGTGGATCGGGCGGCGCCGCGCCGCCGGCCGCGACCCCGGAGAACCGCTGGCGCGGGAAGCTGCGGAGACAGTAGAAAAGAAAGTGCTGAGTGCCGAGTGCTGAGTGCCCGGCAGCACCGATCGCACTCAGCACTCAGCACTTCAGTAGAGTTTTTGCCGGCGAAGTGAACCCGAACCCCGTTTTCCTACCATGCAACTGACATCGACGGGCCAGAAGACCGTCCGCATCCTGGGCGGGCTGGCCGTGATCGCGGCGCTGGGCTTGGGGCTGCGCTACGCGGCCCAGCACGGCTACGGCCGCCAGATCATGAAGGCCCTCGTTCCCGAAAAGGTGAGCGGGCTGGACAGCGGCTCCGACATCGGCAACGGCTTCGCCACCGGCACGGGCACCGTGGCCCTGGCGCCGCTCCCCACCGACCGCCCAGCCGAGATGCCCGGCGCCCCCGAGGTGCGCATCAACTTCTGGGCGTGGAACTCCCAGATGGGGTGCCTCTACTCCAACGGCGGCCCGGTGACCACGCAGGGCTCGCTGATGGAGAAGCAGGGCGTCAAGGTCCGCATCGACCGGCAGGACGACAACACCCAGCTCATGGCGCAGCTCACCGCGCTGGCCAAGGGGCTGCACGACGGCCAGGCGCAGCCCGCCGCCGGCGTGCACTTCGTGGGCATCATGGGCGACGGGTCGGGCGCCTTCCTGGCCGCGCTGAACAAGCAGCTGGTGGACTCGTTCGGCGAGGACTACCGCGCCGAGATCATCGGCAGCTGCGGCTACTCGCGCGGCGAGGACAAGCTGATGGGGCCGCAGAAGTGGCGCGACAACCCGCAGAGCATGCGGGGCGCCGTGGTGGCCGGCGTGCTGCGCGACGGCGACTGGAACATCGCCCAGCGCTTCATGGGCGACAACGGCATTCCCAACAACCCCGACGAGACCACCTACGACCCCAACGCGGTCAACTGGGTGAACACGTCGAGCTACGTGGAGGCGGCCGAGAAGTACGTGGCCAACTACTGCGAGGACCGCAAGGTGGTGGTCGACGGGAAGCCGACCGGCGAGACCAAGAAGGTGTGCGTGGACGGCATCGTCACCTGGACGCCGGCCGACGTGACCGCGGCGCGCGAGCGCGGCGGGATCGTGAGCATCGTGTCGACCAAGGAGTACACGTCGCAGATGCCGCACGTGATCATCGGCATCCACAAGTGGAACCAGCAGAACCGGCAGACGGTGGAGAAGATGCTCACCGCCTTCCTGCAGGGCGGCGACCAGGTGCTGCACCACCAGGAGGCGCTGCACCGCGCCGCCGAGATCAGCCAGCAGATCTACAACGAGAAGGGCGCCGACGCCGCGTTCTGGGAGAAGTACTACCGCGGCGTGACCGAGGCCGACAAGACGGGGATCCAGGTGGACCTCGGTGGATCGAAGGCCAACAACCTGGCCGACAACCTGGTGCTCTTCGGCCTGGCGCCGGGGACAACTCCGGAGACCAGCCGCTTCCGCGCCACCTACACGGTGTTCGGCAACATCGTGAAGCAGCAGTACCCGCAGCTGGTGCCCAGCATTCCGCCGGTGGACCAGATCGTGGACGTGAGCTACCTGCAGGCCGTGGCGCAGCGCGCCGGCGGCACGCAGGCCGCCGCCGCCGCCGCCGAGACGCAGACGTACAACGGCAGCGGCAACGTCTCCCGCGTGGTGGGCCGCCGCAACGTCTCCATCACCTTCGAGACCGGCTCGGCCAACTTCACCCCGGCGGGCGAGCAGCAGCTGGAGCAGCTCTTCAACGAGCTGTCCATCAACTCGCTGACGGTGGAGATCCACGGCCACACCGACAACGTGGGGAACCCCGACGCCAACCAGCAGCTGTCGGAAGACCGCGCGATGGCGGTGAAGAAGTGGCTGGAGCAGCGCTCGGCCAGCACCTTCCCGCAGGGCCGCATCCGCATCTTCGCCCACGGGTCGACCATGCCGATCGAGTCCAACCGGACGGCCGAGGGGCGGGCGGCCAACCGCCGCGTGGAAGTCGTGATCGGCACCAACAGCTGATCGGACCAGGCAGCACCGGCCGGGGCGCGGGGGGAACCTCTCCGCGCCCCGGGCGCGTCTCCACCTTCTCCCTTTCCCAACCGACGTCCAGCCGATGCCTTCACTCGGTCCCGCGCTCCGGCCCAACCAGTGGGTCCCGCAGCGCACCTACCTGAGCATGGCCGCCGCCTGGGGCGGCGCCGTGATCCTCCTCTGGCTCTTCGCCTCGGGGATCTTTCCGTCGCCGGCCAAGGTGGCCGAGGCGCTCCGCACGCTCACCGCGCAGCAGGGGCTGCTGGGCGAGCTGCTCACCAGCCTCACGCTGTTCGGCGAGAGCCTGCTGATCGCGGTGCTCATCTCCTTCGCGCTGGCGTACCTGAGCGTGGTCCCCGCGCTGCGCCCCATCGTCACCGCGCTCACCAAGGCGCGCTTCCTCAGCCTGGTGGGCTTCACCTTCGTCTTCACCCTGCTCTTCAACGGCGGGCACTCGCTGAAGCTGGCGCTGCTGGTGTTCGGCATCTCGGCCTTCCTGCTGACCTCGATGGTCGACATCGTGGCGGCCGTGCCCACCGAGAAGCTGGACCACGCGCGCACGCTGCGCATGGGCGACTGGCGCGTGGTGTGGGAGGTCGTTGTCCTCGGCCAGATGGGCGCCGCCTTCGACGCCATCCGCCAGAACGCGGCGATGGGGTGGATGATGCTGACCATGGTGGAGGGGCTGGTCCGCGGCGAGGGCGGGATCGGGACCATGCTGATGGACCAGCAGAAGCACTTCAACCTGGCCGCCATCGTGGCCGTGCAGGGGGTGTTCCTGATCGCCGGGTTCTTCCAGGACGCGTTCCTGGCCTGGATGAAGGGGGTGCTGGTTCCCAGCGCCGCCCTGGTCACCGCGCGCCGCTGAGGAGGGCAACCATGAGCACCCAGCACGCGTACGAGCGCAAGAGCGTTCTCGTCGACATCCAGGGCGTGACCTTCGCGCGGGGCGGCGTTCCCATCCTGCGCGAGGTGAACGCGCAGATCCGCGACGTGGTGCGCCCCGGGGTGAAGCAGGGGCAGATCGTGGGGCTCCTGGGCCCGTCGGGCGTGGGAAAGACCACGCTCTTCAAGATCCTGGCGGGGCTGGTGAAGCCCGACGCGGGAACGGTGAAGATCGGCGAGAAGGGGATTCCCGCTTCGCCCGGCCTGGTGGGCGTGGTGGCGCAGAACTACATCCTCTTCGAGCACCGCACCGTCCTGGGCAACCTCGTCATCGCGGCGAAGCAGGCGGGGATGAAGGCGGACGACGCGAAGGCGGCGGCCATGAAGTACCTGGAGCGCTTCGGGCTGCAGGCGCACGCCGGCAAGTACCCCGTGCAGCTCTCGGGCGGGCAGCGGCAGCGGGTGGCCATCGCCCAGCAGCTGCTGTGCAGCGAGAACTACCTGGTGATGGACGAGCCCTTCAGCGGGCTGGACGTGCTGCAGCAGGAGAACGTGCACGCGCTGCTGCAGGAGGTCAGCCTGACCAACGAGGAGAACACGCTCATCATCGTCACCCACGACGTGTCGGCCGCCGTGGCGGTGTGCGACACCATCTGGCTGATGGGGCGCGACCGCGACCCGCAGGGGAACGTGATCCCCGGCGCGCGCATCGTGGAGGAGATCGACCTGATCGAGCGCGACCTGTGCTGGCACCCCGACATCCGCCTGCGCCCGGAGTACATCCAGCTGGTGAACGAGATCAAGGAGCGCTTCCACACGCTCTGACCGCGCCCCAAGCGGCTGGCCGAGAGCGGCCTCCGCCCCGCGCGGAGGCCGCTCTCGCGCGTCCGGCGGAAACGCCTGTTACACGCCGGGTGTCCTGCGATCGGGGAGATTGGGGGATCGGTGGATGGGGATGCGGGATGCGGCTCGGCAAACAGGTGACGGCCCCGCGCCCGCGGGAGTCATCCCCCGGGGCTGGCCGTGGAGAACGACGACATGCAGGCGGACGTTCCGCCCTGGAGAGATGATCGCTTGGAGACGATGGGGATGAACCGCAGTGCCCTGTGGTCCGCGGTGGCCGACGCCACCCGGCCGCTGCAGCCGCCCGACACCGACAAGCGCGACGCGCTGGGCCGCGTGGTGCGGGCGATCGAGGACGCGCGCGACGCCGGCATCGACTCGGCGGAGATGGCCCAGGTGCGCGGACTGGCCCTGGTGGCGCTCAGCGACGGCGCGCGCCCGAAGCTGGTTTCGGCCATGGCCAGGATCTACGGCACCGCCATCGTAGAGCGCGCCAAGGCCCGGTGACGCGGAGGCGTCGCATCTGCGAATGAAAGCGGCCGCGGACACCTGGGGGTGTTCGCGGCCGCTTCGTGTTTCCGCTCGACTCCGCCCGGGATGAGCTGCGCGCACGACCACGATGGATGGAAGGGAGGCATCCTCAGGGGCGGAACTGGCTGCCGAGCCGAACAGCCTCGCGTAGTTTGCGAGGCATCCCCTAGTTGTTGCTGCGGCTTCAGCCGCCGGTAAGCGGGCCAGCCGCGAGTCTCCTGAACGCACGTGCATCCGAGGCCACAGATCCTTCGGCCTGCAACCGCTTGCGTGCAAATCGGTTGCGGTTTGGCCGGCCTCAGGATGACGTCGGCAGGGCGGGGTGTGCGGGGGATACCATCCTCCCGCGGACGAAAGACGGGGCGGCGAGGAAGGATCCTCGCCGCCCCGATCGACATCTCCCGATTCGTCCGTTACAGCGTGCTCTTGTAGAGCAGGCGGTTGGGCGTGCCGGTGACGTTGCCGGTGATCACGTTCGTGGTGGAGTTGTTGATGATCCACGACACGATCGTGCTGCTGGCCGCGTCGCCGAAGGTGCCCTTGTACAGCGCCGCCACGCCGGCCACGTGCGGGCTGGCCATGCTGGTGCCGCTGATGGTGTTGGTGCCGCTGTTGATCCAGGTGCTGGTGATGCTGCTGCCCGGCGCGTAGGCCTCGACGCACGAGCCCCAGTTGCTGTAGCTGGCCTTGGCGTCGCTGCTGGTGCTGGCCGCGGTGGTGAACACGCCCGAGGCGCTGGCCGGCGACACGTTGCAGGCGTTCTGGTTCTCGTTCCCCGCCGCCACGGCCAGGAACACGCCCGAGTTGGCCAGGTTGGTGGCCGCCGTGTTCAGCGTGCTGCTCAGCCCGCCGCCCAGCGACATGTTGGCCACCGCGGGCTTCACCGCGTTGGCGCGCACCCAGTCGATCCCCGCGATGATGGCGCTGGTGGTGCCGCTGCCGCTGCAGTTCAGCACGCGCACGCCGCGCAGCAGCACGCCCTTGGCCACGCCGTACGTGGTGGAGCCGATCGTTCCCGCCACGTGCGTCCCGTGCCCGTTGCAGTCGGCGCCGCTGCCGCCCGCGTAGTCGTACGAGGCCGCCGCGCGGCTGCCGAACTGCGGGTGGTTGGCCTGGATGCCGGTGTCGATGATGTACGCCCGCACGTTGCTGGCGGTGGTCGTGTAGGTGTACGTCCCCGAGAGCGGGCGGGCGCGCTGGTCGATGCGGTCGATCCCCCAGGTGGCGCCGGACTGCGTGGTGGCCACGCTGTACACCTGGTCCTGCTCGATGTAGTCCACGTTCGGGTTGTGCTGCAGCGCGTTCAGCTGCCCCTGGTTCAGCTCGGCGCTGAAGCCGTTCACCGCGGCGGTGTACACGAAGTGCGGGTTCACCCCCGAGACGGCGGCCACCGAGCGCGGGTCGGCGCCTTCCTTCACCACCACCACGTACGAGCCTTCCACGGCCACGCCGCGGGCAGCCACCACGGGCGCCGCGGCGCGCGTGGAAGTGGCCGTCGGGCTCTGGTCGGCGCAGGCGGCCAGCGCCAGGGCGGATCCCGCGAGCATCACGTTGCGGAGCGCTTTCATACCACGTCCTCCATCCGGTGGGGGGAGAGCAGCCGCCGCGGCACTCGCCGCGGCGGGTGGTGCGGCGGCGGCCCTAGAGCCCCGCCGTGTAAAGCAGCCGGTTGGGCGTGCCCGCGGGCACGTTCTTCACCACGCCCGCGGTCGCGTTGGTCTTGATCCAGCTGTCGATGGTGACGGACGCCGCATCGCCGAAGCGGGCCTTGTACAGCGCCGCCACCCCGGCCACGTGCGGCGCGGCCATCGAGCTGCCGGTGAGCGTGGCGGTTCCCGAGCCGATCCACGTGGAGACGATGGAACCGCCCGGTGCATAGCCGTCTACGCAGCTGCCGTAGTTCGAGGTGGCCAGCCGGGTGTCGTCGGGGTTGGTGCCGGCCGTGGTGAAAACGGCCGCGGCGCTGGCGGGCGACACGTTGCAGGCGAGCTGGTTCTCGTTCCCCGCTGCCACGGAGGTGAAGATCCCCGCGTTGGACAGGCTGGTGACGGCGGTGTTCAGCGTGGAGGAGAAGGGACCGCCGAGGGAGAGGTTGGCCACGGCGGGCTTCTGCGCGTTGGCGCGCACCCAGTCGATCGCGGCCACGATCCCGGAGGTGGAGCCGGAGCCGTTGCAGTCCAGCACGCGCACGCCGCGCAGCGACACGGCCTTCGCCACGCCGTACTGGGTGGAGCCCACGATGCCGGCCACGTGGGTGCCGTGCCCGTTGCAGTCCGCCCCGGTGCCGCCGAACGCGTCGTACACGTTCTGCGCGCGGGCGCCGAACAGCGGGTGGGTCGTCTGGATCCCCGTGTCCAGGATGTAGGCGCGGACCCCGACCCCGGTCCCGGCGGTGTAGGTGCCCGAAAGCGGGAGATAGCGCTGGTCGATGCGGTCCAGGTTCCACGGCACGCTGGTCTGCGCCGCGTGGTAGACGGCGTCCTGCTCCACGTAGGCGACCGCGGGGTTCTGCCGCAGCGCGTTCAGCTGGCCGGCCGTGAGCGTGGCCGCGAAACCGTTCACCGCCGCGGTGTAGACGTGGCGCGGCGCGGCGCCCAGCCCCGCGGCGACTCCGCGGGGGTCGGCGCCGGCGTTCAGCACCACCAGGTACGCGCCGCCGATCCCGCCGGCGGACGCCAGCCGCACCGGCGCGGCGTGCGGCGCGCGCGCGGCCGTGGGCGATCCGTCCGCGCACGCGGCGGCGGCGGAAAGCGCGAGCAGGAACGTCGAGCGGATCGGGCGCATCGAATTACCCTTGCCTGTGTGTGAAGCGCGGACCTCCGCCGCACTCGTCGGCTACCGGATCACGACAACTGTTCATCGATCATCACCAACCCGGAGAATCGGCAGTTCCGGAATCCATCATCGCGTCCGACAAGCTGTTTGCTGTGGTGGAGGGGAATTGTGGCAGAACCTGCGCCAGATCGAACGTGAAGATCAACTGATTGTCATCCAATGAGATAATCCTTTGGGGTCATATCGAGATGCGCACTGGTTTGGTGCGGTCTGCACCGGGAGTGTGCGTGATGATTGGGAGGAGGGATGATCTCGAGAGGAGAAAATGCGGCTAAAGTCGCTACAACGGCACGCACTCCGCCTGCGCGGACTTCCCCATAGAACCATCCATGACCGAACTCACGCACTCACGCACTTCCGCACTTCCGCACTCTCGCACCAAAAAAATCCCGCCCGGCGCAGAACCCTGCGCCGGGCGGGACGATCGCCGAGGGCCGAAGCCTTCAGTGCGAGACTACGGGTGCTTCAGCCACAGGTTGTACGTGCCGCTGCCGCTGTACGAGCGCACTTCCCACTCGTAGTAGCCGGCCGTGCCGCTGTACGAGACCGTCTCGTTGTTGCTGGCCGTGGTGCCGCTGGCCACCACCACCCAGCTGCTGCCGTTCCACTTGTACAGGTACAGGTCGAAGTCGGTGCCCGTGGGGCCCTGCAGCCAGCCCTGGTGCGTGCCCGAAACCGTGCTCTGGTAGTACGTGTTGTTCGGCTGGTACGACGAGCCGCCCGAGCTCAGCGTGGCCGTGTACTGCGTGCACCCGGTGCAGGGCGCCGTGCCGCCGCCGCCGCCGCCGCCCGACGGCGCGGTGAGCAGCGAGTACAGCAGGCGGTTGGGCGAGCCGGTGCCCGCGCCGGTCACCACGCCGGTGGTGGCCGTGGTGATGATGGCGCTGGTGACGGTCGCCACGCTGGCCGTGGGGGCGCCCTGCAGGTACAGCGCGGCCACGCCGGCCACGTGCGGGCTGGCCATGCTGGTGCCGCTGATGGTGTTGGTCGCGGTGGTCGACCCGATCCACGACGAGGTGATGTTGTTGCCCGGCGCGAACACGTCCACGCAGCTGCCGTAGTTGCTGAACGAGGCACGCGCGTCGGTGCTGGTGGTGGCGCCCACGGTGATGGCGCTGGCCGCGCGCGACGGGCTCTCGGTGCAGGCGTCCACGGTCTCGTTGCCGGCCGCCACGGCCAGCACCACGCCGGCGTTGGTCAGGCGCGCCACGGCGTCGTCCACCGCCTGGCTGGCGCCGCCGCCCAGCGACATGTTGGCCACTGCCGGGAGGGTGCGGTTCTGCGCCACCCAGTCGATGCCCGCGATCACGCCCGAGTTGGTGCCGCTGCCGCTGCAGTCCAGCACGCGCACGGCGATCAGCGTGACGCCCTTGGCCACGCCGTAGGTGCTGCCGCCCACGGTGCCCGCCACGTGCGTTCCGTGCCCGTTGCAGTCCACGCCGTTGCCGCCCGTGGCGTCGTAGCCGATCGAGGCGCGGCCGCCGAACTGCGTGTGGCTGGCCAGGATGCCGGTGTCGATGATGTACGCCCGCACGCCCGCGCCGGTGGGCGTGTAGTTGTAGTTGCCGTCCAGCGGCAGCGCGCGCTGGTCGATGCGGTCCAGCCCCCAGGTGGCGCCCGTCTGGGTGGTGCTGGCGTGCACCACCTGGTCTTCCTCGATGTACTTCACGTTCGGGTTCTGGCGCAGCGCGTTCACCTGCCCGGCCGACAGCTCGGCGGCAAAGCCGTCGAGGGTGTTGGTGTAGAGGTGATGCACCCCCGCACCCACCGAGTGGGCCAGCGTCTGCGGCTGCGCGCCGTCGTTCAGCACCACGATGTACTGCCCGTCGATCCCCAGCCCCGGCGCGGCGCGGTAGAGCGGCGCCAGGTTCTGCTGCGTGGCCTGCGTGGGCGTCCGCGCGGCGGTGGGCTGGTCGGTGGAGCAGGCGGCTGCCGCAAGGGCAAGCACCGCCAGGGCGATGGGTGTGGCTCTGCGCATGAAGCGTCCTCCCCGGGGGGTTGGGTTGCGGCGCCCGGCCCAGTGCCGGCGCGCCGGCCGCGGCCGCGTGGGGAACGGCCGCGATACTCGGGAGACAAGGGATCGCAGACCCACCCCACGCGCCGTTTGCGCGAAAGACGGTCTGGTGCGGCGGGTGGGCGCCGCCGCGAGTCCGGGTGCATGTCCTGAGCGGGGCCGTAGCAGAGCACGCACCGCACCGCACCTGCAACAAATCGCAAGCGGTTGGCGAGCATCGACTTGTGGATTTTACCGCGCCGGCGGGGCCGCGAGATTGTAGTGCGGCTGCACCATGCCGGTGCACCGAGACGGTGCGGCCTCGCGCGAGGGCGGGCGGCCCGCGCGCGCGACCACGTGCGCGAGGACAGGAAGAATCCCTCAGATTGCAGCGGATAAGGTTTGTTGGTTTCGACGCTCCCCCATACCGACCGAACCCGCCGAGATGTCGCCAGGTGCGTACTCATGGGTAGGGGGATCCGGGGGAGGGAGATTTCGGAACTCCGGGGAGACGCGGCTGCACCAGTGCGGTGCGGAACGGCGCATTCTGGTGCTAGATAAAACCTGCGTCGAGCCGCGCTCCCTGTCCTCTTCATCTCCATGCATTCATGGAGTGATCGGGACGGAACTCCATCGAAACAAATGGTCTACGGGACGGCCGCCGCCTTCCTCGGCCGAGGGCCGCGCAGGTGCGTCGGGGAGCGGCCCGCATCTTGTACCATGATGGAGCCAGGCGAGCAACATTTGGTCCCATTGCGGCCTCCCACCAGGACGCGTGCTCGCCCTTGCCGGCCCTCCCGGGCCGGCGCGTCCCGGTGGCCGCGCTTCCTCTGGCGCGGCTCCGACCCCCTTTTCTCGTGGAGGTCGCATGGCCCGCATTTCGTCCCTGGCAGTGGCAACCGCCGGCATCGTCGCGCTCGCGGCGTGCTCGGACGCCAACCCCAACCAGCCCCGCGTTCCCGCGCAGCCCGCCGGCTCCACGGCGCTGCAGCACCTGGGCATCGCCCCGGTGCGCACGCCCAACCGGCCGATGTTCAGCAACAACGGCAACGAGCTGAACCACGGCAACGCCAAGCCCACCGGCCCCAGCAACGCGGCCACCGGCACCGGCATCAGCTACCACGGCGGCCCCCTGCTCACCTCGCAGACCAAGGTGGCCGCGGTGTACTGGGCGTCGACGCAGGTGTACACCGGCGGCCCCACGCCGGGCACGCAGGGCGCCGGCTCGTCCGACGGCTCGCTGGTGGGCTACTTCATGAGCCACGTGGGCGGCTCGCCGTACTTCAACATCAACAGCACGTACTACAACTCGGCCGGCACGCACGTGTCCAACATCGTCAACTACACGCAGTTCTGGGCGAACAACGTGTACGGCGTGCCGGCCAGCGGCGCCAGCGTCAGCGACTCGCAGATGCTGTCGATGCTGCAGTACGCCTTCAACAACGGCAAGCTGACGTACGATTCGGGCACCCTGTACGCCATCTTCACCAAGGGCACGGTGAACCTGGGCGGCGGCTTCGGCACGCAGTACTGCGCGTACCACAGCTGGGGCACGGTGACGGTGGGCGGCGTGGCGCGCACGGTCCTGTACGCGGCCATGCCCGACGACTACGCCAAGTCCAGCGCCTGCTCGTCGGGCGCCGCGGCGGCCAACGGCGACCCGCACGCCGACGCCGAGGTGAGCACCCTGGTGCACGAGATCGAGGAGACCACCACCGACATGAACGGCAACGCCTGGTTCGACGCGTCGGGCTACGAGAACGCCGACAAGTGCGCGTGGACGTACGGCAGCACGTACACCTCGGCGCTGGGCGGCGTGGCCAACGTGCACCTGGGCACCAAGGACTACCTCATCCAGCGCAACTGGGTGAACAGCGGCACCGGCGGCTGCTTCATGAGCTGGTAGTCGCGCGGGCGCACCTTCGGTGACGGGGTGCGAGACTGCGAAGGTGCGGATGTGCGAGAGTGGGGGGATCCGCGAGGATTCTCCCACTCTCGCGTTTTCGCTGCAGGGCCCAATCGCAAGAACGGCGTTGGGGCGATGATGCGGGGTGGCCTGATCGTTGCCCCCGTCACCGGCTTCCGTGGATGGGGCATTCCCGAGCGAGCGAGGTGGCGAGATGGCACGATACAGGATGCGGCAGCGGCTGATCTCGATCGGCGAGGACTACGTGATCGAGGACGAGAGCGGGCGGGCGGTGTACAGGGTGGACGGCAAGGTGCTGCGCATCCGCGAGACGTTCGTCATCGAGGACATGGGCGGGCGCGAGCTGGTGACGATCCGCGAGAAGAAGCTGGCCATCCGCGACAGCATGAACATCCTGCGCGGCGGGAAGACGGTGGCCACGGTGAAGAAGGCGCTCTTCTCCCCCTTTACCGACAAGTTCGTGGTGGACGTGGACGGCGGCGACGACCTGACGGTGAAGGGCGACCTGCTGGACCACGACTACGAGATCCGCCGCGACGGCAGGCGGATCGCGCAGGTGTCGAAGAAGTGGTTCGCGCTCAGCGACACCTACGGCATCGACATCGCCGAGGGCGAGGACGACGCGCTGATCCTGGCCGTCGCCGTGGCGCTGGACGAGATGGCGCACGATCCCGACGAGGGGAAGGGCTGATCTCCATCTCCAGACTCACCAAACAGATTGGTTCACGCGGAGACGCGGAGCCGCGGATAGAGGTTTCCCCGCGGCTCCGCGTCTCCGCGTGAGGCCGATCTTCTGTTCGTTGCGCGCGTCAGGCCTGGCTGCGCGCGAAGTACATCAGGCTGCCTTCCTTGATCAGGTTGATGACCTTGGTGCGCTGGTCCATC
>Ga0326721_10000128_pt1 | contig 36346 bp, 31 predicted proteins | sample SGPome_FD_203951 | JGI IMG/M metagenome (GOLD analysis project Ga0326721, IMG submission 203951) | Soil microbial communities from Southern Great Plains, Lamont, Oklahoma, United States - SGP_1_2016 | ecosystem: Engineered > Artificial ecosystem > Soil microcosm > Unclassified | place: USA...
ACAGCGAGCAACCCTTGTTCTGACTTGTCATGTGTAAGCGTGAATGGATCAAGCAAACCATCATGACCGTACTTCAGGTCGAACTTTTTCACACGCCCTTCCAAACCGGGCAGGTTTGCGAGGGGGAGTGCGTCACCCTTGGGGTCAATAAAGATAGTCCAAACACCCTGAAGTGCCATGATGTAAGTGATAGTAAAAGCAGAGAACGACTTACCGCCACCGGGAGCGCCGGTGATAACCAGCCCAGGTGGCCTGTTACGGGCGATTGCGGAGTGAATAGAGAGAAAGACGGGCTCTTTTACACGGGAAGTGGTATTGCCAATGTAAGGGCCAATCCAGCCCTTTACACGACCTGTTGCCGGGTCTTTCCACTCAGCATCTCCAACACTTCCACTGCCGGTTGGCATACCAATAGGGATGATTGCGAGTTCTTGACGCTGGTAGTAAGCGCTAACACGTACTTTATCACCGGGCTGGTTCTCAAGAAGGAGGTTAAGCTGGTCTCCTGAAGGCCAAAGAACATCGATATCAAGGTTCTTGTAGTGGTCAATGGTTTCCTGCACCCGGTTGCGGAGTTGTTCTTCAGTGCGACCGGTGATGACAATACGGTGGCGGCCGTAAATCCACGGCTTCCTGTCCCTGCTCAGGCTGTACTTGAGTTCGTGTGCAGTCTGAATCTGCTCCTGAATGGCGTAACTTACGTTACCGCCAGAGTTATTAGCCTGATCTTCTGCATCCTTGAGTTTACGGCTTACTTCCTTCTCTACCTTTACTGCCGGCTCAATTGTGAACCGGGAGAAAATAGTTGAAGGTGCAGAAAGTACGGAGGCATAGTGAATCCATGGTTCCTGACCCGGGAAATCCAGTTCATCGGGGAAACGCCCGAAGCATAGAGTTGCACGGTATCCTTCCTGATGGTTTCCTTCTGAGTCAGTTTGGCTAATTTTGAGGAACTTTTTGTTATTCTCAATAGCGGCAATGCCTAGGCCTGCAATTTCTCCATGGCCCCACTGAGATTTCTCGGTAGCGGATACTTCAGGAACTTCCATGGATGGGTAAAGAGTTTCACGGATAAGGCGCGCAATAGTATTAGCAGTGATTTCCTTTGCCTTCAAGTGACCATACAGAAGTGTCCGTTTGTATTCTTCAGCACGCTTGCGCCAGAAAGCAAGTTCCTTCTCGGGAATGAGGTAATCTTTAATTCCAAGGCTGCCGGTAAGTAGATCTGAAATGTCACGCAAGGGTCCAAGAGTAGAAGATCCCTTGAATTCAGAACGACTACCAAGATTGATACCAAGGAAGACTTCGCGCTGGCGGAATCGCTGGTTATGTACGTGATTGGACATATTGCGGAAAAATGTTGGCCAGTAAGGGGAGGGATCGCTTTTTAGCGTACGTTCATGAAGTGATTTAGCCCAGTTATAATCATCAAATGGCATCGATGTAACAATCAAATGGCATTCAACTGACTTGTCCGCCCTTTGAATTAGCCCTTCAAGACCAATGCTGAGTTGTTCGGCCAATGATTCACGGGAAGAATAATCGCGGAATTCATATTGCTGAGCGGGGAGTTGCACATAAAGCCAGACATTCTTTGAAGAAAACGCAAGGTCGTTGTCAATCCCTGTGATTGAGGGGCTGTATTTAGTAGACATAAATTAAATCCTTTCCATTTTCTTTTTAGTCCACACGTCATAACGGAGGACATGTGCTTCGGGTTCTTTTTCTGTTCCATCTGAGATTTTTTCTTCCCGGATTGATACCCCTTTACCGTCCAGAACATGTTTAGGCTCCAGTACGTGGCCAAAAAGGGATTGGAGGAACTGAAGCATACTTTTCCCCTCATAAATTTGCTGATTTCCAAAAATTGCCAACAATACCGGAACCGCAAACCAGATTACGAACCCTACGGGTGTTTTTATGTCGACTACTTGAATGAATGCCATCAGGGGCATCCAAATAATTGCGCCAATGGCAAAGAGTCCAATTTGGCGGAAAGAAACTGGAGTTGGAAGCGTCCATTCATAAATGGTGTAAAGCTTCTTTTCTTCGTTCCACATGTTTGTATATGTACGAACTCGCATGGTTAATTACTTCCTTTTTCCTTTTGTCCTCGCGTTATTTATGGTGGTTATACGGAGGTTTTTGTTCTTTCCTTCCTATCGGAGTGAGATCCGATAGGAAAAATTCAAAAATGCTTCTATTTTCGACAAAAATAAGCCCCCTGTGAGAACAGGGGGCTTATTAGAAGCTGTTTACCAGCCGGACTCGCCAACTTCCTTGCTGACATCTTTACCAATATTGGAGATGATATCAGGTGCGTAGAAGATGATTGCTACAACGATAGCAATCACAAGGAAGATAATGAATTGCGTCATTTCGCGCCTGAAGAGGAAGGTGATGGCAACGATACCCATGACAAGCATAAGGATCGGTCCAACGAAGTTCCTGATGCCATTGGCGATATCACTACCACTAGCGGCAAGGACGAAACTGTTGACATTTGATAGGATATCTAATAGCATAATAACCTTGTCTCTTTCTAGTAGTCTATGCTGAATTTTACAGTGTTACTCTAACGGTTTTATTTCTGGCAATTCGATAAATCAATAAATAATTCTATTGATTGTACGAAATAGAAGAATTGTTTCTTACGAACCCACACCTGATGCTCGTACGCCTCCAGTGATATCGGCTACGTACCAACGGTTCTGGTCGCCTAATTTAAGAATCAAATCGTAATTTTGCTCATAAGTAATTTTAGGTGCAGCAGGGTTAGCCCATACCACTTTAGCTTGCGCTCTACGGGTATTAAACTCGGGTGCTTCTGGATCTTTCTTCTCTACCTGAAGTTGTGAAACTTCAACGAAAAGCACAGACTTCTGGAGACCACTCTTGGTTTCAACATCCGCTTCATCAATACTGATATAGCGTTTGATTTCTTCCGCATTGGATTCAGACCACACTTTGAAGAAGTCTGCAATATCCTCTTCGATGGAATTAACCAGTGTTGTGTCATTTGAGTAGGGTGCAACGACGGGTGGTATTTTTTCAGGTTTAACAGGAGGAGCAACAAATGCAGGTGTTCCTGAAACGCTGAATGAATTCAAATCCGGGTCATAGTAAACAGGAATATCAAGGTATACCCACCCGGTATCAACCTTGGCTCCAACTGTATACACCGCATTATTGTCATCCAAGGAACGAACCCCGGAAACAATAGGACTTTCCAGAACATTCTGTTTCAATTCAGGGCCGGAAGCACCGGTTAGACTGCTTGCTAAGGTATCCGTCGTGAACATTTTAAGTGCGTCGGTCTTGTTGCTTCTCTGATCCGGTGCGAAAGTAAGGTATTCTTTAGTGAAAGCGGATACGAAAGCGTTTCCATTTTCAGTAGGGAATTTTGTGATATTCAAATCACCGCGTACAAGTTTTGTAATAGCAGGCTTAGTCGGAATATTAGGGGGATTGACTATACTGTTAATGCCAGTACCCATAACGCCAAGTACAACTGCACCAGCGATGAGCCGGGTAATAAGCACGCTTCTGCGTCCCCCAGCAAATGCTCCCGGTCCTTCTTTCTTAGGTGCGGACTTTCGGGCCGAACTTCCTTTCCGACCTTTCGCATTCCGGCTATTGACCTTTCCCTTTACAGGCTTTTCAACAACTTCTTCTTCATTGTCAAAGGAATCATTGAATTCACGGCGTGAGGTAACCCGGTCACCCATAGGATCAGAATAAGGTTGGAATCCGCTATCGTATGCTGATGAATTGCCAAATCCTGAATCCTGTGGGGCGTTTCGAGTTTGACTGATTGTGGCTCGCTGTGCAGGAGCAGGAGAATTGCGGACTGGCGGTGTATATACCGGCTCTGCTTCAACTTCTGGCTCGTGATAAGAAGGTGTCGTGGAGTACTCCGGAACAGGAACATATACAGGTGCTGGTTCCTTTTCAACTGCCGGTTCAGGGGTATACTCTTCAACAGGTGCAGGTTCTGGTGTTCGCACAGCCTCAGGAACGGGAATTGGAGCGGGAACAACCTGTTGAACTTCCAGTGGTGTTTCTTTTACTGGAGGAGCGGGTTGCGGGCGGGGGGTACGTGAAGGCAGTGAGGACTGGCGAACTGGAGCAACAGCTGCTGGTTCCGTAGCCGTTGCCGGTGCAGAAGGCGTAGCAGGACGTGGACGGCGGGGAAGTGTATTCCTTACCGCAGGAGGCACGGGAGCGCTACCTGTTGACCTTTGTTGAGGCGTAGCAGGGCGTGCAGGCCTTTCGGCGGATTGACGCTGAGGTGCGACAGGAACTGAATCATCGCCACCGGGTGTTAATTCAAAATCGTCATCGTCACCAAAAAAGTTTCCTGACACCAAATGTCCTTTCAAATCTAAATATATACTGGTTACTACTATCGGATTGGAAGCCGGCCGAGGGATTTTCGACTTTAAAGGTCATCCCATTCACTTACTTCATATTTAGGCTCTTCTTTTGCACCTGATTGGGTGAATGGCTTTGCCGGCTCACTTTTCTTGGGTGAAGGGAAGATAGGAGGCAATGCAACAGCACCTTCTTTCCTAGGGTGAATAGGCTTTGCGCCCAGGGGCCTCACAGGGCGTTCAATCTTAGGCAATGAGGTAAGAGTGTCAATGTCTTCCCTACGGCGTTCAGGAGCCACAGGACGCTTTACTGGAGGCTTCGGAGCAGCCGTTGACGGCAAAGATGGCAAGGCAGGCAATGAAGTGGGCAATTTCGGTGTAGTGCCCGCATCTTTTGCCTTTTTAGGCAGCGGAGGTAGAGCAACACTCTCGGGCTTTTTCTCTATGGGTAGAGAATCGGAGACTACGGGGAAATCAGGCTCTTCTTCAAAGGGTGATTCTGGAATGTAAGGGGCAGGGGAGGCCTTTTCCTTAACTGGAATCACATTTTCTTCTTCGTCAAAGTTTTTCCGACCCAAAATGTCACGTATGCGATTAGGATCTGATTTCTTGACTGCTGGAGTAGCGTTGAAATCATCCTCAAAGTTAGACGTACCATAGGTGTGATTCTCGGTTTTGTCCATGTTCAAAGGCTTTTTCCCATTAATGGAGGGGTCGACTTTGTACTTATCCTTTTCGTCACTGGGGATGTAGCTGCTGGAACCATTGAGAGGCTTGAACTGAGATACTACAGGAGAAGGAGTGTCATCTTCGGTAACAACCTTGTCGTCTTCAGTAATAACAGTAACTTTTTCAATTCGGTTAGGTGATTTGCAGATGTAATACATTTCACCTGGACCAAGTTCCTGAATCTCTTTGGGTTGCACTTTATAATCTTCCACAACCGAGATTGTTCCTTTTCCTGTACCGGAACCTTTGCCAATGGAACCCAGGATACCGGTAGTGTGCTCGACACCCTGATTGAAAACCTGCTTGCTTTCCTTACCTACGAGACCTGCATAAACGACAGCATCTTCATAGCGGTTTGCACGGTGGATAATGAAGGAAACAACGATACCGGTGAGCTGTTCCATGAATTCGTTGGAAACAGCTTTCAAGTCACCAAGAGATTGCGTTGAAAGCGTTACCGGCATACCAGCATCACGGGAACGGGCAATCAAGCCGATGATGTTATCAGAACCAATTGCAGAGAACTCATCAATGATGATATTCAATGGATACCGGGACTTATTTTCACGCAGTTCGGAGGAAACAGTCATAAGGTCCTGAATAATGAGGCTACCAATAAGCTTAGCATTTCCGGGATAATTGGCAGAGTCAACGGTAAATACGACAACTGCACCGGCATGTGCGACATCGAAGAGAACAATGTCATTCTTCTCTTCGGGATCTTTACGCAGCCAGCTTCCTTGAATGGAATCCCTCAGAATGCCCAACTGACGACGCATGCCGTCCAAAGTATTTGCTACATCCCGGTCAATCTTCTTATCAGTCAAGTAGTTGATTTCAGTAATGATGTCATCGTAATAAGGCTCGCCAACAACGGGCAATGTACGCTTCTTCAATTCCATAGGGTCAAGAAGACTCATAATATCTGCAATTGCATCAACGTTTTTGGCAGCAGGAACACCCTCAGCAATTTGCAGTGCTTTTTGCAGGTAGTCCTTGATGATAATTTTGTAGTGATCCTCACTCCATGCACGACCCTCAATAATAAGGTCTGCACGACGGGTAGGGTTACCACGTCCCAAGGGGTCATAGAAAGCAGGTCCGGTTTTGCATGGGCCGGTGTATTTCGTGCGTGGATCATGGCTGGTCCAATGGTAGAAAGCACGACCATAACGGTAAGCGTATGATGCAAGGATTTCAGGTACGTCAGCACTGCCCTTCATATCAACAAACACATACCCTTCACCACGACGGATTGCGTCCCTTGCACCCAGAAGAAGCGTAGTAGTTTTACCTGAACCGGATGCGCCGACAACAAAAGTATGGGCAGCGGCTTCTTTTTCGCGCTGTACAATCTTTTCGCCCACATCGTTGATTCCAAGAGTACGGCCATCAGCAGGACCATTCTTATCCGCTTTGATATCTTTGATATTCTTACGCTTCATGAAAATCTGGTATGGTGTAAGGCGGAATTTCATCTCAACCCATGATGGACGGCGGAAGTAGCGCCACCATGAATAAACCGTACCTACAATACCGCCGGCAAGGATGGAAATTGGTGCCTGTCCAAGAAACATGGAGAACAGAACCGGTGCGATGGTGTTAGTGTCCATCCCGGATTCCAAAAAGTCGCCTATGTGTGACCATGAAGACAGGTACGAGTTAACCGCCTTTGGGATACTACCGGTAACCAGTAGGATAAAAGCATAAGCGGCAACAAAGCCGGCGAGAACTTTATACGAGATTTTTCCTACCGAAAACATCAGGTAAGTGATGAACGCGGTGATGACTGCAACTGGTGCAAGAATAAAAGTGGCAACGAAAAATCCCCACATGGTATTTCTTGCGGCATGTGGATTAGAGTCCCCTGCAAATAAGGTGCTGGGACCTTCTGTTTCATTACTCACTTTATCCCGTCACCTCCTTTGTATGTATGGGTTAATATTTGGTTCAAACTTGCCTTACCCGGAAAATTTGAATGAATGAATAAGGGATTCAATATCCTTCACAGTGGAAGCATATTCTGCTTCGGAGGCTGATATTTCTGAATTGATTTCCTCAGTGCCTTGTTTAGCATTATCCAAATCGTTCTTCGCCTGTTCAAATTCACGCTGTGCTTCTGTAAATTTCGCTTCAGCGTTAAGAATGACTATCTCTTGTGCGTCAAGCTTATCTTTAGCCTGTGTGATAGACGTGGTGATAGTAGAAAGTTTCCCTTGCAGATCTGCTAGCTGAGAAGTAAAAGTTGCAATTGTCTGGTGAGCTTCATTGACATTGGATGGAGTAGGCAAAGTTTGTTCTTCCTTAAGTTCTGGTTCTATAATTACCGGGGTGTTGACTATTGGGGCATAAGTGGCTGGAAGTGGAAGGCTACTGAAGTGCATTTCTTCAGGTTCTTCATCATCTTCAGCATCTTCAACAAATTCAGGCAGTTTCTCTTCGAGGATTTCTTCCAAATCACCTTCTTCGGAAACGATGAAGTCATCTTCGTCTGTAAGAATTACTTCATCATAAACGTTTTCATCTTCATCTGACGTAATGAACTCTTCGTCTTCGATGTCATCCCCATCCAATACATTCTCTTCCGGTGCGGAATTAATAATGTCATTGCTATCAACGGGGGAGGCAGAAGAATCATCGGTGACTTCAGTTTCCTCTACTGCAATTTCATCTTCTTCAACAGAATCAAGGATCTCATCCGCAACTGACGAAGATTCTTCCACTGTTTCATCTTCGTCAGTGTAATCTTGAGTATTGCTGACAAAATGTTCTGCGACTGCAACATCAGCCTTGATACTTTCTTCTTCAGGATCAACTTCCGGTTCTGCATTAGAGTCAGATTCAGAAACCAAGGGGACAAATGCTTCTTCCGCTGGGGCTTTTTCTTCTACGGTTGTGGGCTTTACTGCTTCTTGCAGGGAAGCAAAAGGCAAATCAATTCCACCAAGGCGCAGAGTCAAGAGGCCTTTCTTCCAGAGGGAAATTACGGATTGGAATACCGCAAAATGGCTAATTCCTGTGTCCCCTGCAATGGCATCTACGGTAAATTCTCCATTAGCCCTGCGAAGAATGGCACGGATTTCTGCCGGGTAGTCAGAAGCATCTTTGATATTGCTGACAAAGGTAAGTGCGTCAATTTCATTATCTTTAAAGAAAGAACGGACAGCAATAGCGAAATCTTTTCGGAAAGAAGCACGGTTTGCAAGAATCGCACGTATTTTATCCAATGCAACATAGGGCATAACGAAATCTTTGGTGGTGACGTTTGGATGCCATTCCCCGGTTGAGTTATCCCATGAAAGGATATCGCTTAGGGTTTCAATAAAGTGTTCTTTGACATAGTTATTTACATTCTTCTCACTAATAAGCTGTGAAATAAGAAGCTGGTCTACAATTTGCGGACTTGTTTTGCTTCCAAGCCGGCGGAAGATTCCGTCAAGGTCATCCTGATCAACCAAACCGCCGGATTCAACCCTTTTACCAATAGGAATTTCCCGGTTTGTTACCTCTACCGCATAAATGAGTTCGTTCCGGAAAAAGATTTTCCCGGAGGCAACGGTCTTGCGGCCATCTTTCTTTGTAATAGAGACAGCACCGGTTGCATCTTTAATGTCTCCTGTTTTCAGCAGGGAATCAAGAATTTCATTAGTTGTATACAGGGTTTTGGTTCCGAAAATCACATTAATCCTCTGTCAAAGTGTCGATGAGTGGTTGACAGGGTTTCTATCGGAGAAGTGAGGGGAGAACCCGATAATAGGTTCTCCCCTCATGAATGGATGCTATGCAGTCAGTTCGTACGCTTCTTTGAGCCGTTTCAGGGCTCCTAGAACGGTATCCAACTCCGTGAAGAGTGATACACCCGCAGGGAGTGACTTCAGCATCGCACGACCGTAAGGCTTTGTGTGCAGACGGGTATCAAGAATTGCAACAACACCCTTGTCACTCATGGACCTGATAAGACGACCGAATCCCTGGGAAAGCTTGATGTTGGCATTAGCAACATAAACATCCATGAATCCATTTCGGCCCTGCTGGTCAGCGTAGTTCTGACGTGCTGTTGCAAGGGGATCGCCAACCTGAGGGAATGGAATCTTATCCATGATAACAAGTGAACAGGTCGGTCCCACAGCATTCAACCCGTGCCACATACCCATTGTGGCAACCAGTACGGAAGTTTCGTCATTAACGAATTCTTCAATCAACTGTGGTGCCGGAGCATCACCCTGTTTCAGTACCTTGATTCCCTTAGGCAGGTACGTAGCAAGATGATCGCCTACTTCTTCAATACGGCGAGTGGTAGTAAGAAGAACAAGCGCGCGACCGCCAAGAGCAGTAATCATTTTCAGAGCATAGTCCTCTACGGATTCGCTGTGCTCGGTACGACTCTTGTATTCAGCGGATGGAAAAGTATCCTTATTCGGAACATATACCATTGCCTGTTTTGCATAGTTGAACGGCGTACCAACGTCAAGGGCAGTAAACGGACGGTGCGGGACAGTTCCACCTACCAAATCCTCATTGAGGCTGAGTTCATGGATTGCGGAATCAAATTTACCGCCCACCTTGATTGTTGCACTGGTTCCAATCATCGTAGCCTGCTTTGTCTGCAATGCAGTCATAAGGCGAGGACCAATACGAAGCGGGGCACAGTGGAGGCTTGGGGGAGCAGGGTTGTTGTTCTTCTTTGACCCGAAGCTTGAGTTCTCATTCATCGCATCATTTTTTGCCCAACGGACATTTTCCTGTGATTCCACAAGGAAAAGGCTAAGGGAATCCTGCAAGTTACCGAACGCCTTCAGCATCTGGTTTTTAATGGGGTCATCTACGGAAGTGGAAACGATGATAAGAATACGCTCTACTCCTGCAAGGATATCCGTGAGAACCATTTCCAGCTTCTTCGGAAGTTCGTTTTCGGCAAAGAGACCATGATCTACATCTTCAATTTCCCCACCAAACTTATCCAAGGATTCAGTCAATGAGAGCATAGTATTCTCGTAGGATTTCTGGGAAGCAAGAGCAGGCTTGAACTTGCGTGACAGAATAAGAGCATCAGCAATCATCTTCTCAGAAATTGTGGTACCCCATGCAGAAGAGAGATAGGAATCAAGTTCGTGGATTTCGTCAAAAATGAAAACATCACGTTCGCCCATGAGGGAAGATTCGGGGTTCTCAAGGTCCAAGGCCGTAATAGCATGGTTAGTTACAACAACCTGTGCCGCCCTTGCTGTATCGCGGGCGTATTCAGCGAAACACACTTCACCAAACGGGCATGCTGAACGACCGACGCACTCTGCGTTTGTTGAAGAAATGCCTTTCCAGACCTCATCGCTGACAGCAGGGGCTTCGGAAACATCACCTGTCCGGGTTTTAGCGACCCAAGCGTAAATTTTCTTGTAGTCACTAGCCAATTTCTTTGCATTACGCTTTGAACTTGGCTTTGCCTCTTCAATTACTTCTACTTCTTCCTCAGCAAAGAGGCTTTGACCTTGCGGGGCTGCTCCCTTATTAGGGTCATTCCTTTCAGCGGACTGGAGGCTGTCAAGCTTTAGTTTGCAGGCATAGTTGTCCCGTCCTTTGAGGAGGGCATAAGAAACGTTCTTCCCCATTTGAAGCTGGAGGGCTTCTTTCAGAACGGGAATATCCTGATTGGTAATCTGCTCAGAGAGTTGCTTTGTAGCAGTTGAGTAGACTACTCTTTCACCTGAGAGAATTGCAGGAATGGCAGCGGCAAATGACTTACCTGTACCAGTGCCGGCTTCTACAATGAGGTGTTCTCCTTTGGAAATGGCATTTTCGATAGCACGAACAGCCGCTTCCTGTTGTGGGCGGTGCTCTCCTCCGGGCCGGCGTTCAACCATGGCTCGGAGAAAGTTAATTGCCTTTGATTCCCCTTCGGCGTTATGCTGTTCATTCTTAGTCAAGTGACATCCTTTTATTCTCGTATTTTGCCATTTAATTCAACGTTCATCATATCATAATAATTCCACTTGAACGTTTAGTTTTGGGGGTCGGGCGATATGCTAAAATCGTACGAGATAGTTTATCGCCCAATAGAAAGATTTTAAATTCCATGACTCTATTTTCCCACCCGGGTTTTTCCGCAAAAGTTGTAGCAGATTCTGTGTCCCCTACGGGTAAGCGGCTTACAACTCTTGAGGTAGTCTTCCCTCGGATGATTCTTTCAGAATTCAATACTCACCGTATGCTTTCCAAGAACTCCGCTTCCTCCCGTGCCATTCCAGCTGTTAAGCAGTTGCGTAAGATTCTTGATTACCCCTATGTTCCTAACTACATCGGCATCAATGAATCCGGTATGCAGGCTTCCAAGTTCCTTTCAGGCGACGACTTGAAGCACGCACAGGAGAATGTTTACCTCAAGCGTGACCGCGCCATTGTAGGTGCATTGGAAGACCTCGTAGGCCGTTCCTACGTCCGCTCGGCTTTCGGAGATACTCTGGGCAACGTTCTTGTAAACGGTTTTGATGAGAAGGCCCTTGAGTCTGTAGAACACATCCTTGCTTACTACAAGAATGTAATCTCAGATTCCAAGAAAGAAAATTTTGAATTCCCTGAAGGTTTCCTGAACATTCACAAGCAAACTATTAACCGCTACCTTGAGCCTTTCATGTGGCATACCGTAGTTGTTACGGCTACCGAATGGGGCAACTACTTCGCTCTCCGTATTCATGGCGATGCACAGCCTGAAATTGCTCTGCCAACCGAACTTATTCGGGATGCTATGGATGCATCAACTCCTGCTCCACTGGCATATGGTGAATGGCACCTTCCGTTCGTTCAGGAAGATGAAAAGCACCTCATTACGTCTGATACAATTGAGGACTGGAAATACGTTTCCTCCGGTCGTTGTGCTCGTGTTTCCTACGAAACCCATGATGGCGCAAGGGATATCAAGAAGGACATTGAACTTTCCCGTGATCGTCTTCTGCCTCATGGTCACATGTCTCCGTTTGAGCATGTTGCCACCCCGGTAGAGGATACTTACGAAGGAGATACGGGTAACTTTAAGGGCTGGCTACAGTTCCGCAAGACCATTCCTTTCGAGTCCGATTACGGTCAGAAAAGTTAAGCAGCGAAGGCTCTTGACAAATCTGATGTGATAGAATATAAGCAGTAAAGATTTTTACTTACACCACCTAAAAAGAAAGAGATTACACAATAAATGGCTAAAGAAACATCTGTAAGTGATGGTCGTCAGCAAGCGCTTGATGCAGCCCTCGCAAAGATTGAAAAGCAGTTTGGTAAGGGTTCAGCAATGCGTCTTGGGGATCGCCCCAAGGTTGATGTAGAGGCATTCTCTACCGGTTCGCTTGCACTGGATGCAGCAACAGGCATCGGCGGTTTCCCCCGCGGTCGTATTTCTGAGATTTACGCACAGGAATCTGTTGGTAAGACGACTATCGTTCTCCACGCTATTGCAGATGCACAGCGTAAGGGTGGTGTAGCAGCATTCATCGATGCTGAGCACGCCCTTGACCCCAAGTACGCCGCTAAGCTCGGTGTTGACATTGATGCACTCCTTTTCTCACAGCCTGACAGCGGTGAGCAGGCTCTTCAGATTGCCGAAGCATTTGTTGCTTCCGGTGCTGTTGACATCCTTGTTATTGACTCCGTTGCTGCTCTTGTTCCTCAGGCGGAACTTGACGGTGAAATGAGCGACATGCAGGTTGGTCTTCAGGCCCGCCTTATGTCAAAGGCTCTTCGTAAGCTAACCGGTATTATTTCCAGCACCGGCACGGCTGTTATCTTCATTAACCAGCTTCGTGACAAGATTGGTGGCATGGGCTACGGTCCGCAGACCACCACTACCGGTGGTAAGGCTCTGAAGTTCTACGCTTCACTCCGTATCAGCATGGCACGTACCGGTTCAACCAAGCAGGGTGATGTGGCTATTGCCAACAACATCAAGGCCAAGGTTGAGAAGAACAAGTTTGCCCCGCCCTTCCACGTTGCCAACTTCGACATCTACTTCGGTGAAGGTGTTTCCAAGGAAGCAGATATCGTCAAGATGGGTGTTGACCTCAAGATCGTCAAGAAGTCAGGTGCTTGGTTCACCTACGAAGGCGAACAGCTTGGTCAGGGTGCAGACAATGCACGTAAGTTCCTCCGTGACAACCCGCCGCTGGCAGATGAGATCCTTGAAAAGATCAACATCGCCAACGGTACGACTCCTCTCTCTTACGAGGATGAGGGTGTTTCACTAGATAAGGACGATGAGGACTAATGAGTTCAATCTTCAATAGGACCGTAGGAAATACTGAAAATCTCCTGCGGTCCTATGAGGGGATTATTGGTGACATTTCTAGTGTTGCCAAGAGTCTCCGAGAGGAATTTCTCCAGAACGGGACTATCATTGGTATCCCCGATCTTTCTGACGCTGAGGCGGCGCAGACATCGCTCTGCGCCGTCGACGGCGCTTCTGCCAGCGACAAGATGCAAAGTGCTGACCTGCTTATTGCCGGCTCATCCCTTCACGATGGCGCACGTTCCAAGCCTATCTACACAGGTACGGATGTAGAACCTCCTTCTTTGAGCTATTCAGATATCCGAATTCACTCTTCGAAGAATGATGAAATTCTTTCTGCTATGAGGGCTTTTACTGAAATCTATGTTCTTGGTGAAGCCCCTCATGATGTATCCATTATTGATGGTGCTTATCTTGGTAACTTCCTTACGGTTCTTTATAAGTTGCAGGAAAGCCCGCAGACCGCAGAACGGATTATCCAGTTCCTGCGTGAAGATACGAATGGGTACTTCATCAAGGGACTCCAGAAAATTTTCAATGTTGACTTGAAAAAGAAAACAGGGCAGGAAGTTGTTGCCCTTGCGAAGTCTGACTCCTCCCGGGAAATGGTTCGTGAGTACACCGATGGAACCAGCTTCTTTGTGACGGATAAGATTCTTGCTGAATATCTTCTGGAACCGGGTGAAATGCTTCTCCCATTGGATGTCAAGGCCAACAAGGATAAAGTTTCCATGCTTGAATATGTCAGTGGTTCCAAAAACTGGACAGGTTTCCGCTGGAATCCCCGGAAGACTCTCAGTGCAGAGGATTTCAAGGCAGTTGAGGATTTCTTCACCTTTGGAAACAAGGATACGGATAAGGATTTGTTCTCCTCGTATACTTACCTCTATGATTTCAAGTCTTACCACTACACGTATTTCAAGCCTACCCGGTTCAATCCGGGTTCCCATGCCCTGCGCCTTGAATTTACGACTCGCGGTATTAACCGGAATGTTCCCGGTGATCTGCAACACCGTATTGACAAAGCAAGCGAACTGGTTGGTTATGTGAATGCTGATGTTATTAACGCAGCAGTCAAGGAACCTTTCTCCCAGTTCATGGTGGATAAATCAGTGAAGATGCCGGTTTCTGCTTCTATGAAACAGATAAAGGCAACCATTCCTACATTGATGAAATCCGAAAATAACCCAATGGGATTGGTTGCCTCTTACCGTACATAAAGTATGTTATGAGTCGGTGTCATCCTTCTTAGCAAGGTTATACCGCACAGCGTTAGGTAGATAAAGAGCCCCTCGTGGGTTCTTTTCTATTCCCACCCCTAGTTCGGTTAGAACCCCACTAATCTGCCCCCTGACGGAAGCCTCCAGAAGGGGGCGGATTGGTTGGTAGCATGATGTTACCATTTCCATAATAACTTCAACCCAGTCGGTAAGTTGAGCATCTTCAGTATCGACATCTTTGTCAACGTATGCTCCCTCTTCACGAAGGGAAAGATTTTGTGAATATTGCCGGGTCTGTAGTTCCTGCGTTACAGGAACGGGCACCGCTTTAGGTTTCATTTCCTCAAATGGCTCAAGAATAGTTTTGATATGGTAGCTGAGCCAAAGGGCTTCTTCCGGTGTAAGGTCAAAAACATCAGTGATTGTATAAGTAATCACCGTTCGCATTGCGCCACATGTTTGCTGTGGTGAAAAATTAGGTGAAACATGTCCCTCGACGGAGCGTGGTTTCGCCAATGAATCAATAATGCTCATACTCATCTGCCTTATCGTTTGTTCGACTGGATATAATTTTACTCTAACGACTGATATTATCCGCCGATAAAAAAGAAAACGTTAGCCCCTGTTAGATAAGGACAAAAATGGCAGTATCAGTATCAATTTCAAGCCAAACAACCGCACAGAAAAAAGCAATATGGGCTTGGGTTGTGTCCGAAAAGAACAATAAATTTGGGTCCGCTCAAACAGACTCCGCTATCGTTGGAAACCTTATCGCTGTTCATTCAGCGTTGCTTGCAATTCCCGGCAACCTTGACGTAATCATTCGTACCCAGTATAAATCAGTTGCTGAGATTTTGAACAATCCTGATAAGGAAACCAAGAATCCGTTGGTTATCAAAATCTTTCAGATCATTAAAGCCCGGCCGGGAAAAGTCAGCACAACCGTTTTAAATCAAAGTGCAGTTAATGAGAATGACAAGCGTGCCTATAAAATGACTTCAATGATTTCAAATCCCGGTGGCGGTGCAAAGAAGAAGCCGGCCGCCGGTTCGTTCCTGTCCCCATCCAAATCAACGAAAGTTAAAGTATCGGTATCAGCAAAAAAGCCTGTGGTCAAACGCCGCAAGCCTAAGGAAGTCCTTATTACTGGACTGGAAGATGATTACGATACACCGTTTGCACAGGTGACTCAGCCCGCCGCAGAAAAGCCTGTAATGTGCGATTCCTGCGACGGGCCGATTAACCCTCTTACTTTTGAATGTTTCTGTTCTGCTTAGAACGGCGGTGGAACTGAATCCGGCTTAGCAATAACAGGTTCAGCAACCTTGCGGGAATTGGAGTCCGGCACGAAGGATGACTTCGGCCGGGCTTCTTCCTTTGCACTGTTGGAAACCGAGTAGGACTTAACCTCAGAGATTACTTTCTTCTTCTTTGATGGAGCACCAAACATAATACTCTGGGCAGTCATCTTAGGCAGAGAACGGCGGGTCGTAATGGCATCAATCCATTTACGGTTATCTTCAAGGAACTCTTCCACCTTGTTATAAGCGTTGACGAACAGGGGGATCTGGGCAGTAATCAAAGGAGAAACTGAACCTGTAATCATAAAGGGATATTCCCCGGTAAGGTCAGGAGCCACGAACTGCTTGTAAGTCTTAAGCTGGTTCTGTGCATCATCCATCAAGTCGCTCAACTTGTTAAGGTCAGCACCTACAAGACCATACCCGGAGTAAACGAACTTCAGCTGCTTCCAGATGCCATTGCGAAGGTCAGTAGGGGACTGGAGGATATAAGTCCAGCCAATACCAAACTTACGGGTATCAAGAGCAAATCCTTCAAGAGTTTTGGAAAGCTTCATGATTACTTCGTTTTCGGTGTGCTCAGGAGCATAACGCCATGCCTCATCGAAGGCAATCTGGGTATTAAGGTTACCGCCACCGTTGGAGAAAGCCTCTTCGGATGCTTCCTTCAGAGAAGCGAAAACCATAGAGAGGATAGTTCCCTTGATGGACTCGTTATCCAGCAGACGGCGCATGTTCAACTCGCCGTCAGAGCCCTGAACGAAATCAGACTTTGCCTTGGCTGCTGTATCAGGAGACATGTCAAGGATAACATAAGGAGCAGGACCATCAAGTTCTACGTTCCGCACCTTAAGAATCTCTTCCAGGAAGCCGTTCGGACCGGAGAGCGGGCGACGTGAACCGCCGGCAAGGTTGTTATTCTGGAACAGGTTAATGAGCGGAACAAACTTTGCGAGGATGCCCTTCCAACGACTGTCAACTGATTCCATTTCCCGGTCAGAAACGATGTACTCACGGGAGTAATCATCAGTGGAATCATAATTGGGGTTTACGAGGATAGTCCCGTTGTCAAGGCACTTCAGTACTGCCCGGTCCCACAGAGTGGCATCGGTAACATCAACCATCTCATTTTCAAGTTCCTTTTCAATCTTTCGTTCGGAAGCATTGAGATATGAAAGAACAACTGATTTTGCGGGGTCAATGAGTCCGTAGATGCTCTGTCGGAAGTTCCTCTGGCGGTCTTCTGAGGCATAAATACGTGCGACGGTAGAAGGATTCTCTACGATGGATTCCAGGACCTCTGAGAGCAATTTACGGAAGTCCTTTTCCTTGTTCAGACGACGACGGTCAACGCCGGCGACAATTGATTCAGCGACTTCAACACTGAGGAGGTCACGGTTTTCCTTACCCATACGACCAACCTTTGTCCAAAGATCAAGTTGAGTAAGAATATCAACGAAATTATCCTCATTGAGTTCCAGCTGAATGTCCTCAGAAACGCGCAGGGAATAAACTTTACGACCAAGGCCCTCAGCAAAACTCTTGAGCGAGAAGGTTAGACCGTTTTCATTGTTCCACTGACCCTGAGGGTCAACAGCAATGATGGCGTGATCTTCGTACTTCATCATGGTTGCGAAAATCTGGGATGTGAACACGGTTTTACCTGAACCGGTCTTTCCGACGATGGCAGTGGAACTAGCACCCCTCTGACCGCCGAAATATGGCATGATAAGGGGCGCAGGAATATCTTTAGTGCCTCGGATGTGTCCAAGGTAAGAAAGGGTCGTAGAATCGAATTTTTCGAAGAGTTCTGAAACTACTTCACGGTCGGCAGAGAATACTGCCGTATTTGTGCTTGGCGAGGTTGGAAGGGGCTTATCACCTTTCCAGCCCTCATCGTTGGCGCTGAATACGCTGGCAACCTTAATGTCAACAACACGGAAGTCTTCACCGGACTTCACACCTCCTTCCATGCTTGCGGAAAGAGTTTGCACTGTTGAATCAGATGCAATAGGGTTAAAAGTCGTGATTTCGTTAACAAATCCAAGTGCCCGGTTGATCGAACCATCATTTGTGGTAACGTCAAAATAGACCATCTGGTTCTTGAGTTGGTCAAGACCGCTCTTGGAGCGAATAAGAATCTTAATATCTTGTGTGGATGAAGGCGTAGCTGTTAGACCGATTGAAGTTTTCATACCTATATTCTAACATAAAAAACTCAGGTCATCCGATTATTTACCGAATGACCTGAGTTCCTAAAATCTATATTTACATTGAAGTTAATGCCATAACTGCGACTGTACTGTTATAGAAGATGTGGGCGAACATATTGATACCGATACGCTTTGTTTTAATGGTGATAAGAGCAAATGCCAAACCAAGAAGCCCAGTAATACCAACAATCACAAAACTACCTAGAAGCTGCTCGGGTGTCATGTTTTCTTTCCACTGGAAGTGGGCGAAACCGAAAATCAGGGAAGTGATGATAACTGACAGGGTGTACTGGTGCTTATAGCCCCAGTTGCGGAAGTTCAAATAGGAATTGAACAACCATGCCTGATGCCGTTGGATATTAAGGCCGAAAGGCGAACGGGGTTCATGAACATCACCCCGGTTGAAATGCCGGATAAATGCCTGCAATAGGAATCCACGGAAGAAAAGTTCTTCCATAATTGGCCCGACAATACCGGCAAGACCAATGAAGAGGACAAGTTGCCAGATGAAATCCTGATTACGGAATGGGGCTGTGTTATCAACAGAAGACAAGTCCAGACCAAGGGCTTCAAGTCCCATGCTAATTCCTTGAACCAGTGCAACCAGAACGAGTGCGGTCAAAAGCCCTAGAGGAATATCAATCCATTTGACATTAACCCAGAAATCTTTCTTGAATGATTTGCGTCCCCGATAATGGGTGGAGTACCACATCATGAATAACCAAGGGATGTAAAGGGCAAAGGAACTGATAATAATCATATGCGGCTGAAGAATTGAATCCTCAAGTGCCTTTGTTATCTCTGCTTCAGATGTTCCTTCCCAACCCCTTCCGATGCTTCCATAAAGAACGTCAAACATGACAAACATGACGATGACGACTTGAAGACATACTGAGATAAGGAAACTGTTTACTACCTCAAACAATCCCCACTCTTTTCTTACCTTTGGAAACAGTTGCTGAGGTGGGATCGGCGCTTCCTGAGTCCAAAGGTTCTTGGCGGTAATTGTTGGGTCATCGGTGCCGGTTATAACCGGGGGATTGGCAGGGTCATAACTTTCGCTTTTGTGTCCCTCTATAGGATTATTGGCATCTGACATGCGTTACAGTTCCCCTTCAATTCTTTGATTGCGATATTTTTGCACAAGCATTTCGCCATATTCCGACCCATCGGTTCCACCTGACGGTAATGAATCATAGCGTTTCTTTTCGTGCTTCTTCTTAATGGCTATTAAGGCGATAACAGCAATAGCAAACATCAGCACTAGAACGCTGCCGACAACTATACTAGTCATCATTATTGTTTCGTTCATTGTATCATCCTTAAAAATGTTGAATATTACTCCTCAAATATCGGATAAGGCTCTCAGCTTGCAGTGAATTGGCAAGTAAAGTAAGTTGGGGTGATAGAAAGATGAGGAGAAAAGGAGACTCATATGTGTAAATCAAAAGCTGAAGGTGGGCAACGCTGTTTTAGCCATGCCAATGCTGAATACCTTGAGACTAAACAAAAGTGTGAAAACAAGGAAAAGGAGCTTCACTCCAGTCGGCTCCTTCTTCAGAATGTCAAAAACACCATTGAGCGACTTGACATCGCACAGGAACTTGGTCAAGTCTCAGACGAGGACTACAACCGCCATCTGGATGTCTTAGTGCATCAGCGCCAAGAAGCATTCGCAGAAGTAGTGAAAAACGAGAAGGAATTGGAAACAGTTTCCAAAGACCTTGACCGGACACTTCATGAAGTACGCACTACTAAAACTGGTCTTGCTAATCTGAAAGAACAAATTCAGGCTGAGACTGATCCAGTAAAAAAGCATCGTCTACAGTTTGAATACAATTCATGCAGTCGTTTGAGGAATGTCCGGCAAAAGGCTTTTGAGCGTTTCACTGCACGGCAACAGAAAAGCAAAGAACTCAATGCAAAAGCCGTAGAACAGATGAATGCTGCCCAGGAACTGCCGGAGTACGATTACCAGACACGGGAAATCAAAGCACAGGCAATCCTTGATGCACAACTTCTTTCAGCCCGCGCCTATCTTGAGTCCACCAACGGTCGTGAAGTATTTCCGGCGTTGTTTGATAAAGAGGGAAATGTAGTGCCGGCGAAAATCGTAAAGACAAAGCATGGACGGGCATGGGGCATTCTTTCAGATCCGTCCAACCCGTCATCAAAATTCAAGCCCGGTCAGTTTGTTACTATTTCACAGAGCAAAGACCCCAAGAAGCGTGAAGAATTCTACGCAAGCAAAGGTTACACCGTAGGGAAAGTATGGGCGGAAGCCGAAGCGAAAATTACTGCTGATGAAAATGGGGTAAAAAAAGTGAGTATCCTCCGAAACGATGGAGGATACTCACCCTTTGCTGAAACTGTTACTACTAATCAGTACAAGTCATAACTTTATGGAGTTGCTGTAGCAGTTGCAGTAGGAGCGGCACTGGCGGTATTAACTGCTGGTGCCGGTCCAGCTTTAAGGACTGCTTCCTTAAGAGAGCCTACTTTATCCCATTCCTTGCCGTTGATAACAATGGTAGGTGTTCCCTTAACGGGAACCTCAAGTGCTTTCTTGGTATTCTCAGCAATCCAGCCACGGTATGTGCCACTATCCACACATTCTTCAATCCCCGTTACACCTACTGAACCTGCCAGTTGGGTTAATTCATCGTTGCTTAGTCCACGAGTCAATTCAGCGGGTTGGTTAGCGTACAGGAGTTCATTGAAATCAAAGAATTTCTCCGGGGCGGTGTTTGCTACGCAGTAAGACACATTAGCGGCGCGGGAAGAGTAATTGGTTCCTGAAGAAAGGTGATCAAGGAAGCCCAGTGAGCGGTATTCAATAACGCCTGCTCCTTCTTCGATAATCTCTTCAATTTCGGTAGCGAATTGTGATTCAAAAGCTTTACATGCAGGACATATGTAATCCTGATAAATAACTACGTGTGCAGGTGCCTTCTCCGCAGAAGCAACCGGCTCCATCGGGATTTCAGTAATTACTTTCTTCTCCGGCCCAACGAGTACACCCAGTCCGGTTGTGTTGGCAGGCTGGCTAACCTGAGAATAATCATTCTCTTTTTTAGTATTGAGTACAACCGCAAGAACTACAACGGCAATCAGGATGATTGGAATAATGATAGCAAGAATCTTAATAAGTTTCTTGCGGTTCTTCTCTTTAGCTGCCTGCTGTTCCCTTAGTTTTCGTGCTTCTTCACGAGCTTGCTCGCGTTTTTCATTCTTAGTTAGTCGTTCGTCTGCTGGCATGTATCCAGTACCTTTCCGAAAAAGTTGGTTATTGATTGGATACTAGTGTATCATGCTGCAACTTTCCGATAGACAATTAAAGCGTGCTGATATACTCAAAAGTCATGCGCTACGTATGTATTAGTTACGATCATTAAAGAAAAGGAATCCCCCTATGTCCGCATCACTACAGGAACGCCGGGAAAGAGTGGAGCGCCGACTTGAGGCACTTCTTCTCGGACTGGATGAAACTGTCCGTCAAGTGTATGAATCCCTACTTGAGAGGGGAGCCGATTATGATGAACTATCACCTGAAAAGTCGGTGGCCCGCCTTGAGGGATTCCACGATTATATTATAACTCGGGAAGAAACCGGTGTAGCCCATCCTACATTCAGTGACTACCTTGAAGCAAAGCGTAAGTTCGGTGACGAAATGCTCTCATTCGGTACCGGCCGTCGCAGTGCTGTTGAAGAGGAAGTTGTTGTACCAGCACCTGTGGAAGAAGTTGTCCCGGCGGTAGAAGATGCCGAGGAAGACGTAGTTCTTGATGAATTCGTTGAAGCAACTCCTCTTGCTGCGTCAAGCACCGATGTTGAAGAAGATGAAAAGGTAACTTCATTCCTTGCAGATCTGGAAGATCTTCAGGAAGACTCAGAAGAAGATTCTGCTGAGGAAGTCCAGATTGTTGAAGATAATGCGCCTGTTATTGACGATGAAGAAGAAGTTGAAGGTGAAGAAGTTGCTCCTGTTTCCGAAGATGTTGTCATTGACGACAACGATGAAGTAGAAGCAGAAGAAGTTGCGGTCGAAGAGAAGCCTGAAGAAGCTCCTGTTGAAGAAAAGCGTTCAGTTTGGGAAGATGACGATGAAGAAGTTGTTATCATCGCAGATGCTGAAGAGGCACCCGCAACAGTTGTAGTATCTGATGATACCAAAGCCTTTGAAGGATTCATTGCCCCCGCAGCCAAAGAAGAAGAGGCTCCCGCTAAATCTTCCGCTCCGGTTGCAGGTCGTATCAACGAACGTGTCATCATCGATCAGGACTTCAGCACAAAGCTTGGTGGTTACAACATTGATGAAGTAGATGACTACCTTGATGAACTTGCTACTTTCTTCAAGTCTTCCCACTCAGCCGCTGAATACAAGGCTCGGGTTAAGGATATTGAAGAGAAAACCTTCAATAAGAAGGGTTTCAAGAAGGGCTTCGCAATCAACGAGGTTGACGATTTCCTTGATACGGTAATTCTTGAACTTGAGAACCGTGCAGTAGAAGCCAAGTAAATAATTCCATAATAAGAAAGCCCCTCACAATTTCGTGAGGGGCTTTCTTATTGCCTTATTGCTGTTCCAGCCATTCAATACGGTTATTCAAAATTTCAATATCCGCAACTGCCGTAGGTGGTCCGGGAACTGCTTTCCGGGTTCTTGCGTGAACCTGCGCATGAGGGATTCCGCTCTTCAAAGCAATGCGGGAAACCATACGGTTGATTTCTTTACGTGCTTCCTTCTTGACGTTCTCCTGCTGAATTGGATTCAACTCAGGTTTCTCTTCAACAGGAGCCCCTGATATACCGAAACTCCGACGAATTTCTTCATCCCGCTTTTGGAATAGCTTAGCGATTTCGGACGGGTCAAGCAATCCGGGAATGCCAATAAAATCTTCATCCTCAGCAGTGATACTGCCATCATACGCCTTACCGTTGAAAAGAACATGAGCAAATTGGGCATCCGCTGATAGAGCTTCGAAGTCACTGGCTAGACGTTCATCCTCATTCTCCTCTTCTTCAATCATAGGGTCAATCAGTTCATGATTTTCCTCAGAGTCTTCACTTTGTCCGGCGGGAGGAATAACGTGAGAGCGCTGTTCCTCCAGATTTGCGCCCAGAGCCAACAAAGCACGGACTGCCGGCAGGAATACTGTAGCAGTTTCACCTTTTTTCTTTGCCCTTACAAACCTGCCAACAGCCTGAGCAAAGAATAGGGGAGTGCTGTAAGAAGTTGCCCAAATACCTACTGCCAAACGGGGAACGTCTACGCCTTCAGATACCATTCGCACTGCTACAAGCCAACGGTCATCAGGGTCGGTGGAATCAGAGAACTGATGAATCTTCTTACTTGCTTTCCGGTCATCGGAAAGAATAGTAATAGGCTTTGTATTGGTTATCTTTTCTATCAATTTTGCATACTCGCGTGCAGTGTCCTGATCATTCGCAAGAATCATTGCACCAGCGTTCGTCATACCTGCTGCCCGGATTTCGGTTAGCCGATCATCTGCTGCTTTGATAACATGCTTAACCCACTGACCCTTAGGATTCAGTACGGTTTTCCAAGCACCCTTTTCGTTGGCTTTACTGATGTCGCTGTCACCGAGTTTCGCAGAGAGTACGTCACCTGCGGAGTTTGACCAAGTTGCTTCACCTGAGTAAGCGGCAAAAGAGACCGGGCGGACAACGCCATCAGCAAGGGCTTCCTTGTAGCCATAAGCGTAATCAGTCTTTGACACCAAAGTACCATCAGGAAGACGCTCGTATTCTACGAACGGGATGAATTCATCGCCTGTACGGAAAGGGGTACCGGTCATACAGAGTTTGCGTGCCACAGGTTCAAAAGCAAGCTTCAGCCCGTCACCCCATGAATAGCCATCACCGGCATGGTGGATTTCATCAAAGATAACAAGGGTTTTCTTCTTGCCCTCAGTAGCCCTCCTGCGGTGGATACCGGGGTTCAAAGCGACCTGTGCGTATGTGGCGACATACCCGGTAAAATCGGGCGGGATAAGGGCGTTTTTATTGGACAGGGATGGGTCGAGGAAGATACCCTTTTCAATTGCAGCATCTGCCCACTGAGTACGTAGGTGGTCAGTGGGGGCAATGATAATGATTGTATTCACTTGCTTGGCCGCAAGAAGCTTTTCTGCGATAGTTAACGCGAAGGTTGTTTTACCGGCCCCGGGTGTGGCGGTCACCAAGAAGCTGGATTTATTTGCTTTTCGGTACTTCTCTAGTGCTTCTTTTTGCCATGCTCTTAGTTCAAATGCCATAGTTGTATTCTATCACGGTCCTTATCTAATATTGCGATCCTGAGGTGTTCCCTATAGGATTATAGCAGGATACAATTGAGAGTAAGCAACCGCTATCTGTAAAGGAAGAAAAGTGTTAATTGAAGCAATCAAACTAGCAGTAGAAAATGTTGAAAATGGTGGTGGACCCTTTGGAGCCATTATTGTTATGCCCAATGGAAACGTTTATGAAGGCGTTAACCGTGTTACCGCTAATAACGATCCTACTGCCCACGCTGAAGTAACAGCCATCCGTAATGCATGTTCAGGTGAGAATACGTTTGACTTAAGCGGTGGTATTATCTATTCATCATGCGAACCATGCCCCATGTGCTTGGGTGCTTCACTCTGGGCACGTCTGGATAAGATTGTTTTCGGTGCAGACCGTTTCGATGCCGCAGATGCAGGATTTGATGATGCTGCATTCTATGCTGTTTTGGAGAATCCGCCCGTAGAGCGTATTCTGAAAGAAGAAAACTCCGCTCCTTTCGAACTCTGGAAATCAAAAACAGATAAAACCGAATACTAAAAACTCCTAAAATGAGGAAAGCCGCACAATTTATCTTGTGCGGCTTTCCTTGTATAAAGTTTTAGCAGGTAATACTGTTACCGGTCAGATCAACTACTCTTTCTCTGATTTCATTCTGCCCATCATCCTTTAGGACATAACCGACAGTTTCGCCTTGATTATTTTTCAAGACAGTTCGTAATTCATCACCATTCTTTTCGACTTCCGCTTTCAAATCACATGGCTTGATTACTTCCTGAATAGTATTGGCATTTACATGGGAGGTAATAGTATCCCGAACTTGCTCCATTGAAATTACTCCGCTGAAAAGCCCCACCAGAACAAGAAGCACAGTTCCGTTCAAAATCCATGAGACTGCCCTGATCTTGAGGAATGAAATTGCAAAAGTAAGAAGCAAAACAACGGATAGCAAAAGAATGCCCCAGTTGGTAAAGAGAGAACCGGCAGCATCTCCCCACGTTATTTCGTGAGAGAACAAAGCTGTTATTGTTGGCCAGTTTACATACACAAACAACAAAAGAGCAATCGTTCGTGCAAACCCTAAAATACCAGTAAGAATACTCGTCATTTCCAAATCTTTCTGTTAGTTATTACCGTTATTCTAACAGGTTTTAGTGACGATGAGTGTACCCTTTACGTTTCTGAGGTATGTTAACCTCAATAACTTTCATCCATTCAGGTACAGTGGAATATCTTGTTGAATTACTACGTGCATGCTGTTCAGCGCCAACAATGAGTGCTATATAAACTGCCCGTTGGTTCTCTTCCGGAATAGTAGCAGGCCAGGGCGTAAAACCATCGGTTACAGTAATAATAACGTCAACCCGGGGTTTCAACTCTGCGGCTGCTTTAATGCCTACCCGCATATCAGTTCCACCGCCACCAACTATCTGGAAATCTTTCAAATCACGTACTACTTCAACAGTTGCCGCTTGAGAGTCGCAGTTGATAATTTTGATTGATTGTGACTGTGCATAGCGGGCCGATCGGTTGATGATGTCTTCCATTTCTGCCAATCCCAAAGCAAGTTCCCGTTTCTCATCCATAGAACCTGATGTATCCAGTACTATTGCTATCTCGGGAGCGGGTGGGTTGCGCATGGTAGGGAGGATAAAATTACTGCCTGAAGACCGCCGGGATGGGCGATTGTAGGAGTAGTTCGTATACCCTGCGTGACTGGCCGCCACATGGCGTGTAAGAGCCGCAAATTCATCCCGCCAGTCTACCTGTGGGTCAAGGATATTTTCAGCCTCACGGATAAGATTACCGGGTACTGAGCCGGGATTGCTCTTGGCATATTCAAGGATATCTTCAGCAGTCTTCTTTTTCAATGTTTCAGCAGCGGTTTTATCTACTGAACCATCGTCGTCATTTGTTTCTTCATAGTCTCTTGGTTCACCATCTACCGCAGACCCGCAATCGGGAAGAGGCGGACCAGAGTTTCCTTGACCCTTGCCCTCTCCCTCTGTGTCCCCATCGGTCGGTTCTCCGTCACCTGATGCATCACTACCGGAACCTTGTCCGGAATCTTCTTCTGCGTCCTCATCCGAGGGAGAGCCACCTTCGGAATCACCATCGGATTCCTCCGACTGATCTGATTCCCCATCTTTGCCGGCACCGGATGAACCTTCACCTTCATCGTTCTCTTCTTCAGACTCAGATGAACTATCGCCGGAATCGCTTCCCTCAGAATCAGTATCTAAATCTTCATCATTGTCTTGTTCAGTGTCATCAGAAGAACTTTCACTCGGGTTTCCATCTGTAGACTCATCGTTTGATTCATCCTGGTTATCCGTGTCAGAATCTGAGGTGTTGTCTTCATTTTCTTCGTCAGTATCATTCAAATCGCCAAATGGATCAATACTCTCATCTTCAGAGTCACTGGGGGATGAAGATTCATTGGTTTCAGAATCATCCGTTGCAGATTTATCGGGGGTACCATTTTCTTCAGGTGGCTTCCCTTGTCCCGCTCCACGACCAATAAAGTACATTTCTTCAGCGGTCATTCCCTTTTTCCACGTAGGGAAGCGAGGGTTAGGTTCGGCATAATAACGAACTTCAGGGTTTGGCAAAAGGATGCCTGTTTCCCTCAGGTCAGAGTTAATGGCTGCATCACCGGCAGCGTTGAAAAGATGAGGGTCGTGGTTGTACCCTTCCAATGCTTTAAACCGTTCATTATGGGTACGGATAACATGTCCAACTTCATGAAGCCATACGGCTGCAATTTCGTGGACTGTCCATTCAAGACACTTAGCCGGGTCATAGTACATCCGCCAACGTTCATCAACAGCAAATGTTCCCAAGCCTTCTCTTTCATGGGGTGACATAGCCATCAAAGCCGTCGTGAAATAAGGCATCTTCCGGCTCGCCAGAATACGACCAGCGGCCAGTTTATGCCTTGCTTCTACAAGTTCTTCTTCGGAAAGCATAACTTATTTCTCCAAGTCTTCAATGTCTCCGAATGCTTTCAATAGAGCACCTAATGATTTGCTGTGCCGTGTCTGAAGTCCGGTTCCTTCGGGACGTGAACGCATCCAATCCTGAACGAAAGCAAAAGCAATGTCACCTTTGCCCGCATCAACGACTATGGAAAGAATGTCACCCCATGCGATCCAAACAGGGGCATAAATGTCAGTTCCTTTGTGGGATAGTGCCTCATGGTGTACAGAAGCAAGAGTCGCTGAGATATGGTCCCCGCGTTCCGGAAGTTTATATCCCGTAGGGTTATTGAGCAGTTCTACCGGGTTTGGCAGATCAAGTGCTTTAGCATAGGTCAGGAATTCAGTAGCCTGTGCAACCCCTACTGTACCTTCCAGTAGAATACGGGTGACATCATCATGGAGCGGTGATTTATCAGGCAAGCGGGCTGCTTGTCCTGCGGCGAACAAGCGGGCTGCTACGGTCCAGCTACGTGCTGATGGCCATGCATTATTGGCTGCTTTGAAATCCTGCGATGAAGAGTTACCCGACCAGTTGGAGAAATCATATTCTACTGCTTGTGGACGCGATTCTATGAAGGAACCCACAAGGATTTCAGCATTGCGGACCAGGGCCTTCATATTGGATGGCAAACGGGGGATAGCAGGGGTTTTCCAACCAAGTTGCAGACCTTTTGCAATGGTCTTGGCATCTAGTTCCCAATCCAAGTGGGTGAAACGGTTTGCCATCGGGGGAGTAAGATCCCAACCATTGGCGGCAATCTTGGGTGGGTTGGCAGCGGCAACCATCCGTGTCCCCATAGGCATTTGGGCTTCGCCGGCTTTTCGGTCAAGAATGGTAGTCAGAACAGCAGCCTGTGTTGCAGGAACAGCCGTTGATAGTTCATCAAAGAATGCAATACTCAGTTGTTTGCGTTCTTCATATGCTTTGATGATGTTGTGCGCCCATGCCGGCGGGGCGAGTCTCATAATTCCATCACTGATGAAGGGGAACCCGGCAAAGTCAGGTGGCTCTTTAGTTGAGGCCAGAATCTGTTCAAGATTCAACCGTGTTGATTGCGAGATAGCATTTAGGGCAGAAGTTTTGCCTGCGCCGGGAGGTCCCCAAATGATGACAATCGTGTTAGTAGCAATGCATAGAGAAAGAGCCATGACCTGAATATCATGGGACGTTTTTGTTGGAGTGTATTCTTTCTTACCGATTTCAAGCTTAGCCACGTATGTCCTTCTAAATAACGAATGGTTGCTTAATCCTATCGGAGAAAGCAACCATTCGTCATAAAGAAATTACCAAGCTGAACCTTCTTGATCCGGTTCAGCAGGAGGCTCATCTTCAGACCCGTACTGCGGGTAAACGTCGTCGTAGCCTGCCGGTACTTCAGGGATTGAATCAACTGAACCAAACGGATCGTCCACATCCGGCGGCACCGATTCGGGATCATCAGGTGCTTCTACAGCGAATTTACCTGCTCCATTAGCAAACTTGGAGTATTCCAGCAGTGGGATAAGGGTAACTGCCCCTGTCCTACCTCCACGATGCTTTGCAATTACAAGGAGTGCCTGACCGGGACGGTCATTAGGGTCATAGTATTCGGGACGGTGGATAAACATAACAATGTCGGCATCCTGTTCCAGTGAGCCTGATTCACGAAGGTCAGACATCATAGGAGTCTTATCGTTACGCTTTTCAACTTCACGGCTAAGCTGTGAGAGGATGATAATCGGCACACCGAGTTCCTTGGCAAGTAGTTTCACGCCACGCGACAAAGCACTAACAGCCGTTTGGCGACCATCACTGGCGGATACCTTGGGAACTGCCATCAACTGTAGGTAGTCAATGACAACCATATCCAGACCTTCAGGGCGTGCCTTTTGCTTCAGGCACTTGGTGCGAAGATTTACCAGTGAAAGTTCTGGAGTGTCATCAATAAGTAGATTTGACTCTTTGATATCCTTGGAAGCTTCCTTAAGGCGCTCCCATTCTTCGGTGCTGATACTACCCTTCTTGATTTTCTCAAATTCAATATGAGCATGAGCAGAAAGAATCTTCTGCATAACTTCGCCTTTACCCATTTCCAGAGAGAAAAAGATGGCAGTTTTACCAGCCAGAAGCGTAGCACCACGAACAAAGTCCAAGGCCACACTGGTCTTACCCATCGCAGGGCGACCACCGAGGATAATCATCTGGGATGGGGCGAAACCGGTAGTCATTTCGTCAAGGTCAACGAAACCGCTTCGAACACCAATCGCAATTGAATCATCAATTGTTGACTTGTACTCAATGTCGGCAAATGCTTCTTCAATCAAGTCACCTGCACGTTTGATATCACTCTGACCGGAGCCAACCTGTGCAAGTTCCTGTAGTTTTTCCTGAGCATAGGCAATGGTGTTGTCAACGTCAAAACCTGAACCCGGCATAGTCTTTTCGGCAACTGAATGACCGAAGATATCCAATTGACGAAGGAGTGAATTTTCCTTGACCATAAGGGCGTATCCAACAGGGTCTGTGTTGGCGTAGATAGTGTCGGGGTCAACAAGTTCCGAAAGGTAAGGAACGCCGCCGACTTTGCCAAGATCTCCATCATTTGAAAGTTTATGTGCAACTTTCAGGAGGTCGAACTGTTCGTTTTTCTCGTAGAAATCAAGGACTGTACGGTAAATTAACTCATGTTTTGGTTCACTGAAATCTTCAGGAGTCAAAATTTCCGCAACAAAGCCAATCATATCTACGTCATCAAAAACCGATGCCAGAACACCCTTTTCAATAAGGGTTTCCTGGGGAGCAGAAGGCCGTGTTGACATCTAGTAATTTCCTCTTTCATACATCAAAAACATTCAAGTTTACGTTCTATCTTAGCACACTGCTAGATCATCCCGGTCTTCATGGAATAGTCATAAATAAAGATTCCGGAGGTAGTCGCAACGTTCAAACTGCGTACTGAACCTCTGCCGGGAACATATACTATATCGTCCGCTAAGGAGAGAGTCAGGGCATCCAGACCTTTTGATTCTTCACCAAAAATTACCGCTGACCGGTTATCCCATTCATAGGTTGTCAGCGGAACGGCATCATCCGAAATTTCCGCTGCAACGATACGATAACCATCATCCTTCAATGCCTTTACAAGGTCTTCTATGCTCTCATTATGGTCAACCGGCACATAATGGTGGGAGCCAACAGTGCCCCGGCGGTCATAGTGCTTTTTGCCGCAAATATAAGCACCTGAGGTGTTGAACCATAGGTTGTTCCGGATACCTGATGAGATATTAAAATCACCTGCAACATTCATGAAGACAGTAAGAAGTTCGCTACGGCTGGTGCCAAGGTCAGCGACAATCTCAGTATGATCCCACCAGCGGTACTTATCCGCAATGTTGCGGTTATCTTCAGTCTGAAGCTGGCTTAGGTGGTTCACGAAGTAACGATCCATTAGCTATATATTCTCCATTTCATTTTAAAATCAGCAGGAGCAGATAAATTATCCGCTCCTGCCCTATCCTATCATGTATGAGATGTGGAATTATGTTCGCACCTTAGTAACGAATTTTGTATCCTTACAGGTCTCACAATAGAAAGCACGACCGTTGGTTACCGCAATACCTTGACCGGTATGACCACATTCAAGGGTATAGTTTGACAAAGGAATCATGCGTGCAGCGATGCTTTTACCCTGAATAACTACGATGTCATCAGGGTTAAGTTCGCCAAGCCGAACCATTCCGCGGTTATCAGTTTTCAGGCTGTCCGGGTAACGGATTTCTTCCACCACGGGCTTACGCCGGCTGGTCTTTGTTTTCATTTTCTTTTCCTTTCATGATATTTGGATATACAACGCCAAATGGCATCCATCACCAAGCGAATGCCTGATATATGGATACCAAATACAACAGGGCCCTCCATAACGCAGAGGGCCCTGTTCCGATGACTAATTACGAGTGGAGTTTAGTACTCGCGGTCCTCGTAATCCGGGTCTTCTTCGTAACCGGTGAATTCTGCATCACGGGCCTGACGTAGACGGCGAAGCTTGTTCTCCAGAACAGTCTTCTTCTTGTACTTCTTCGGGAGAGCCAGGACGGTGAGTGTAAGAGTCTTTAGATCGTACGTAGTGTCTCGACCCACATAGCTTTCAAACTCTTCCTTCAGAGCAAACAGGCGTTCCTGAGAATCGCACTGGATGTGGACGTTACGTGATTTTGCGCTCATATTTTATAATCCAGCTTTTTGGCTGGAGTACCAAACCTTTCGTTTATTGGAAGTTTACGTTATTTATTGTAGCACAGATATTTTGGTGAATTTGACTTTTACGGCTTTTTCCTTTAATGGAAAACTTATGTCAAATAAACTACTAAATTATGCCTTCTTGATCCGGTAAGTACCAAGCGCACCTGAGCGGTTCTTTGCCACAATTGCGAAGGATTCATCAGTGGCAGCGGTGGTGTCATAAAGACTCGGTCGGTAAATGAGAACTATTGTATCAGCATCCTGTTCCAAAGCGCCAGAATCACGCAAATCAGAAATCAGCGGGATTTTATTTTCCCGATTTACAACTTCGCGACCAAGTTGAGAGAAAAGAACGATTGTAATACCCAGTTCCTTGCTAAGAATCTTCAGCCCGTGAGAGATAGTGGCAACTGCCTCCTGACGGTTTGATGAGACACCTGTAGAAACTGACATAAGCTGGAGATAGTCAATGAAAACCATGTCAAGACCATCAGCGGAATTTTTCCGGGCTACACAAATCTGCCGGATTTCCTCCAATGAAGGCTCTTTATCATGCCACAGGAAAATGCTTGCAGTAGAAATTTCATCTTTAGCATTCTTAACTGCTGCCTCTTCATCTGCGCTGAGGGTTCCAGTGGCAATTTTGTTTTGTGCAACATCGGAATGCTGCGCAATCAGCCGGTTCAGAATTTCCTTGGTGCTTGATTCCAGTGAAAAGAAAAGCGAACTTTTTCCTGACAATAGCGAAACCGAGCGAAGAAAATCAATGCCAAAGGTAGTCTTACCCGAGGTTGGCCTCCCACCTACGATAATAAACTTGGGAGATTCAGCAATCTCGGAAAATAGCTGCGATGTGTAAGAGGACGCGCTTACTTGGGGATTTGAAATATCAAAAGTGCTTACTGTCATATTTATAATCCAACTTTCGTTGGACTGCCATGCCTTTCTAGTGATGATTGTTAGTGTTATTCGTGGTTACTATTTCAACAGGACTTTGCGGTTTGCTTTATTTTGCAAGTATGCATCCGGTACCCAAAGAAATTTTTTGTCTTCACTTTGATTGTAACAGGACCGCTCAATCACTAGCAGAGCCTTCATTGGGTCAGCACCGTATATACCTGAACACCATGCAGGGTTTCCTTCAATCATCAGCCATTCATTATTGGTCATATCCCTGCCTACGTCAAGCGTGTATGCATCAGGTTGGTTAGCACCCAAGGAATCGGCTGTATATTGAGCAAACTCCTGAGCTTCAGGAAGCAACATCCCTTCAGCGCCATCGTAATAAGTTACGCCATCAACAAGATACGGGCTTCCAGTGAGAACTTTGCCGTCAAGGACATAGAATCTGTATTCATGGTTGATGTCAATTAAACTTTCAGTCCACTGAACTGATGATTCTAAAGGAATGTCATGTTCGATAACAATGTGTGCTGTTTCTTCCACAGTTCTCCAGCCTGCTTCAAACCCGTCTATTTTCGCTTCTGAAGGCTTTACCCAGCATTCATAGTGCGAGGGGAGGGAAAGGAATTCTGTCAAGTCTGCGGAGAATACAGGACGTTTGGTAAGGTCTTCAGAAACTGTAGGCAACCAGTTGGCACCGGGAGCAGTCAGTCCCATTGCAACTCCTGCACGTTGAAGCCGTGCAGCATGTTGTGCGTTCATCCACCATGCAACAGATTCGTAGGTTTCAAGGTTCTCAGGAATATCAAAACCGTAATCCCGAATAATTTTCCACTCTGGAGAATCAATTGCCTCCTCAAAGTCAGTGGCAACCCAAGAAGCGAATGATACGACAATAAATGCTTTCATCATTCCATTTTACCGGATGGTAATAAATCAGGCGGGCCAGATGAAATTACATCCAACCCGCCCAACTTATTAGATAGTGATTGACTTGTTCTTTGGCAACCAAGGCTCAATGAACGGAGTCCAGATATCCCTGTGTGCCTTGTCAGGAGCATGCTTGTTCAACATAACAACGTAAGGGGAAGGAGCCTTAGGAACGAATTCCAAGGTCCAGCCGATTACTTCCAAAGGCTTGTCAGCCTTCTTGTTGTTACACTTTGTGCAAGCGGCAACACAGTTCTCGTAACTATCCTTACCACCCAAAGATTTAGGGTGAACGTGGTCAATTGTTGTAGCCTTACGACCACAGTATGAACACTTGAAATTATCCCTGTGAAGAACTCCACGGCGGTAGAACCCTGCATGCCTGCCATATGCCTTAGTCACCATGTAGTTAAGCTGGATGACATAGGGGACCTCAATGCTTTCACGTTCTGCATGAAATGAACGTGGGGAATTATCAACAGCAGTTGCTTTGCCGTTGAGAATAAGCTTGATTGCCTTCCGAGCTGAAATAATATCCAGTGGTTCGAAGGATGCATTGAGGATCAATGTGGATTGCATGGTGCGCCCCCTTTCTAATATATGGCGCAGTTCTAACGGATAAATGAGTATTACATGGGAAATTGCTTACGGAAACGCTTTGGTCTCAGTAAGCAATCGTGGACCCGGGGAGATTCGAACTCCCGTCTTGGACAGATACAAAAAGACTTCTACATGCTTAGGCAAAATAACGCTTTGTCGGCCTCGTGTTTTGCTTGCCTCATCACGAACGGCTTAGTCATCGGTGGATGTCTTGGATGAGAGCCGTTAACACCTCTCATCCAACAAGTTCCTAAGGATTACAGTAAACAGGTATCCGGAACACTATATCCTGTTTACCGCTCGCAGTTATTAGGCTGCGAGAGCAAATGCGTTTTTGTCTGCATTTATTGTTTCATCTCTATGATTTACGAGGTAATGATGGTTCCTCGACATGCTTCTCATCCTGTAACCTGACCAATCGAAACCGGTCGGGCCCCTGTATTTAATTAGTATTCAATTATAAATTTGTGACTGGTGCATTCCAATCGGCGGCGGAGGGAGTGGGATTTGAACCCACGAGGCGGCAAGCGCCTACTGACTTTCGAGGCCAGCGCAATCGGCCGAACTATGCGACCCCTCCAAGAATGTAATCCATTCAACACTATATATCGTACCATACGTGGAACAATTCTGTCAAATAGTTGTTGTGCTAGAATGAATCGCTGAAAGGATCAATAACTCTATGACAAATCTTATTCCCGAAAACTCGGAAAACACTTATGACACTATCATCGTTGGAGGTGGAATCTCAGGTCTAACCGCAGGTATTTATGCCGGCAGGGCAGGTCAGAAAACCCTCATCATTGAAGGTGGATACAACTCCAATACCGATATGCCGGGCGGTCAGTTGCTTCTGACTCCAGACATTGAAAACTTCCCCGGCTACACCGGCGGAACGGGTACCGGACTCATTGACGCTACCCGTGAACAGGCTGAAGGAGCCGGTTGTGAAATCATCACCGAAAACGCTGTTTCCTTTGAATTCTCTGATAACGGTGGATACCATTTAGTAACTACTGACGAAGAGGAAGAAACCTACCACGCAAAGTCCGTTATCCTCGCTACAGGTGCAATCGCCCGCCGGCTTGGAATCCCGGGTGAAGACGATTATTTCGGCAAAGGCGTATCAAGCTGTGCAACCTGCGATGGTGCCTTCTTTGCAGGAAAAAACGTAGCCGTTGTAGGTGGTGGCGATACTGCGGTAGAAGACGCACTGTATCTCGCTGACATTGCAAGCAAGGTATACCTTCTGCATCGCCGTGATGAACTGCGCACCGATTCCCCCGAATCACGTAAGTTGCTGGGACTTGACAACGTTGAAGTTATTTGGAACGTCCGCCCCGAAAAGGTAATTGGCGAGAAGTTCGTAACCAATGTCGTACTCAACAGTACTGTCACTGATGAGCAGTCATCCCTTGAAGTTGAAGCACTTTTCGTAGCAATCGGTCATGACCCGGCGACAAAGCACTTTGATGGAACCGGCATTGCACTTGCTGATGGGGGATACCTCCTTGAAAAGGATACTTTCACCAACATTCCGGGTGTGTTTGCTGCCGGCGATGTTGCGGACTCGATTTACCGGCAGGCAATTACCGCTGCTGCAACCGGAGCTAAGGCTGCAATGAACTCAATCAAATACAACAAGGTAGGTCAGCACTAATGACGGAGGAAATTACCGTCACGGGAAGCAAAGGTGGTTCTGGCAATGTCAAAACCGATATCTTCTCCCTTATTCGGACACATATCCATACGCCGAATGCTCTAGCCGGACCAATTGAAGTATCTGTAGACAGTTTCCCTCAGTCAATCATCTCCCGAGTACGTCTTAACGGCGAAAAGTAACTACCCTTCTATTGTAAATAAGTTAGGCTCCCAGAATTCAATCTGGGAGCCTAACTTATTTTTAAAACTATTACTTTATCAGGTTGACAATCATCTTGCCAATAGCGAACGATAATGCAGGGGAGACCGCATTACCAACCTGAGAATACTGAGGAACAGTAAACTTACGCATCGCCCCGCCTGTACTGATCCTGCCACGGAAAACGAAGTCATCAGCGAAAGCCTGAAAACGAGCCATCTCCCTTACCGTGAAAATTCTAGGTTCGTATGGATGAATGTAATCCTCCGGCAAAGTCAACACAGTCTTTGAAGGCTTATCAGGGTCAAGAACCATCTGCGACCGTTTGCGGCTGCGAACCTCATTAAGAACAACCATAAGATCATTCGCATCATTCATTACCAGAACGCCATCAGGGGATGACATCGGAAACGTTGCAGGGGCAATAAGGTTTGCTACATCTTCACCAATAGAAAACCTGTACAGGAT
>Ga0326721_10000129_pt1 | contig 36152 bp, 63 predicted proteins | sample SGPome_FD_203951 | JGI IMG/M metagenome (GOLD analysis project Ga0326721, IMG submission 203951) | Soil microbial communities from Southern Great Plains, Lamont, Oklahoma, United States - SGP_1_2016 | ecosystem: Engineered > Artificial ecosystem > Soil microcosm > Unclassified | place: USA...
GCCCTCCGGGGGGTTCCCGCCCGGCCATGCTATCGGCCACTCGGCCATGTCAGGCTCCTTAGCTCAGCAGGGCCGCTTTGGTGCCCCAGACTTGCAGGATCGTCGCCTCGTCATTCGAGGCGACCGCACACTCCAAGCGTGAACCCTTCGGTATCTCTTGGTCGATATTGACGTGGCCCTTGAACGTGCCGTCCGCCGCACCGAGGATCGTCTGCGTGTAGTAGCCGGAACGCCGGGTGCCCGTGACGACGAAGAACTGGACCGTCAGTTCCTTGCCTGCCGCGAGTCCCGCGCCGCTGATGAACAGCGAACCTGTCATGAAGCCGCCACCGCCGTTCGCGAAGTCCGCGTTCGTTTTCAGGTCGCGGTCCTTCAGATACCACAGCTTGTCCTTGCCGAGGCGCACGCCTCCGACAGGTACGACCTGTTCCTCGATTGCCTTTACCGTCATCGTCGTCTCCTTTGGTGGTGTCGGGGCGGGCTGTGCGCCGTCCATCTTCTTCAGTTCCTCAGCGGCGTACCGGAGGAACCTCGTCCACTCGAACTGTACGCCGGGGTCGGAGCGGCTGATACCGGAATCACCGTGGGCGCAGAAGCCGGGCACGCCTGCGCGGGCCTGTGCGCCCGTGATCCGCTTGAACGGGACGACGATCTTGTAAGCGTCCCGCATGTACTTCACGAAGTCCGCCGCCGCCCATGCGAGGTTGCGGTAGATGCGGTCCCGGCGTCCCGCCTCGATGGTGTTCCATTCGCCCGCGCGGATCGCGGCTGAGATGCCGACCGCCCAGTTGTTCGTCTCCGAGTCCTGCCACGTCTCGTACTCGTACGGTACGAGTTCCATGATCGAGTCGGAGTCAACGAGGGTGTGGTAGCAACCCCAGTCGGAGCGGACCCTGATGAAGTTCGCGACACCTTCGGCCCCGGCGTCCGGGCCTACGTGGTCGATCATGTTCTCTGCGGTGTGGACGATGCACGTCCCGGTGAGTTTGCCGCGCACCCCGCGCCGGGGGTACACCCACTGCGCCTGATACGGGTTTGGATTGTCGAGCAGGTAAAAACCCATGTCGTCTCCTGTAGGCAAGAAAGCGGGTGTCCAAGCTTGGACACCCGCCCCCTTTGGTTAGTGCTAGGACACCGTGACGGACTTGGAGAACACGGACGAGCCGCGCCTGCCCGTCAGAGTGTACGTTCCAGCCGCCGCGTAAACCTTCGTGTACGAGCCGGTTGCGGCGTAGTCGAACGTGCCGTCCCCGAAGTCGTAGAAGATCGGATCGGTGCCAGCCGGTGTCGGCGCGATAGCAACCGACAGCCCGGTGTTGGTGGTGGTCAGGCCGGTCAGCGCGGGCTTCGACGGATCGAGGACCGGGATCGCACCCGAGTACACCGCAGGCGGCGCAACTTCCACCGTCATGATGCGGCGATGATCGTTCGCCTTCATCGGCACCCGCAGGACAGCCGGGAGTCCGCCGACGAGTTCGACCGGGTACGGGCCAGCGCCCCAGCCCGAACCGTTCTTCGTCGCCATGCCAGTGACCGTGAACGTGATCGCCGCGTTCTCGATGGTGACATCACCGATCACGCCGCCGCCGAGGAACGGGGTCAGCACGTAACCGTACTGGCCCTGCGACCCGGTAGCCGCCGCCTCGGTGGTGGTCGCCCCGAGCCAGACTTCCAGCGCGAAGTTCACCGCCGTCAGGTTTACGTCCGTGGACTCCGTGATACCAATGGCCCGGCCACCGGCATCGAGCACCACATCCTGTCCGGTCAGAATCTCGAACAGCGCGAAGTCCACTTCACAGAACTCCGCTTCGACGCCGAACCCGTTGAACGTGGGTGTGGCTGGCTCGAAGATGCACGTCTCGCCACCGGCGTTTGGGAGGATGATCGACTCACCCTCTTCGACGTTCGTGGTGTACGAGACATTGACGTAGCCCTTAGTGGTTACAGCGCCGTTGTCTCCGTAAATCGGACGACCGTTCGCGTCAACGATTGTGGCCCTCAACCTCCGTCCCCGGAGGTAAGAGACTCTCTTGGAACGCATTACTTATCTCCCTCGGTTTCGGACTGGAAAGCCTTACGATTCTTTCCCGCCTTCTCCGCGTCGAGCACCCGCTGGCGTTCCTGATCGTTGGCATTTTCGAGGTAGTCCCACACCTCATCTACGGTGTGGTCGCCCGGATCGAACTGCTCCGAGTCTGCCTCGTCATCCCCATCCTCCACTTCCGCCCGTGGCGTGGGCGTAGCGTCTGGATCGGGAGTCTCGCGCCGGGTGGCCTCGGCTTCACGCCGGGCGTTGTCACCCTCGTTGGCTTCGCGCCGGGCCTGATTCGCGGTCCTGACATCGAGTTGCGCCTCGTCGTCCGGCTGGACGGTGGCTTCCTCCGGTGTCGGCTCGTCGCCCTCGGGGGACGCCTGCCTCTCCGCATCTTCGTTGGCTCTGCGCGTCTGCTCGTCCGCGTCCTGCGAGAGTCCGCCGACGTTCGTTGCCTTCTTCGGGTCCGTCGTCGTGCCCGGCTCTGTGGGAACCGCAGGCCGGTCAGCGCCGGTCTTGGAACCCTCGGGTGCGATCTTCGACGGGACGATGTAACCGTGGGATGTCGTGACGACCTCAGACGCATCGAGGCCAGCGGCCTCAGCGGCTTCGATCAGTTCGCGTGCTTTTGCCTCGGAACGGCCGGGAACGAAAGATTCGCCGTCGTTGAGCGGTGGGTTTACTGCCATTTCAAACTCCTTAGATTCCGACGAGAATCGCCGCTACGAAACAATCTGCTGTGGTGACGTACGTGTTCTCCATCAGCGTCAGCACCCGGTTCGCCTTCAGTGCCGGGCCTTCCGCCACCGTGGGTGTACCGCGCCAGATGTTGACGTTGCCCGTGATGTAGAGCCACGCCGTACCCTCATCAATGTCCACCGCGCCGGGGCCTTCGGTCCTGTACCCGCCGCCGTTGGCGATGGGGGTTCCGTTGCCCGAGTGGAACGTCCAGTTGTTTTTGTCGATCTGAAGTTCCGGGATCAGCGCGGTAGCGAAGCGGTTGCCGTGGATGATGGGCAGGCCGCTGTAGTTCTCAGATGCGTACTGCTCCAACAGGCCAATGGCGTGCTTCATGTTGGTGACGGGAATGCCCACGGACGGGGTGATGTCCACGGTGTCGGGGCCGTTCAGGACGTTCGCCTGAAACCCTTCCTCAACACCGAAAGACTCCCCGGCCTCGAACGCTTCCCGTATCAGGGCCTCCGATGCGCCGCGCTGAAACAGCGAAGCGTCGATGCCCCGGTAGATGGTGAACGGTGCGCCCTTCACGATGCCCCGGTCGTCGAATACCTTGTCCTGCCCCTCAACGTAATGCCGGGACTGGCCGCACAGGGCCGACTGGTACTGGACGCCGTAGTACAGTCCTTCGGGCAGTCCGTTTTGCGGGGTGACAACACTCAGCAATCCACCACGCGCCCGTGGGGCGGATGGTGCATCAATGGTGATTTCAGCCATTTGGCCTTACCCCCTTCCAAGGGTTGAACCGAGAGGATGATGGGCCACACCATCCCCCCGGTCAGTCCTAGGCGACGGGAGCGTTGAAGAGGTTGTCGTTCGCGTCGAGCGTTGCGGCCCGGCGACCGTTCGCAACGAACGGCAGGCGGATACGACGGCCTTCGCCACAGGGGTTGGTCATCAGGACGCCCTGCTCCACGAAGAGGTGAACGTAGTCGTTCTTCTTCAGGTTCACGGAGTCGTAGATGGTGTCCAACTGGATCACGTCGGCCACGCCACGGACGTAGGTGCCAGCGGGGTACAGGATGACCTCGATGGTGTCCGGGTAGGTCAGTGCCAGCCCGGTCGTGCCGTCCAGCGGGATGTCCTGATATGCGCGGAGCCACTGGGGCCTGATGTTCCGGGACGTGAACAGGGAGTCGATCTGCGCGTCGGTGACGGACAGGGTATCGACGCCGGTACGGTTCGCGAGGTCGGCGCGGATGACGGCCTTGGCCCACGACGGGATCAGAGCTTCGAGAGTCTGATTGTCAGCCATGCTGTTCCGCTGACGCTCACCGATGGCGACCAGTTCGAGGACGTGCGCGAGGTCGAGCGCGTTGCCGAACCCGTTCGTGACGTCGATGGCGTTGCCGGTGAATGCCTGAATCTGGGTGATGGTTTTCTGTGCCATCTTGACCCGGTGCGCGGTCAGGAGCAGGCGGGCGTAGCGCTCCACCAGTTCCGGCCAGCCCGCGCGGAGCAGGAGGCCAGCCTCCATCATGACGCCCACAGCGTCGAGGCGCTTCTCGATGAAGTCCGGCACCTCGGGACGGAGCGACGTTTTCTGAACCACGCCGGCCTCGGCCACAGCTTCGGTCATGTCCCAGAAACCGGTCGATGCGTTGAACACATCCGCGAAGGACGGGCCACGGGTGTACTGCACACCGCCACGGGTGATTGTGACCTCGGGGACGGTGATGAGTCCGTCGATGGATTCAAGTTCGCAGAAGTCGAGGGAAGTCTCAGACGGTGCGCCCCATCCGCCAGCGGCTGTCAGCGATCCGCCTTCGAGGCGGGATTCGAGGGACGCGGCGTAGAGCAGTTCGCTGTCGTTGCGGAAGTCGCGGTTCTCCTGCGAGTACACGTTGTCCGCGAGGCTGAACTGAAGTGCGCCCTGCCGAAGCTGGACATCCTTCTGGAAGCCTTTCGGGAATCCGTTCAGCCGGGCCTGAATGGCGCGGGACGCTTCCTTCAGGTTCTGGAACTCCTGCCCGACGCTGAACTGGCCGAACTCGCCAGCGGCGCGGACCTTGCCGGACGGGCCGGGCACCCGGCGCTTGTCGGGAGTGTCGGGGGATTTGCGTGCGGCGCGGGATGCGGTGCCGCGACGGAGGGATGCGTGCTGTACGGCTGGTTCGCGTGCGCCTTCGGGTTCACCGACAGGCTGACCGGCAGGCATTTCGTCGCCGCGCGGCTCGTCGCCTTCGAGTCCGCCGTCGTCGCCGCCGTCGTCTCCGTCGTCCCCGTCATCACCGTCGTCGTCGCCGTCCTTCTTGGCTTTCGGCGGGTTGACCTTGGAGCGGAGAGCGGCAAGCTTGTCGGCCTTCTCCTTCGCTTCGCGTTCGCGTCCCTGCGAAATGACCTCTGCTTCATCGAGGGCAGAGCCGATGATTTCGAGTTCGGCAATCTCGTCCGGGCTGAGGTCTTTGTCGTCCTTCGACGCGAGTTCCTTGCCCCGCTTCAGGGCATCCTCGGTCAACTGTGCAAGCGCGTCGTCGTCGAGGGCCTTGATGTCCTCCGGCTTGGCGAATGGCTTAGTCATGTCTATCTCTCCTAAGAGACGTAGTGGCATGTGTGGTCAAAACTTGAGGGTATAAACGACATGCGGCCTACGGCCAGAGAGATGTCTTACTGCTCGACATCGTAGACCGTAGACCGCATGTTCGCTACTGAGGATCGACGGAACCACCTTCGCGGGCCTTCGCCGCGTTGGCCTCGATCTTGGAGAAATACACCTTGGTCGAGCCGTCAGGTTTGGTGTGGACGTACGTCACTTTCTTCTCGCGTGTGCTCCCGCAGGAACCGCAAGGTGTCATGGTTGCTCCTTCTCTGTGAAGCGGGCCTTCGCCCTTTGTGCGGCCTTGGCGAGTACCTTCCCGCGTGCCTGATGTGCGCTTGCGAGCAGGGACTGTTCTTCGAGGTACGCCTTCATCTTGGCGCGGAAGTCGTCGTCGAGGATGTCGGCCCCGGTGTGCGGGATCGACAGGGCCACGACAGATTCGACGTAACCACCGGACGCGACCAGCGACGGGCGCGGGATCGGGAAGCCCGGCACGTTGACCGCGAGCGCGGCCACCATTTCGAGGTTGACCTGCCCCCGGACGATCTTCTTCCGCCAGTCACCGGAGATGGCCGACGCACGCAGAGCGTGAATGTCCTCGTCGGAGACGCCCGGCCTGATGATCCCGGCAACGGCGATGCCGTAGTCATCCTCGTAGGCGCACACATCCGCGACCGCGTAGCCGGTGTTGTCGTAGTGCGAGGCGGCGGCGCGCAGGTTCATGTGCCCGTCAGCGTGCCCGGTGCCCATCGTGATCTGCCCGACCGCGACCATGCCAGCATCCGTGAGGACAGCGCCGGTCTGGAAGTCGCCGTAGTCGGTGAGGGAGTGTGGTGCCGTCTTGCACTCATCCTCGAACCCGATGTGGCAGGTGTCCCATGTGGCGATGTGCCCGTAGACCCTGCCGTCCTCCGTGACAGTGAACGGTGTGACCTGCTTCAGGTTCGGGTTGGTGAAGTATTCCACCGGGAGCTTCTTGGTGCCCACCGAGGCGACAAGACTTACGGCGGGTGCCATCTTCTCTTCTCCTGACATTGCTTCTGTCCTTCCTGCGGCCTGTCCGGGCCAAGCCTTCAAGGCCCGGTAGTGGAGGTTGGCGCAGAGGCCAGCCAGCCAGTCGGGGTTCTGCACGTACTTCACGAGTTGGGTCCGGCAACGGTTGAAGTCGCCGGGTGCGCCCCAGCCGATCTTCGCCGCGCCGCGACCGTCCACCCAGTAGTCCGTGATCTTCGTGGTCGGCTGTGGATGGGTGATCCAGCCGGGTCCGTCCTTGGTGTGCCGGGGGACCGGCGCGAACTCCAAGCCGTAGTCCCCTATCCGGTCAATGTTGCTCTCATCCGGTTCACCCCCCGGCACACTCTTTGCGGCGTCCGCTTTGGCCTGTTCGAGGTGCGCGTCACAGGTCGGTACGAACGCCATGCCCTCCGAGTGGAGGACGTACTTGGTGGCAGGCTCATCGCCGTACTTGCACTTCGGCGGCGTCCCGTCCTTGTTCACGCCGGGCGCGTCAGCGTCAGCGAACGCCTCCCAAACCAGAGAGGCGGCAACCTTGTCGGCCGGTTCCTCCCCGATCTGCTTGTACGCGGAACGCAGAGCGGCCTTCGCCTTCTGCTTCGCCTCGGATGGGGCGTCCACCTGATTGAAGCGTGCGGCGGCGGCGTGGACAGCGGCCCGGTTGATTGCCCCACCGGGTTCCTTGATCGGCAGTTTGCACTCCGACTTCGACTTCGGCGCTCCGGTATGCGTGTGGAGAATGCAGGATGCGTGCCACTGCTCCGGGGTGAACCGTGACGCGGACCCGTCCCAAGGTTCCTCGGAGACGAACGTCTCAGACTGTCCAAGCTTGGACACCTCGACGAGCGGCGGCTGTTCAGCCGGTTCCTCCACATCCGACCACAGGCCAAGATCGAAGTACGCCTCAGCGAACGCGGGGATCGCGACGATGGTGGCGCTGGCAATCCTGCCCTTCGAGAAGATGACGCCCTCTTCGTTCGGCTCAGCCGCGAGTTCAGCTTGGTCTACGTCCACGGACACGCCCCGCAGGATGTTGTTGGCGCGGAGCCGGATCACCTCGTACGCCTCGGGTGAAGTGTCGAAGTGGCCCTCGGCCTTGATGAGTCCGTTGTCCCTGAAGATGCGCTCGATGCGCGCGACAGGGAACGAACCGCCGTGGCGTTCCTCGTCCCTCGGCTGGTGCTTCAGCGGCAGGGGAAGGTCGCGGTTGGTCAGCGACCCCAGCGCGAACTGGCGCTTGTCGCCGGACCACACGCCTTCCGGCGCGAGCACCCCATGCCACGGGACTTCGATCAGGGCCTCTTCGTCGGGAACTTGCGGCGCGTCCTCGTCGATGTCGTCGATCAGTTCGGCGTCGAATGTCTCCCGCTCACCGCTGGCCGCTTCTTCTGCGGGAGGCACAGCTTCCTTGTCCTCCACGTTCGGTGTTGCAATCTCAGGCACGTCGCCTCCAAGGGGAAACTCGGTCTGGTCCGGCCCGTACCAGAGCGCGAGCCGGTCGAAGGTGATGCTGTCCTGACGGTCATCCGACTTCGGCGGTGCGTCGGCATAGCCGAGCGTCAGGTGTGGAATCCATGCCGGGAACTGCTCAACCCCGTCGTGGATGGCCCGGACCTCATCGGTTCCGAGAATCGCGCCGCGCATCGTCGCCAGTTCGGCGGCGTCAACCAAGACAACCTCAGCCTCGTCAGCACCCAGTACGCCCTTACCGCTGACGCTCTCAGTGACCGGGCCTTCCACGGCGGCGGCGACAGACTGGATGATCTTCTTCACCGGCTCCGGGTCGAACGTGGCATCCCCGAGGAACAGGAGCGTGACGTGCGCCTGATCCTCGCTGGACACCTGCGTCGTCCAGTCGCCTTCCGCTGGCAAAGCCACCACGACTGCGGAGGTGGAAGGTTCCCCGCCAGTCGCGGCGGCAGTCAGTGCCATCTCTGTGTGCGTCGGCTGTGCGATGCACCGGCAGTTGATCCATACCTCGGGCGGACCAACCGGCTCTCCGGGGTAGTGCAGGTTCTCGCCCTGCACGAGGAACGTCCCGCCGAGGGGGATCGTCTGGCCCTCGACTTCCTTGTGGGCCTCCCGCACCGACGAGTCGTTCATGGTGCGCCATTCGAGGCCGACGCCCCCACCGGGATCGGAGGCGACAGCGGCTTCGGTCCCGGCATTCACTGCGGCGGTGGACAGCCAGCGCGTGATCGTCGCTGTCTGCTTAGCCATGTCGTCGGTGTTCTTCGTTTTCAGGAGGGCCTCGCGGATCGACCGCTCGAACTCGGCGCGCAGGTCGTCGATGATCGGGTTCCACTCGTCAATCTCGAACTTGGCTGTCTCGTCGAACACGTCAAGCGCGGCCTCGACAGCCTGATCCTCCCACCGGGCAAGACCGCGACGGATCATGGAGCCGCGCACCGCCTCGTGGATGCGTTCGTCGGATCGCTTCAGGATGTCCTTCCGCTCAGCGACAAAGTCCTCCGTCGTCATGCCGAAGCGTTCAGCGCGGATCATGCCGTCACCTCCCTCGGGTAGGACATGTCGAAGATTTCGAGGTTGCGCGTCATGTGCTCCGCGAACCCGTCGTAGGTGTGCGGCGTCTGGTTCGCCATGATCGTCCGGCAGTACGTGTCGAGCGTGGACTTCAACCACTGGATCGGTACGTCGTGGCGCTGGGCGATGGCGGTGACGGGCGTCCACGCATCATCGAGCAGGAAGTCGTAGTCGCCTACCTTCGTCGGCATCGACATGTAGAGCATGTTCGCCGGGACGGACACCTCCCTAGCCTGCACCTTGTTCTTCATCCGGTTGCCTGCGCGTTCCAGTGCGCGGGTGACGGCCATCTCCGACGCGGCAATGAGGGTCGCGGCGCGGATCGACGGCGGCTGTGCGCTCGGCACGTCGCCCCGGTCCCTTGCGATCTTCCGCCGCTCACTGCGTTCCCTGTCAGGGATGCCGCGCACCGGGAGTTCCCGGAGTGAAGGGGCGGGCCTGCCTTCCTGAGTATCTGACTCAGCGGGAACCCCCGAGGAACCCGTAAGCAAGTCCGCCCCGATTGCCCGGAGAGCCGCTTCGACAATCTCCGGTGTCGTTGAACCCTTGGCCGCGAGGCGCGTGAAGATTTTCTTCAGTTCCTCGGTGTCCATCAGGTCATCCTCAGTGAAGCCTGTCTCCCGGCGCAGGGCCTTACCGGACAGTTCCTGACGGTCGTAGAGTTCGAGTGCTTCCTTCGCCCGGTTCGGCCGGACGCGGAGGTCTGTGGTGTCAGCCTTGATGGAGTAGTGCCGCACCTCGTCATCGGGCACTTCCCCGGCGATGAGCGGGCGCAGGTACTCTTTCGCCAGTGAGGACGTGACGATCTTCAGCAGGGGTTCGGTGTGCGCCTTGATCGCGGACTCGTCCACGGCCCACGCGGACCAGTGGTTCGCTTCGGAGATTCCCTGAAGAACCTCGGGCGGCATGTCCATCGACAGCGCGAGACGGCGGATCGCTTCGTTCCTCAGTTCGATGGCGGTCGCGTCGAGTTCGGTCCAGAACTTCAGGTGCTTGACGGCGGCGATGGCTTCAGCCGGTGCCGAGATAACGATGGGGACCAGCGAGGACGGATCGCCCCGGCGTTCGATGGTCGTCGATGCCACGTCCTGAATGACGGCGATCAAATCTTCGGCGCTGTTCGCGGTGCGGTGGAGCGTCTTGCCGTTCGTCGTCGTTAGGCCGGGAGGTCCGGCGAAGTTCATCTCAGTCGGCACCAGCAGGATGCCAGCGGACGCGAGCCGGGAATCGACCTGAGCCGCGACGTGCTGGGTGAGCTTCACCAGTTCCGCGAGGATCGGCAGTGCCGCCTTCGACGGGGAGACGGCCTTGTCGGAGTGCCGGGGGTGGGGCTTCCACAGACGGATGACGAGAACATCGTCCGGGTTCATGTCGAGCACTTCGTCGTTGATGACGTACTTGCCGTCCTTGACGGGCTGGCGCAGGCGGGTGGAAGCGACAATCTCCCACACATCTTCCTCGTACCCATGTTGCTTGGTGGTGTAACCCACCAGCCAGCAATCCCCGGTGACTGTGAGGTGGATGCCGATGAGACGGAGCATCTCAGCGCGCCCGTCATCGTCCCCAAACAAAGCATCGAGCGCCTCGTATGCGGTGCCCGATGTCTGCTTGGTGTACGTGCCGTTCGCGGCGCGGGTGGCGAAGAGGATTGCCTTCGACAGCATCCCTCCCACCCAGTCGCAGGCGTAGCGGTACTCGCCCACGATGTCGTACATGTTCCATGCTTCTTCATGCCACTCGGTTCCCCGAGCGATGTGCAGGTAATCCTTGAAACCCTTGCCCTGCCTCGCGGCTGACGCGACGAGCGCGTTCGGCGTCGGCTTGACGACGGCTACCTCCGCTTTGGTCCTAGGCATCCTCACCATCTCTCTCGACAATCATTCCGGCGAGGTATCCACCGGCAAGGAACAAGTTGAAGAACCACCAGAAGCCATCGGTGTCGCTCCACCAACCCCACGACAGGATTATGAGCGTCATCCACGGAGAAAGGCACCAGTGGCAGTGGAAGAGAGGGTTCCACCCGTTAGGTTCGCCATCTTTTTTGGTGACATCATCCCAACGGATACGGAACCACACGGACGGCGGAAAGGCGTCGTGGATCACGAGGCGGGTCAGCCTTGCGGCTGACAGGACTCCGACCGCGAACGCGGCTACTGTCCAGAAAATTTCCACCATGCTATCGAGAGTACCGCGTGGTCAAGTTCGGGTGCCGTGACTTCTCGGCGGCGACATTCTCCGCGATCATCACCGAGAGGATGAGGGCGGACGCCCCGATGAGCGCCCACCCGCCGATCTGATCGGTGAATACGAGATACCCGAGGCCCGCCATGAGGATGAACCACACGACCCTGAGATAAATTACTGTGCGCGACAATAGAGCACCGCCCCTGTTCGTGAGTCCTGAACGAACTCGATTCCGGTTCCCTTGGACGCGCAGTTCGCGAGCGCCACATTCCCCGTATGCCACGCCATGACGTAGACAACGAGGGGGACGAACGCGGGAAGCTTGCCCATCAGGAGTGAGAGATACATGACGTAGTTCGTGGCCGAGTTTCGCGCCGCGACCAACTGGTTAGCGATGCAGGAGTCCACCTGATAGACGTCCTGCGGTGCGAACAGATTCCAGACGTGATAATGCCCGTTGTTTCCGAAGCACGTCGGCCCATAAGGGGGAATGTACGTGCCGGGCGGTGGGTTGGGGCCGGGCAGTGCCGACGCTCCGGGGAGTCCTGCTCCCATAAGGCAGATGGCCATCAATCCCGCCATCAGGGAACGGCGAAATGCGCTCATGGCGTCAGGTTACGCCCGGCCGGAATGATAAGCCCGGATTCTCGTGGCACATAGCCCAAAATACGGCTCGGCGCGTTGTACGGTAGCTGGCCTCCGGGCCTCGAACTCTTCACCGGGGACGCGATATGCGACTCTTCGAGTTCAGTGCCCGCCAGTTCGGTCAGTCCATGCACCAGAGCGTCCACCCGGTCGGGGGATGCGCCCTTGCCCGGCACCCACGTCGTCATCTGCGTCTCCAACGTCTCCAAGATGACGACGTGATGCACCCGGCCCTGCTCGTAGAGCGCGACGATCGGTTCTGCGCGCAGTTCCTTGCCTCTGCGGGAGTTCACCAGTTCCGCGTTGCCGTTTTTGCGTGCGTGACGGAGCGTTGAGAGCACCATCTCGCCGCCGTAGTTCTTTTCAGCGACCACCTTGTCCGCGTGGTAGGTGTCGTACGCCTCCCACGTCCTTTGCGCCCACCCGTCCGGCGTGTACGTGCCCGAGTAGTCCGCGAAAACGTAGAAATGGTCGCCGCGCTTGCCGACGACGATGATTCCGACCTCATCCCGGCGTTTGTTGGACGTGCCAGCCGGGTCCACGCCGATGACGATGCGGTCCATCGACTCCATCAGGGCGTGAAGGTCGCGGTAAGCCTCGATCATGTCGCCGTTCCACAGCGCGCCCTCGACATCTTCGAGAATTTCGCCGTGAAGCTCCTGCTTGCCCATCCTCGTGCCTTCGTACTTGGACAGGATGAACTCGCGGAAGGGTGGAGCGAGGTTAGCGAGGTTCTCGTACGTGGAAACGGTGACGGAAACGGTCAGCGGATCGGCAATCAGGTCGAGAAGCCACTTGATCGGCAGAGGCGTCGTCGAGCACAGCACCTTCGGGTCCGTACCGGCGCGCAGACCGAGCATCATGTTGTCCCAGACGACCTCGATCAGCGGGTAGTGGGCCGGTTCGTCGAGCCAGACGGCCCCATGCTGGGGTCCACGGAGGCGTTCGGGTTCCTCGCCCGTGAACATCTGGACGATATGCCCGGCGCGGTGCGGCCTCGGGCACTTGCAGTCCACGGTGATCTTCTTTTTCGACGGCTCCCACAGCACATTCGTCTTGGCGTAGTCGAAAACGGCCAGCAGACCGGAGTCACCCTCGACCATTGTGTCCCTGACGTGCGGCCAAGTAGGCCCGATGATCGACGTACGCTCGATGCTCTTGGTCAGGTAGCGAATCCACTCCGACCCGGAGCGGGTTTTACCCGATCCGCGCCCGCCTTTCAGGAGCCACGTCAGCCAGTCCCGCCCGACAGGGGGCCACTGGTCGCCTCGGGCGTGCTTGTACGTGTACTCGTCGTGGGGTTGGCCGTCGCATTTGCGCCCGCGCTTGCAGTACCACGCCTGATAGGGCTTGTCCGCGAGCGCCAGTTCAGCGAGTAGCTTCTCTTTGGACTTCGCATCCCACTGTTGCCACTCGTCCCAGTCCATTCCGGGCGGCGGGGTGGTGTGGACGAAGGCGTCCTCAGCGGCTCTCGTCATGATTCACCTCCGGGTGTCCAAGCTTGGACACTTTGCCCCTGTGCTCTTTGCGCCATTTCCACCAGTTGTCGGCGTACACCCAACCGTAGGCGAGAGCAGAAAGATAAAAGCCCCACTGGCCGGTGACGTAGGCGTACGCGATCCACAGGAACTGCGCGATCATGCCGACGAACCAGCCCCAGTAGTTCTTGCGCCCGGCGATCATCAGCCCGGCGACACCAACTGCGGCCAGCAGGACGGACCACCACCACGGCACCATCACTCAAACTCTTCCGGCCACTCCGCGCGGAACTTCAGGTGCTTCTGGTTCGGGAAGTATGGAGGGTCGCCCTCGACCGTGTACGCGACAACCTCGACCATCGCGTCCTCGGGCACCTTCTCCCTGAACATCTCCATGAGCCGGTCGAACACGCCGCGCGGCATGGGGGTCGGCGGCACTTCCATCTCGTGCCATCTCGTGATTTTCATTCGTCTACGTCCTTCAGTCCGGTGATGACCCAAGGCCCGTGGCCCTTGCCGTCGTCGTGGGTGAGCTTCGGGTGGCCGGGTCCGCCGATGGAGCCGTAGTTCGCCGGTTGGGCGACGAACCGTGTGACCTGCTCGTACGGCAGGCCGAGGTCGTGGGCGATCATGGCGCAGATCGCGCGCCGGGCATAGCCGGACAGGGAGATATTGCGGCGCGCGGCGCACTCGTCCATCCACACGCGAAGCTGATCCTCGTAAAACAGGGTCTGTGAGGACGGCCGTTCCTGCGCCCGCGTCGAGCGGTTGCGCCGGTCCTTCACCCGCTTGATGGCTTCCTCTTCCCAGCCGGGCTTCTCCCGGTCGGACCAGCCCGCAAGATTACCCCGTGGATTCGGCATCGCTGTCCCCAATCACTTCGCCTTCGATGATGTCCGGGTCCGCGTTCGCGATGTCCGCTTCCTCGGCTTCCATATCGGCACCGGCCAGTTGCCGGACCCTTCCGACGTACTCGCTGATGCGTTCGTCCGTGGCTGTGATCTGGAATTGCTGTGGGGCGTCCACGCCGTAGAGCCTGCCGATCCTGTCCACCAGCGCGAGCGCCCTCGCGTTGTACGCGAGATGCTCCGGGTCTTCGGGGTCGATGGCTCTCAGCATGACCGACTGCAACAGCTTGTTGAGGCGCTTCTCCGTGACGACGCGCATCTTGTCCCGGTCGAGGGATGAGTTCGCTGATGTGGCGAGCACCCGCTCGACGGCCTGCCTGCACCGGAACGCCGACGAGTAGCCGGTGATGCGCGCCGCCTTCGACCAACTGGCCCCGTACAGGATCAGCGCGAGCGCCGCTTCCGCCTTCTGCTCACCTTTGAGATTCAGGTCGGCGTTGAGGTTTTCGTCGTCGTTGATGGCTTCGAGGCCCTTGGCCCCGGTGATGCCATCATCCTCAATGGCCATTACAGGTTCACCGCTTTCACGTTGTCGTAGACCTGCGCGAGGTCAGCCGCCACCTCGTCACGCCTGTCAGGGCTGTCGAACGTGAGGACTACTTGGAAGATTTGCAGGGGTGTCTCGTCCATCGGCCTGCCGAAATGGTGGCCGATCTGCTCGTCATCCTCGGCGGCAAGCTTCGCGAGAAGATGGTCGAGTTTCTCTTCGGTAAAGCCTGTTCCCCGGAGGCCGGCGTTGGACTCCCGGAGCGCGAGCAACAGGCGGGCTTCCTGACGTTCGTCCATGCGGGCCATGCGCGCCGATTCGTTGTCCACGATCATGTACGCGGTCGGCCCGTACTGGTCGCCTTCCTCGTAGTCGGCAAACACCAGCGGCCCCCGAGTCTCCCCGAGGGCCAGCAGAGCGTCGTAGCGTGTGTGCCCGGCGATGATTTCCCGCGTGCGCCGGTTGCAGGTAATCACGCCGTTGAAGCCGTGACGAAGGATGGACTCGATCACCACATCCACATCACCGTTATTTGGATTCGCTGGGTTTGGGCGCACGCTTTCCAGCGGGGCGAGAAGGGGTTCCAGTTCCTTCGCGAACCTGACGAGCTTCATGCGTTTCCCTTCCGGCCAGATCAAAGACGAACTTCAGGTAGGCGTCGATTTCGTAGAGGCCCCGGACGTTCTGCCACGTCCCGTACCGGATGACCTGAAACGGGCGGACCATGATCCCGCGAATCTTCTCCATGTCGGACACGTAGATGGCGTTGTTCTTGGACACCATGCTCTCGGCGCACCACATCTCGAACTCGCGGTAGCTACCGCAGAGGACGAGAAGCTTCTCCGATACCCTTGCCGTCATTGCTCAGCCTCTCTTTCTTCCACTTGTTGATGAGCATCCGAAGGGCGTTGGGCAGGGAACCGAAGTCCCGGATGAGCATGTCGGCTTCCGCCTGCGTAACCCTCGTATTGGCGATGACGTTCTTGGCCGCGCTCCCCAACGACATGCGTGCCATCAGTACCAGCCCTTTCCGTAATTCATTTCATCCTCGCAGTGTTTTACGTGCGGCGCGAGCACCACGCCACGCCGACCACCTGCGGGTGTACCCCTCGGAGACGGCGAGTATCTGCCCGTTCGCTCCGATGAGACGCCAGTACCACTGGCCGTCGCCGCCCTTGAACACGTCGAACCCGACCATCATGGTTGTCTCCATTCGATCCTGTCGTAGTCCTTCGTCTCTTCGAGGAACCGCTCGGTTGCCGCGTGGTCGATGAACCCGTTGTGCGAGAGTGTCGTACCGTCCGCGCTGAACTCGAAGTCGTATCCGGCGTAGCGGTCGTCCTCGATGACGAGCGTGCGCAGTTCGTCATCCCGGTCCTCGGCCTTGTGGAACTCGTGCCGGAACCTGCGGTCGCTGTACCGCTCGAACCAGCCGAAGGCGTTCTTCACGATCCACACGCCGTCCCCGACGAGCGCCCATTCCTTCCACTCTTCGAGCCAGATGCGGACAAGCCGGATGCGCGGACGGTACTCGAAGCTACTGCCCATCCACTTTGCGATGTCGGCGTAGCTCCCTTCGCGTAGCTGGACTGCTTCCACTGTCCTGCTTGATGATGTCCAGCGGCCGGGTGTGGCCGTTGTCAGCGGAGTGGGCATGGGGTTTCCTTTCGCCTGCGGCTAAATCTTCGAGGGCTTTGATGCGCCTGTCCTGAAGGAACGAGACGACGATCAGGGATACGAGGGCGAGTGAGAATAGGGCGAAGGCGGCGACTGCCTGCGTGTGCGGTTCCACTTCATATCCTTTCCTTCGGGCCACTTCACCTTGTCGGGGTCCACCGGGGGGACCGGGATCGGCCGGGCGAAATTCAGCGCCGCCGCCACCACGTTCTTGTCATGGCCGGTCAGGAGCCTGAACGTTTCGTTGCTCACGTCGTCCCACGCGAAGTCGATGGAGACGGGTTCCATCTTCAGGTTCCGCGCCTCGTCCCACCAGCCTTCGGTGAACGACGGGCCGCGCTCGTACGTGACGCCCCCGGCAGTGCCGATGGGTTCCCAGTCGGTGCCGTCCGTGGAGACGTACACCTTCCCGGCCTTGTATACGTTGCCGGTGTCGTAGTGCTGTTCCTTGGGGACGGACCAGCCGCCCGGCGCGATGAGGGTTTCGCCGTTGTGGATGCCGTCAGCGTCCGCGAAGTAGTGGTAGGAGCCTTTGTATTCGTCGCGTTCGGCCTGTGAGCGGAGATAGTTCTCGGTCCACGAGTTCCTCAACTGTTCGAGGTAGACCGCCCAGTCGAACGGGCCTTGGTAGCTGGGGACGACGCGGCCCTCGATGACCTCATCATCGTCGTCAGACTGTCCAAGCTTGGACACTTCATCGTTCATTTCTTCAGTCCTAACCACAGCATGATCGCGAGCAGGCACCCGACGATCCCGATAAGCGAGACGACAAGCGGCGTCCCGTCAGGGTAGAAGCCGCGCCCGGCACCCCAGCCGAGCCAGAAGCACGCGGCCCCTGTTGCGAGGCCCAGCCACATGAACAGCACCACCGGGCACTCGTGCTCGAAGGGGAGGCGGTGCCTGTGGTGCTGGTCGTGTTTCACCACGGGAGCCTCCCCACGGAGGCGAACGCGGAGATGGAGCCTGCCCCGAAGCCGATGATGCCCCACACCCACCAAGGGGCACGCGACTGGACCCAGCCGGGCTTCAGTCTGGGCGCGAGGACCGGCGCTGATGAGGGAACCCGGTCGCGGGGTGCGGCGTCGGTCGGGTCGCCGGACTGGTCGAGTTGCCGGATGAAGCAGTCGCAGTAGGGTGCCCAGTTCAGTTCGGGTGCCTTGTACACGGCGCAGTTCGGCGGATGCACGTACCGTTCACCGCCCAGCCATGTGACGCGGGGTTCGGTATCGACGTACCGGGAGGTTCCCGCCTTGCCCTGTCCGCGTTCGGCCCTCATCCTCTGGAAAGCTCCCAACTGCATCGGGTTCGGGATGTGGCCGAAGCGGTGGAAATAGTCGGCCTCGTCCCGGCTGAGGTTCGGGTTCCCTCTGGGGCCGGTGGCTGGCATCTGGTGCGGGTGGGAACTTGTGACCATGCAGGTACACACTCCTGTCGTGAGGATGTCGCAGTCGTTGGTGTGGTTCTTCATCGGGTGGCCAGCGCGACGATGATGACGGCGATGCAGGAGATGACGGGGATCGCGACCGCAACGATGGCGATGGCCTTGTCGGCTTTGTGTCCGCTCATGCGATGTACCTTCCCCAGATGTATCCGATGCCGATCAGTCCGGCCCAGACGTCGATGCGGGTGAGGGGCTTCCTGCGCCAGCCTTCCCGGATGCGGTGGAGCCGCGCCTCGGCGTAATACAGTTCGCGGCAGGTGCAGAGGTTACTCTCCCTGATGCGGCATTCGGGGTGGTGCGTCCGTACCGTCGTAGGTGCCATCCTCGACCTCCTTCCAGTACGGGTCACAGCCGGGGCACCGGCCCTTGGGTTTGATGTCCCTCGTGATGTGGTTGTGGCCGTTGCCCTGCTGTCGGCTCACTTCGCCTCCTTGTGTCCCCAGTGGTGGTGGTGCCTTTTCGGGAGGGGCTTCAGCGGTTTCCTGTGCTGGTGCCTCGCCCAGAGCACCCACCCGGCGAGGGCCGCGATGATGGACCCGGTTATCACAGCGAGTCCAGCCACGCGAAAACGTACGGCTTCATCAGGATGTACGTCAGGACGGCGGTGAGCGCGCTGACGGTGACGCAGAGCAGGAACTGCCAGCCTTTCATCTGGATCACGGCTGGTTCCTTTCGGGGGTTTCGGAGATGACGCGGACGTTGGGCGGGTCGGGCAGGAGGGGCTTGTCGGAGAACACGTCGTTCCATTCGATGACGAACTTGTGCCCGCCGAGGGGCGGGTGGACGGGCAACATGCAGGGGAGCGTGATGATGTCCTCCCCGCCGTCGTCCTTCAGGGTGAGCCGGGCGGGGCACTGGCCCGCGCCGGGCGTGGTGTCGAGGGGGATGTTGTGCCTGCCTGCCTTCATCGTGCTGTTCCGATCACGACGTGGCCGCACAGCGCGCAGTCGCGCCAGTTGGCCGGGTGGATTCTGCGGACAAGCCGGTGGAAGCCGAACCGGCAACGGAGGGGAGTGTCAGCCATGGCGGAGCCTTTCGCGGTGGTGCGGAAATCAAAGCGTAATACGTTTATGTTGCACCCAACCCCGGCATCCGTACAGCCCCAGCCGATTGTGCCCCGCCGAATATTCTTCGACCCCGCCCCGTGGCACCCCCATACAACCCGGCCAATCCGGGCCTCCCCGTCAGTCACATCTTCGGTAAACCCGGAGCCGCCCCGAATAAAGCAACGGGAACAATAAGTGTAAGACGGATTGTTTCTTGGAATATGGGAATCCACCGGGTCGCCTAGCGCCTTCCGGCGGGCTTTGTACTGGCCTTTGTACCGGGCCGGGGGGGCTTCGTCATATAACGTAACAATGGCCAATCTTGGACACTGGCTTGTAATAGCCCTTGGAACCCTGTATATTTATATGTAGATGGAGAGAGGGAAAAACGAAGGGCCCGCGAAAGACGCGGGAAGCGGGACGGACCGGCTCAGGACGCCGGATTGAGAACTTCATAGTGAACGCGAGGGCCCCCACACCCAACCCAATTGGCAGGGAACGGGGGCAGGTAGCTAGGGACAGACCAAGGGATAGCCATATCCTCACGGCCCTAGACCGTGGCGATATGGGTGTCACTTGATACCAGTCACAGTGTCCAAGCTTGGACACAACAAACCATAAGGATGATTCACATGGCTACCACATCAGCAACCCGCGCTCCCCGTAACACCACGGCCCGCAAGGCAACGGCAACGGAGAAGCAGGTTAGCAAGGCAGAATCCGTGGCAACACTGGACACGGTTGTCACTGCCTACAAGACAGCTTCGGGCAACACTGCCGGGGTTGAAGGGCAGATGCTCTCACTGGACGAACAGCGCCGAGTTCTCAGGGTTTGGCAGGCGCGCGCTGCGGTCGCAGTGTTCCGCCACCCAGAGGTGGGGGAGAAGATGCTCACGGCAGCGAACGCCGTGGGTGAGTCGCGGACCACGTTCCGCAGGTTCGTTGAGGGTGGACTCAAGCTCAAGAACCCGCTGTCCACTGACGCGCCCACCGCGCACGAAATCAAGCAGGTCAATGCCGGGTGGGAGAAGGTCGCGGCTGACCAGAAGAAGCGGGACGACGCGCCCAAAAAGGACACGGAAAAGGTGTCCAAGGTTGGACAGTCTGAGGGCGAGGGTGAGGGCGAGTCCAAGGCACCGGAGGCACCGACGTTCAAGGACGTGATGCGGGCAACCAAGGCTGTCGCCACGGCAATCCAAGCATTGCAGAACGAGAAGGGCGCGCTCACCAAGCAGGAGTTGCAGGCGCTCAAAACCAACCTGCAACTCATCATCAACGACGCCTCCAAGGGCGCTGTGCAGAACGCCGCAAAGTAGGCAGGGCAAGTGGGGGCCGGGCATCCGGTCCGGTCCCCACGCCGGTCTGTAGCGGACGGGTCTAGGGACACCTAGGTCTGTCCGGTGCGTACCGTCACCACACACTGTCCAAGCTTGGACACCGACGAACAGGACTACCAATGCGGAACTACTACCCACTGCCTAAGCAGATCACCGAAGAGGTTCCCTACACGGTGCACGTCTCGCTCACGAACGGCACCAAGGAACTCGCCCACTTTCCCAGCTACAGCCTTGCTATGGCGTACTACGAATCACCGGCCTGCCGTGGCGATAACGTCCGCTACGTAGGCTTGCGTCCCACTGAATCCGAGTAACTGTCCAAGCTTGGACACCCAATCAACTCACTGACTACCAATCACCCCGAAGGAACCCCAATGCACAAGCACGTAGCACCCCGCCGTCTCCCGAACCCGATCATCGTCGTCGCGGGACTGGCACTGATATTCGCGGTCATCATCGCCGGGCTGGCGGTCATCACCACGAAACGCCCGGACACCGCGCCGCCGAAGATCAGTGCGCCAGTCTCGGAACCCATCACGGCGGACCCGTCCGCGATGCTCACCCTAGACCGGGTATCGGTGGCCACGTCACCGGCCCCGGCCCCCGAACCCACGGCACCTGTCCAAGATTGGACACCGGAGGAACCGCAGATACCGGAGATGCCGGTAGGCGCACCCGAGGTCGGCGTCCCGGTATCACTCACGGAACCGGTCTGCGAAGAGGATATGCCTTGCTGGGACTGCGCGACGATGGGGAATCTAGTCTGCGGAACCATTGATGACAGCGCGGAGGCATGGGCGGCATGGGACGCGAACAACGGGGCAAGCCTGCTCAATATGGACCCGGCCCGGCCGTTCCGGGTGGACTACATGGCATCCACACCTGAGATGCCCCAGAACATGACAGCCGACGACGTGGCGGTAATGGATGCGGGCGGTACGTGGTACGTATTCCACGCCAGCTACACTGACGCTCCCGAAGAGGCGTGCGACCTCGCCTAGGCTCACCGTGGGGGCCGGGACACCGGCCCTCACCCCTCCCCTCCCCTGTCCAAGCTTGGACACCCAACCCCACCCGAAAGACAGCACAATGGCACTCTCACCAGCACTTGACCCGCGACAGATGCACAATGACACGTTCGGCGCGTACCTACGGTTCCTCAGTGAGTACCGGGTCGGCAACCTTGCCGGACAGGTGGAAGCACTGCGCGACATGCACCAGCATGGCACCAGCATCCCCGAACTCGCCGCGATCACCGGCCTGACTGAAATCTTCCTCAAATCCATCGTCCGCACCACCGGAGGCACCCAATGATCTGCACTCACTGCGGGCAGGAGATTGCACGCGACGACACCCTTGGCGACTGGTTCCACACCGGCAGGGACTCGTCCGATATTGACATGATGTGCGACCCGGCGAAGGGCTGGATTCCACACAACATAGCGAAACCATAACTGTCCAAGCTTGGACACCGACTACCGGAGGCACCAATGCACCACATCATCATCACCGACCCGACTGACGGCGTGAACTTTGCCCAAGCGCCCGTCGAAGAGTCCGACACCGCAACGTACATGGGATACGGGCCGGGTGAAGCGGTCATCCCCGCGAAGCACGCCGACCGCACGTTTGACTGGGCTACGGACGATGCGTGGCAGTGGGCTGACGGCACCGGAGAAGATCATCAGGTGTGGCACGTCGTCGATGGCACCGTCGTCGGATACAAGCACTGCACACCCTAGGTGTCCAAGGTTGGACACTACCCGAAGCTTGGTGCCGGCCTTGACATTGGCCTTGGAATCATGCTAAGCTAGATACATCGGCGGGGGAATTGTGAATCGGCCCGGTTCCCCCGCTTCCAACCACGTACGACTACCGCCAGCAAAGAAACCCAAACTGTCCAAGCTTGGACACCACTCAGGAGGTTCACACCATGTCAGATACCGCTTACATCAGCGCCCCGAAGCTCTGCGACATTTGCAAGCACGAGTCAAAGACGGACGTGACCGCAGAGTACGACGCCCGTATCACATCGGGACCGGGGGCCGGGTCATGGGCCAACGTCTGCGAGATTCACTTCGCATCCCGTACCAGCGGTGGTCTAGGGACCGGCGTTGGTCAGCGCCTCATCGTCGGACCCAAACCAGACCGGGACGTGCTCATCCGCAAAGCACTCATGGATGAGGACATGGACGCCCTGTTCGAGGCCGTGGGCGACGGCGACCCGGCCGATCTGTTCTAACCATCAACCATCGGGGGGTGTCCAAGCTTGGACACCTCCCACCCTGAAAGGAACACCATGCAAAAGCGCAATGCCCTGTACGAGGTCGAGTCAACCAAGGGAATCACCGATGCAAGCGGTGAGCAGGTCGAAGAGTGGGAGGTTGGCGAGAAGTTCCGCTTCACCGAAGAGGCGTGGGCCAACCACTACAAGGAACGCAACGTGAGCACCCCGTACACAGTGGCCTCGATCATGCTCCACCGGGACGACCCGAATGACATGTCCCTCCTGTGCTACGACGAGAACACCGAGGATGACCCGTGGCTATGGGTTCCGATCATCGACGTGGAGCGTGTCAATGCCACTGTCTGAGGACTTCGTGTGGTGGGTGGAAGAGTTCAAGGACAGCCGGAAACTCCCCACCCACTACCGGCAGACACCCACCACGACAGCGTGCGGGCTGAACATGCTGATCGACGCGCCCAAAGTAACCGAATCCGATGGGGAAGTGGACTGTAACCACTGCTCCAACCTCCGCAGTAAGTACCTGTCCAAGCTTGGACACTCACCAGAAGGAACCGCATCATGACCGCCACCCTTGCAAGCATTGCCCGTGACGAGAACTACCTGCACCTGACAGTCACGCCGACCCCGGTCGAGGCACCGGAGGATTACTTCCCGAACGACCGCCGATACTACAGGTGGGATGTGGTGATGCCCTTGAAGGGTATCCACCCGAGCATCCCCTCGTACGTGAAGCTCATGGACCACATCAACGACGGCTACGGCAAGCCGGTCATCAGCGCCCTGCCCCTGCATGAGGACGCCGGGGTCGAAGTGGACCGGGACACCATGTTCTCGCAGTCCATCTACGTCGAGGCTACGGACTGGACACCCTGCCCGGGGTTTGTCGAGGACGGTTCCTGCATCCACTCCGATCACACGAGGTAGAGCCATGCCCATCAAGATCATTCCCGAGTGCCGTTACTGTGGCACCGCCGTCGAACCGACCGAACCTATGGGGGCGTGGATCCACACCGGCCTGTCGATCTGGTGCCCCGGCGATCCGTACCGGACCCAAACTGCCACGCCCATCGTGCGGGTCGAGCCACTGTCCAAGCTTGGACAGCCCGAACAGAACAGCCCCGAATACTGGGCGCAACTGCAAGACCGGGCACCGCACAACAACGAACCGGAACGTGGAATCTACTGGGATGAGACGCTCGAAGGCCCCTTCGGGATTCACTCGGCGCGGATTATCGACGAGGACGAGGGCGGTGTGATCGCGTACTGCCACACCGACAGCGCGAACCGTATCGTCGAGGCCCTGCGTGCCCAGCGGGAAGCCGAGGTGTCCAAGCTTGGACAGTCAGAGGGCGGGGTCATCGAGGTCGAGGGCACCCTGACACTCGATGATCTGGCGAAGCTGAACGGCGACCGGCACAGGATCAATGAGCAGGGGTACCCGATCTACCCTGCCGGGACACCCATCGAGGAAGTCAGTATCCGGGACCGTAGCCAGAAGATGATCTTCAAGTGCGACGAACACCCGGACGTGGAGTGGGCCAGCAAAGACCCGTTCGTGAGCCGGTGGTTCGGCAACCCGGCGCAAGGCTCGATCTGCCCCTGCGAATGGAGCAACTTCAAGCTCAGCCATGACTATTCACCAACGAGAAACGACTAGGAGAGAGCAGTGCCCCAGAGATTCCCCGAGATGACGACGCACGTCCACGCTGACGTGGCGCACCGGATTGTGACGGTCGTGGTGGAGCATGACCACGGCCAGAGTTTCAGCCGGGCCGTGATACCCAAGGGGCGGAAGGCTTTCCGTCGCTGGGTGTCCGAGCACATCATGTTCGGCAGGCTGACCGAGCACCACCATGTCCTCGGCGGACAGTACATGCCCGGCGACAAGACCCGGTGCATCTCACTCATCAGGTTCGGCTACTGATGGGGAAGCACGTCGGCAAAGGCCGGCTCAGGTCGTGGCTGGACCGTCACTGGGAAGCCATGCTCATTCTCATCCCGGTGGCAGGCATGGCAGTGGTCGCCTCGATCATTGCCGCCACCAACATCTAGTGTCCAAGCTTGGACAGCGACTACCAATCAGGAGGAACCAATGCACTACAGCCGCACCAACTACAAGCCGCTCCCACCGAGGGAGGAACGGCCAGTCTCCGACCTGATCGTCGAGGCATTCCGCAACGGGCATCCCGTGTGGCAGATCGCCGCGAGGTGTCAGGTTCCACGGTCGAGGGTGATGGCAGTCCTCGTCCAGCGCGGGGAAATCAATGCGCTCGACACCTCCGAGCAGGGGGAACGGGCAATCACACACGTCGCCCCGCCGAAGGCCGAGGCCAGTGCGTGACGTCATCCTCACGCTCGTCGTCATCCTCGTGACAGCGGTGGTGCTCATTACCTATTGGCTTATGATCGCCCGGATATTAGGCATCCGCTAATGGCCAAGCCACCGACGTTGCACTATCGCGAACCCGGTGAGATACGGACAGCGTGCGGCAAGCCACAGGACAAGACGCGAACCACAAACTTCACCGTCGATGTGACTTGCCGCGCCTGCCGTGACACCTACCCTTTCCAGACTCAGCACGCCGAGTTCATGGAAGTAGTGGATGCACTCTCGTATCCAAAAGAAGAACACCCAGCACTGTCCAATCTTGGACACCAAACGAAAGACACCAAATGAAAAAGCTCAGCATCGCCACCCTGTCCCTCGCCCTCCTGCTCGGAGCCACCGCCTGCTCCACCGAGGGTGCGCCGACCGCCACTCCGACTACCACCCAGCCCGGCGTGACTGCACCACCGGCCCCGGTGTCAGCACCCGAGCCGTACACCGAGTCTCCTGCCGCGACCCCCACTCCCACGGATGACGGCATCGCCAAGTTCGGTGAGACGTGGAAGTACGACGACGGCGTAGCCATGACTGTCTCCAAACCACAGGCCGGTGTGTCCACCGAGTCATCGACGAACCCCGGCGCGAAGCTGACGGTGCTCACGCTGACCATCACCAACGGGGGCAAGACCCCGCTGAAGCCGGTCGGCTTTGCGACTGTGACGTATGGCCCGGAGGGTGTCCCGGCTGAGCAGGTCTACGACTCGGCTCAGGGGCTGGCAGAGAACTGGCCGCAGACCATCCTGCCGGGCAAGAAAGCCACCATCAAGGCGGCGTTCGCCATGCCTGCTGACTCGAAGGACGTGACGCTGACCATCAGCCCCACGTTCGAGCACGCCGAAGCGATCTTTGTCCAGTGAGCGATGGGTTCAACGCCCAATACTTCCTTGATGCGGTCGGTCGTCGGCGCAAGCTGTCGGCCGGTTCCATCATTGCCATACAGCGGGAGTTCCGAAGGGGCGCAAAGACAGCAGACCTTGCCGAGGCGTATGGCGTCTCGACATCCCTCATTCGCACGATCACCTATAACACCCCGCGTGAGGCAGATCAGGCCAAGATCGACGCGGCTCGTGCCGCATGGTCGGAAGCTAGGGCGGACTTGGTACAGTCCTCACCTTAGCCTTGACATTGGGCTTGGAATCTGATAGAATGGATAGTGCAAGGGGGGAAGTGAGGCAGACCGCTTCTCCCCTTGCATGAACTGTCCAAGCTTGGACACAACGACTACCGAACGGAGCAACACAATGGCAGACAAGCGCACCGCATACAGGTGGAAGGGGGATTTGTTCTGTGACGGCGACATCGTGGACACGATGCTTGACGACTCACCGTGGGACGCATGGCTGGGCGAGAACCCCCGACCACATGCGGATGCCAACGTCGAGGACGTGCTCGATCAGATCGCCGTGTATTTCAGCATCAACCGCAACAACAGGCGGGAGGTGGAGTCGATGGGCTTTCCGGTCAGGTTGCGCGGAGCACCGAAGCCACCCCAGTTCTGCCGTGGGTGCCTTCGATGGTTCTCCTAACTGTCCAAGCTTGGACACCAGCAAGAAAGGAATGAACGTGCAGACAGCAATGCAGTTGCACATGAGCGCCATGCTCAAACCGGAGACGGACGAGGAACGTTCGCTCGTCTCCCTGTACCGGATGCTCGATGACCTGTGCCAAAGGTACAAGGACGACCCGCAGGTAGAGACGGCGGTCATCGCCCTCGCGACCGGCATCATCCACATGATCGACCTTGGGACAGGCCGACTCGACCCGACGACACTCGACAAGAAGGTGCGGGAAACCGTACAGGAAGCAGGCTTCGATGCAAGCGTTATCTGAACACCCGGACATCATCCACGGCGAGATTGTGGAGGACGTGGAAGTGACCACCGTTCCCTACTGGGTGGACACCTATCCGATCATGCTCGACGTGATGGCGAAGCACTCGAACGCCACCACCCACGAGGTCGCCGCTGTTCTGGACGACCTTGGCGTGGAGATGCCCGGCGCTCATGACAGTGCCATCGTCGGCGCGTTCATCGACGGGTTCGTGACCGTATGACCGAGCCGCTTTACCGCACCGAAGAGTACAGCGAGGAACACCAGTCGGTGACGATCAGCGCGGACTGGGACTACGCCTCCGAGGCGTGCCGCAGTTTCATCGCCATGATGCAGGGGCACGGCATGTCACCGGCAGAGATAAGCAAGTACGTACACAAGGCGAAGGCTGACTTCGAGGCCGGAGCCAACATGATTCAAGTCCCGGTGGGCAAGGGCTTCACCGTATCAATGGAACGACTGTCCAATCTTGGACACCCGGCAGAGAGGCAAGACAGTGTTGACGCTTGAAGATATGAAGTATTACATCGACCCCATCGCCGCGCCGTACGAGGACACGACGAAGGTCTACGTCCAGCAGGTACGGCATGAGCGGACACACTCGATGGTCGGCAAGATCATCAACGTGAAAGGCGTCGGTGAGATTGAGGGCCACCGCATGTGGTACACCACCGAGAACGGGTACTACGTCTACGGTGCAAGCGCCGGAAGCCCGAGCGTTGGACGGTACTCGATGGTCGTCGCTCAGGTCGGTGACATCTGGGCGTTCGGTGAGCAGGCGGCACGCCTCCGCAAGGGTTCCGCCAATCACCGGAACCTTGGCTCGGTGCGGTTCTCGAACGGGAAACGGATGCCGGGCAATGCCTACCTGCCGGTGACGAACTGGATTGAGGCGGCTGGCTGGGCGTACGAGTGTATGCCTGCTGACGGTGACAGCGAAGAGGTTGTCGCGGCGAAGCTGGCGCTCGCCAAGCAGAGGTGGCAGACACGCCACGCGAAGCTCGAAGTCATGAGGCAGGGGCTGACCCGTGGCTGGACCAAAGACCTGCGGGAGTTGCAGGAAAAGGGTGTCATGTTCCGGGGTAAGTACGGGGCGCGAGTGACTGGCATCGCCCTGATGTCTGTCATGCCGGACACGGTGACGCTCGACGAGGGGCACAAGATGCTCGTCGATCAGATGAAGGAGTCGTCCATCGTGACCAACAAGGGGAACCAGTCGGCGTTCGTCGGTGTGCCGGTCAGGTTCTACGCACCGCTCAACGTGGACACGTTCGAGCAGGCGGCGGCACCGTCATCGGACCTACTGAACAGCTACCTCCGCAACAAGCCCGGCTTCCAGCACACCGTCATGGGTGCATCGACAGCCACGCCAGTCCTCACCGGAACCGACTAGGAAGAAAACCATCATGACTACCGATACAGAAATCCTCGCCCCGACTACCGAAGTGACAGTCAATGAACCCACGCAGTACGAGTTCCCGGAGGGCTGGACGTTCCCCTCCTACGATCCGCGAGGGGACAGCGAGATGACAGGGGCGCACGTCGTCTACGTCAACACGGTCAGGGCTGGCAACCGTGACCACTGGGTCGGCACGTTCCGCCACGCTGAGGCCGGTCGCGGGGGCGACGGCTGGACAGTGAGCGGTCGCCGGGTCTACGGCGCTGTCGTCAACCCGATGCCGTACAACGGCAGGCACTACCTTGTATTCGGCCGGTTCGTCGTGCGGTACAACGACGAGTACAACACCGAACTGCGGCACCATTCCGCTCACCCTTACTCGATCATCTGCGCGGCAGACGGTACGCCGTGGTACTTCCCGAACGACAGTCTCGCTTCCCTCGAAGGCTCGGATTACATCACGCTCAACCATGAGGTTGTGTCCAATCTTGGCCAGCGGGCCGAGGTGGCGGATGAACCGGCCGGTCCTGCATTGTGGGAGGATGCGCGGAACGCCATCACGTTCGGCTATGCCCGGCAGGAAGAGGACGGCACTGTCCTGCTGAACCCTGACCCGATTCCGGGTGATGTCTACATCGTCTGGGACAGCAGGCTTGAAGCGGAAGAGTCGGGCCACACCTCCTACGTCTGTGTCTATGAGGGCGGCGGTCCTATTGAGCAGGCGTTTGCCCCTTCCGGGTACTGGTACAGGTACTACGACCAGTCGGACTGGACTTCGAGCGGGGTATTCTCGACGATCCCCGACAAGTGGGTGAAGCTTGGGTTCCGCTCGGACTACAGCGAACCGGTGAACACGTACACGGCAGACTTTGAGCGCTCGCTTCGCACGTCGAAGAAAGAGTTGGAGACGTTCAACACGGAGACGAACAAGCTTGCACTGAGGCACTCGTGGTGCAGTACATACGAGAGCATCATCCAGCCGCTCGGCATGAAGTCCCGCTGGCATGGCTGGTGGTCCGTCGAGGTGCAGGCCAAGACGTGCATCACCCGTGAAAGCCTCACCGGGTACACGGCGCGGGACATCCTCGGGAACTTGGGCATCAGCGGCAGGGAGATAACGAACCTCTCGCTCGAAGCCACGTTCACCTTCTCGGTCCCCGGCGTGCAGGCTGACACCGAGGAAGAGGCGAAGGCTCTGGTGACACCGGAGATGATGACTGCGGCGCTGGCTACGGTCAGTCCTGATACGAGCTTTGCCGACATGACTGACGTGGAAATCCTCGGCGTGAATGAGGACCGGGACGCGGCGGTCAGGGCGGCGAACCGGATGAACGACGACGAGTAGTTTGTGTGAGTCGGGCAGGGGCGTGTGTCCCTGTCCGGCTCGGGCAACCTGCCCACCCTGTCCAAGATTGGACACCAAGAAATGCACTACCAACCAGAAGGAAACATCATCATGTCTGCATCAATCCGTGAAACCGTCGTGTCTGCTCTGACCAACGCTGGTGTCTCCGAGTACCAGCAGTCGAGCTACACCCGGTACATCGACGCCGTGGTCAACGCTCTCGAAGCACAGCGGCCCGAGCCTGCCGATGACCCGGAGCGCGGCTACGTCCTGATCGAGAACCTCGTCGCCGCAGGTCAGCGCCTCGGCCTTGGGCTTGGCCGGTACGAAGAGGAACTCATCAGCACCATCGAGCAGGCCACCGGCCTGACCCGCCGCCCGGCACCGGAGCCGGAACCGGAGGTGGACGACCTCGAAGGTCTGTTCTCTGAGGGGGACAGCGAGGCCGGCGTGGGCCAGAAGCTCGACGCGATCCTCACCTCGCTGGGGTCGATTGCCAAGACTCAGTCGGAACAGGCTGAGGCAATCGCCGCGCTGAAGGGTCTTGCCAAGTCCCGGCTCGGTGTCAACCTCTAAGCGTACTACATTCCTATTGCTTTTCCAAGCATGAGGGTGTAAGCTATACCAGTACGCAGACCAGCGATGGTCACAAGTCCCCTGCCATGTCCGAGTGTCCAAGCTTGGACATGGCAGGGGCACCACAACTAGGAGTAAACGTTGGCAAAACAGAAGGGGCGCATCCAGAAACGACTTCCCCCGAGAATGCAGAAGGTCCATGAGTACGACGAGTTCGCAGTGCTCGCTCAGGCCAATCCCGGAGACGCGGTGCTCGTCGCGTCCCAAGTAAACCGCTCCCGGTACGAGACTGTCCGACAGTTTCGCCGGGCACCCTACATCACAGACGAAGGGCGCATCCGCGTCCATCTCCGCAACTCGACTGTCGGTTCTGACGGTCAGAGGTGCGGGGATATTTGGTTCGTCTGGGAACCCAACGAAAGTGAGGAAGCAGATGCCACTGCCAACGATTAGTGGCGAGTTCCGCATCGGCAGTGACCCGAGGAATGGCTACACGTCAGGCTCAGGCATCGCCTACTGGTCAGCCCGGTGCGTCATGGCGGCGCGCAAGGAAGAACCGAAGGGTTCGGGTACTTGGATCGACGACAAGGACAAGGAGATGTGGATCAACCTGTCCACGTACCGGCACGTCGCGGAGAACATGATAAACAGCGGGTTCAAAAAGGGTGATCTGATTACCGTCACGAACGCGCCGATCTACCTCCGCAAGTACCAGACGGATCAGGGCGAGAACCGCATCTCGGTCGAGGTCGAAGCCAAGGAAGTCGGCGCGTCCCTGACGTTCCGCACGTACCCACACCATGACCGTTCGACCGGGAAGCAACAGCCTCCCGCGCAGGACGGGCCACCACAGGACGGCAACCCTGTGGACACACCTGCTTGGGCTACGCCCGGTTCGGAGTCGAGAGACTACAACTGGGGCGGGACCGGCGAACTGTGAGCCAGAAGATTGAGGCTGTCCACATTCAGCGGTACAAGGACCGTCGTTGGGGGCTGAGCGATCCCTGCTTTATCTGCGGTGGAACGTTCAGATTCGACGGTTCAGGGTGTGGGCATGACGGTGCTGACACCGCCGCGTTCATTCAACGGATCAAAGAGATGTCCGCTCGGGAGCGCGAAGCAATCCTGAAAGGCAAGTAACTGTCCAAGCTTGGACACAACGAGAGAGAGAACATGATGGCAAGAGCAAGTGCATCCACCCGTCCGGCCGTCCTCGAAGAGGAAGAGGTCGAGCCTGCGGCGGAAGCCCCGGTGGGCAAGGGTGGCAGGTCCGAGTCCCAGTTGAAGGCGCATCTGCGGAACAAGGCAGAGCGGTTCATCCTCGACAAGTACAAGACCGAGTACCACGACAAGCTCGGTGAGTTGTACGCGGAACGGAAGCTGGAATACAAGCGGGTTCTGTCGCCGGAAGAGAAGGAGGAAAAGGAACTCATGGAGTTGCTCGAACGCCGTCCTGATCTGAAGGCAAAGATCGTGCAGGAGAACGCACCGGAGCACGTCCCGGACGATACGCCGGGCGGCGAAGGCTAGTCATAGGGAAGGCCCGGCTGTCTGGGGGACGGGCACCGGGCCTTCCACTTCCGACTACCAATCAGAAGGCGCTAAGCAGACTTAGCACTTCTATGTTACAGGCTAGGAACCCCTACCTCGGTGAGTGTAGGGTGATGACACCGAAAAGCCCCCACTTGGGACAGCAGGGGCTTTTCCAAACCGGATGGTGACGACATCCGCAAAGCTGAGCGGGACGGCTCATCACTCAGCATAGCGGATGAAGGCATCATCTCCACCGATTGGAGATTGAAATGGCAACGATTCGCAAACCAGATCACACTCTCAACCTGATTGCATCCGGGCATTTGATCGTGGCGTGACGGCCATGTCTGTCCAAGGTTGGACACCGATTCCGAACTGGATTCTCCGCGACGAGACGCTGAGCGGGCACGCCAAGCTTGTCTATCTGTCCCTCAACTCCCGCCTCGGCCTGCCGGTAATCAACCCCTCGCACGCCACTATCGCCAGCGAAGCAAGTTGCTCGCCCGCCTCGGTGAAACGCGCCCTCGCAGAACTGCGGGACCGGCAGATGATCGAGTGGACACAGCAGACAAACGGCAAGGGCGGACAGGTCAGCAATGTCTACCGCGTGCTGATCGAACCACCCGTCCGCACCCCCCAGTTCACAATGGACCACCCCCCGGTTCATGGTGGACCACCCCCCAGTTCACAGTGAGCTACGAAAAAGACCTCTCTTAAATACTTCTCTTAAAGACGTTGTGGTTGCGTCTCGTAAGTACCTCACCAGCAACCACGACGATCAAAATTCACAGAAAGGAAAGACCGTGACAGACGCACCGGCTACCTCGTCAGACTTCGACATCATGCAACGCAACATCCAGAAGCTGTTCCCCGGCGTGACGTGGCATCCGTCGCGGGAAGCTTGGGAGTTCGCAAAGACCACACACCCCGACGTTGATCCCGGCAAGGTCGCGCTCGATTTCATCAGGAAGAACCGCCCGAAGAAGGGCTTTGTCCCCAGCGATGAGATTTGGCTCCGCTGGGTAACGCAGGAGGACAGGAACCTCACGGAGATGAGACTCCGTATCGAAGCCGAGCAGGCGGCGCAGACGAAACACGACGACGGCAAATGGTGGCCGGGCGAATAGTGTCCAAGCTTGGACAGGAACGAGGGAGACGATGACTAGAGAAGTTGCCACTGTCGCGGATGCAATCGACATGGCGAAGAACCACCACACCGCCTGCACTACAAAGTGTCCCGCTCACAGCGATGACACCGCGAGCCTCAGTGTCGGGCCGGGCGAGGATCAGCCGGTGATCTTCAAGTGCCACGCCGGTTGCACGTTCGAGGAAATCATGGCGGCGGCGGACATCGGGTTCGACGCGATCATGGCTGAGCAACGGGACGAGACAGCCGCTGGGGACAACGTGTGGACACCGGCAGGGAACGCATCCCACCGCTACGTCTACACCGATGAGAACGGCAGGCCGCTGTTCGAGGTTCTGCGGGTGCCGAAACCGGGCGGGAAGAAAACCTTCTTCCAGCGCCGACCCGATCCGACAGCACCTCGCGGATGGGCTTGGAACCTCGAAGGCGTGGAGCGTGTGCTTTACCGTCTGCCAGAGATTGTGCGGGCCAAGGCTGAGGGTGCCACGATCTTCGTCGTCGAGGGTGAGAAGGATGTCGAGACTCTGCGGAGGCACGGCGCTTACGCTACGACGGCACCAATGGGGGGCGGGACAGGCAAGTGGCTTCCGTCTTTCACTGCCGCTCTCGCGGGAATGAAGGTCATCATCATCCCGGACGCTGACGCGACAGGCCGGGCGCATGGCAGGTACGTCCGTGAGGAACTGCTGAAGGCCGGGTGCTCGGTGTCCGTCAAGGAACCGAGGCTCGGGTGCAAGGACATCACGGACCACATCAACGCTGGGGGCACGTTCGATGATCTGCTCGAAGTCCGGCCGGAAGATTCGGATCCGAAGATTTCCTACGGGCTGGATGTGCTCGAAGTCGTCAAGCGGATTTTCCGGCCCGCGACGTACATCGTGCCGGGCGTTCTCGCTGAGGGTGACAGGTTCCTGCTGACCGGCTTCGAGGGCCACGGCAAGTCCACGCTCATGCGGGAGATGGCGATCTGCATCGCGGCAGGTATCCATCCGTGGAACTTCGCCAGCATGGACCCGCAGAAGGTGCTGTTCGCGGACGGTGAGAACCACCCGGATCAGGTGCTCGATTCGTGGCAGGAACTGGTGGGCAAGGCGGCTGAGATGGGTCGGCCTGTTGAGCCGGGCATGTTGACCGTCCTCGAAGAGTGGGATTCGGAGATTGACCTGACCTCCGAGGATGGCAGGCAGTGGATGATCGAGCGGGTCCACGCCTACAGGCCGAGGGTGTTCTTCCTTGGCCCGCTCTACAACATGAGCAACCGCGACCTGAAGGACGACGAGACTGTCCGCAAGATCAAGTCCGCGATCAGCGAGGCCCGCGCGATCTGCGGGACGGCGTTCGTCTTGGAGCACCACGCACCGCACAAGGGGCCGGGCGACAAGGAACGCTCGGTCAGGCCGTACGGTTCGTCCACGTTCCTGAAGTTCCCGGAGTTCGCGTTCGGGCTGAAGCCGATCAAGGAACACCCCGGCTGGTACGAGTTCGAGCCAACCCGGATGCCGCGCGTACGTAAGCGTCACTTCCCGGCGTACTTCCGCTGGGGCGTAGAGGATTCCATGGAAATGCCGTGGATGCCAGAAGAGATTGGCCCCGAAGAGATGACGGGCCAGTGACTACCAAACTGTCCAAGCTTGGACACAACAGAAGGGCAAGAAAATGACCAAGGCAATCATGATTCCGTGGGACGCGGTCGAACCTATCGTCGAAGTCGAGCTTCGCGCCGACCCATTCGAGCAGATGGAGGGCCTGATTTTCGGGCCGGTCGCCAAGGGCGCAACCCGGCGCAACCTCGGGTCGGCCACTATGGGCCAGGGCGTGCAGTGCTTCCACGACGACGAGGGCATGTATAACCAGCCGTTCAACGTGAACGTCAGGGCGATGAAACTCTGGGCGCACGTCTCAGGCCGGAAGCTCTCCGATTTCGTACAGCCGCTGTGGGGGAACTTCGTGGTCTACGGCTACGACGAGGCCGGGGAGTCCACTGACGTTCCCGCCATCGTCACCGAGTTCTTCGCGGAGGATGGTGTGACCAATGCCTGAGACGCGAGCACAGAAGATCGCCCGGCTGAAGGCAATGATTGACGCCGACGAGCAAGCCGCCGCACGCACCATAGAGCGGGCCGAGAAGCGGCGCGAGATGCTGTTGACGCTGGCTGAGCGCCCTGCCGAACCGACCGGCTACAACATGTTCATGAGCAGGGTGAAGTTCAAGGGGACGAGCATCATCTACACGTTCCTGTTCCTGCGGACCCCGGCTGGCTACTACAGCACCGGGTCTGGCAAGAACTCGGTCTTTCGTACGTGGGACATCCTGTGCGACTGGCTCGACTCGGATGACATCGAATCGCACACCGGACTGGAAGCCATCGTCGAAACGGGTGAGACGTACTACCCGGAACGGGAGCGCGGGGGAGGCTTCTCGCTATGAGCACCGAGGCACCGGGCTTCATTCCCTACGGGAAGGACGGATCGGGCCACGCCGGTAACGCGACATCGCGGGAACGGCAGGCCCGTGAGGACGCGCTCGGCAAGACCGCCGTCCGTCAGCGCGAGGCTTACCGGGCCATCATCGAGGCTGACGGGCATGGTGTCACGACCGGCGAACTGGAACTCAGGTACGGCTGGCACCACGGCCAGTCGTCGTCGGCTCTAACGCACCTTCACCGGGCAGGGCACGTCGCCCGGCTGAAGGAGCAACGCAACGGGCAGGAGATTTACATCTGCCCCGAGCATGTCGGTGACAGGCCGCTGTCGCCGTACAACCCCCGCGTCCCGCAGGGCCGCAGGCATCCCCGCGATCTGTCCGACGCGGTGGTGCTCGAAGCCATGCAGGGCGCGGGCATCCCGAACATCGGCACCAACTTCATCAAGGCGCGCAAGTTCCTTGACCTACTTCCCTAGGAGACGGAAATGGCAGAAGAGATTCCCAGAATGGATGGCCGCGAGGTTCACGGCGCGGACTTTGTGAACGTGGCGTTCGCGCCGGGCACCATCTACGAGGAGTTCAAGGAATGGCTGGCTACGGTCGGCCTCGAACTGACGCCCCCGATGAAGTTCAGTGAGGACGACGAGGACGAGGTGCCGACCCAGTTCGTGATCGTGACGAACGAGACGGCGGCGCGCATCTGGGGCGACTCACCCGAGGCTCAGGTGTCCAAGCTTGGACAGGAGGAATCGTGACGCTGATCGCCACGCTCGGCCTGTTCACTCTGTCGGCCACCTTGATCGGCCTGCTGATGGTGGCGGTGTACTCGATGTTCCTGTTCCTCGCCGGACTGGTGATCCATGAATAGGCGCCAAATCCCATTGGACCCGAAGCCGTACGAGGACGCCGACAGCGGGACGCGGTTCACGGTGGAGCAGGCGCGGCACATCACGAAGCTCCTGCAATACCGGCCCCGGTCGGAGTTCGGCTACGCGGACGACGACATGGTTCCGCTGACCGTGGAGCGGGACGATGCCTGACGCTTTGGTCTACGTGATTCTCGGGGTCGTCGCACTGGTGATCGCCCTCGTGATGAAGCGCGGCCATCCGTGAGTAACGCAATTCCCACTAGGGCGCGGAACCTCGTCAAGGAAAGGCAGACGGGGTTCTGCGCCATGTGTGGAAACAGCGGC
>Ga0326721_10000130_pt1 | contig 36145 bp, 37 predicted proteins | sample SGPome_FD_203951 | JGI IMG/M metagenome (GOLD analysis project Ga0326721, IMG submission 203951) | Soil microbial communities from Southern Great Plains, Lamont, Oklahoma, United States - SGP_1_2016 | ecosystem: Engineered > Artificial ecosystem > Soil microcosm > Unclassified | place: USA...
CTGTTCCTTCGTCAGCGAAAGGCTGCTGCCGCCCAGCATGATGAAACCCGGCGCCCCCTCACCCCGGCAGATGCCGGGGAAGTTTCGCCAGCCCATGATGGTGCCGGCGATCATGTGGCGATAGTCGTCCTTGTGCAGCCGGTAGCCGTGCCACGGAATCTGCGCGGCCAAATCTCCGCAAACGGCGTTTAGCATTTTCCGTTGCTTCGTCGTCATCGGACCATCGCCGCCGCGATCCCAATCGGTTCTGGCTACGTCGCTCACTTCCGCAGCTCCGCCGCATCCAGCACGCGGGCGCACAGTTCGAACCCGTGCCCGGTGACGCGCATCACTTCGGCCACGCTGCGGCGCTTATTCGTCTGTTCGTTCCACGCCTTGCGGATCAGTTCGTCGCGCTCGTCGCAGCACCAGGCGCGCAGCGTCGATGCCATGCCGTCGTCGTATTCCTTCGGGTCCGCGTTCGTCGGAATCATCGCCGGGTTGTGGATCAGGTACAGCAAAGCCGGGATGTCGCCGCCTGTCACTTCAAGCGCACGCTTCGCACTGCCGAAGGTCTTGGTCACTTCCTCGCGCGTAGGCACGCGCAGGCCATAGTTCATTGCGTTCATTCGGTTCTCCGTCGAATTGCTCATCGGTGCATCGCCACGCTCACGCCCACATAGCGCAGAACGTCCATTACCTGCCTCCCGCGGCGCGCGAGCGCCCGTCATAGCCTGATTGCCGCTGCGGCGCCTGATGCACCGGCTCGATTTCCACGAACGTCTGGCGTGCGCCGTCGAAGTCCAACCACTGCGATCCCGTCTCGCCGTTGCGTTGCTTGGCGATGATTAGTTCGCGCTCCGAACGCTGGTCGTCGGGTCGGTACAGCAGCACAATCAAGTCTGCGTCTTGTTCGATGTCGCCGGACTGGCGCAGCGTGTCCATTGTCGGCCGCTTGTTCGCCCCGTCGCGGCTCAATTGAGACAGCACCAGTACCGGCACGTCGAGTTGCTTCGCCATCGCCTTGATGGCGTGCGAAGCGGCCCCCACGGCCAGGTCGTGCCGATCCGCCTTCGGGAGTTTCAGAAGTTGCAGGTAGTCAATGGCTACAAGGGCAAGGCCATGCTGTTCTTTCACCTGCCGTGCGCGCGCGTGCATGACTTCGACCGTCATGCCGTTGGAGTCGTCGATGAAAAGATGGCTCGCCTTGATGCGCGGCACCGCGGCGCTGATGCTCGTCCAGCCTTCCGCCTCGATCAGCGACGGCGAACGAATTGCCTTCATGCTGACGCGCGACTTCGAAGCCATGAGCCTGTTCACCAGCGCCTTGTCGGACATTTCCGCCGAAAACACCAGCACGGGCTTCGTCTCGGCGGCCACGTCGCAGACCTGTAGCATGAGCGCCGTCTTGCCAGCGGAGGGGCGCGCGCCAATCACCACCACGTCGCCGCCTTGCAGGCCGCCCGTTACGTCGTCAAGCCACGGGAAGCCAGTCGCCAGTCCCGTAATCTCGGCGCCGCGCTCGTAGCGCGCCTGAAGGTCGGCCCACGCCTCACGAAGCACCGCCGAGACATGCCGCACGCCCGTCAGTGCGCGCGGGGCGCACTCGGCGAGGATTCGCTGCGCCTCGGGCAGTACGTCGTCTCCGCGCAGCGCAGCGATGCGCTGGCCAGCCTGGATGACCCGGCGCTCCATGGCTCGGCGGGCCACATGCTCGCCGTAGGCCCGCGCGCTCTTCCACGACGGGGTTTCGGCGGGAAGGTCCATCGCCAGACGTTCAAGCGAGGGTTCGCGCTGGCCGATGGTGATGAAGTCGATGGAACCCCCCTCCGTCGCAAGTTCTGCGATCAGGTTCCACAGGCGCCGATGCTCGCCCTTGGCGAAGTCGTCGGCCACCAGCAAGTCGGCCACCAGCCAGTAGCCTTGCTCGTTCACAAGGCAGGCGCCTAGCACTGCGCGTTCGGCGTCGATCATTGGTCGTATTTCCCCTCAAGCACTTTCACGAAATTGGTGGGTCGCACCAGCCATTCCAGATCGCAGTCGAACGGCCGTCCGTTGCCGCCAGGGCGGCGCCCCATGAGCCAGTCGGAACCGCCGACGTGTTCGAAGTAACCCTGCCACCAGTCGAGGTTCTGGCGATCAGGCGACTCCCGCCAGCGGGCGCGCAGGTAGCCTTGCCGTTCTTCGCTCCAATCCTTGACGCGCCTCAAGGTCGGAAGGGTGGCGTGGTATAGGTCAACGATGGCCTGCTGGGGGCAAGGTGGCGGAGCCACCCCGCCCTCGCCTTCGTCTACGCCTCCGCCTCCGCCTAAAGCGGTTTTTCCCGGTGACTCACCGTTTTCCACGGTGGATTTCGGTAGTCCTTGATTTGGTTCTGGAAACTTTGATTTGCTCTGAACCCGCTGTCCGAAGCCGTCCATTTGTAAAAAAGGTTTACCGGACACTTCGTAGACCAGCACCAAGCCCACCGCCTGACACTCGGCCAGCGATTTCTTGATGGCGTCCTCTTTCATCGCGTCGAGCTTCAGGGGGTAGCAGGCCGCGCGCAGCAGCGCCAGGTTTGCCGAGAACCGGCCATGGTCGTCCACCACGGACATGAGCCGGCGGTAGAACAGTTCGGCCCGCTCGCTCAGCGCGTTAACGCGCTCGCTGGATAGGATGCCGTCGCGAATCATTCGGGTGGGCATCGTTCCCCCAGCGGCAAGGCCGCTTGCCGTGCCTGCCGGTCGGCCAAGAGCGCGGCCTGCGCCTCAGCCCGTTCTTGCTCGGTGAAGGGCTCCGGGTCGTCCAGGCGCTTCGCGAAGGCTTCACGCTCGGCCCGGTTCACGGCTTCACCTTGCGCGCCAGTTCCACCAACCGCGCGCCCAAGTCGTAGCGCGGGTGGCGGTTGCCGTTTCCGAGGCGCCAAACGGTGACGCGCGAAACACCGAGCTTGTCGGCAATCCACTGGTCTTTGCGACCGGCGGCCCTGAGTCGTGCTACTGCGGTTTGTGGGTCCATTGCCAAACCTTACAGCAGGCGCGACCGGTTGGCAACACCTACAATGCCACGAACCTTTTTCACTCCGTCAGTGACGCTCTTTTACAATCGGCAGCGCAAAGGTGTTGACAAAGGCATTGACGCATGCGAGCCTATCCCTGCGCCGACATTGACGCAACGGAGAACCACCATGAGCAAATCGAACATCCGGGAAAACTTCGTGATCGCCTGCGGCCTCGCGCTGGTGGCTGCGGTCGTGGTCGCTGAATACCTGCGTGGCGCGCTGTGAGCCTCTACCAGATTTCCGACCGCGCCCGCGAGAACGCGCAGATCGCGCACGAAGAATCGAAGGCCGAAGCCAAGCATGCGAAGGAACGAATCATCGCCAAGCGCACGCAGGAACTTAGCGAATCCGTGAAGTTCGCCAGCGACGCGATTGCCGACTCGATCAGCGACGCCACCAGCGGCATGTACCCGCGCCGTGCTGCGAAGGCGCAGGAAATGGTCGCGCTCATCATGGCCGGCGGATCGGGCGAGGAAGTCTGCGACTGGCTGCGCTCGCACGTCGAGCAGAAGGCCGCCGAGAAGGCGCTGGACGAGTACGAAGAAACCTATGGGGTGGACGATTGAACGTCACCAGCGTTGTCCTCCACCCCGTCGAGCTTGGCCTCATCTGCGTGGGGTGCTTCGCGGCCGGCATGGTCGTGTGCGCCATCATTTCGGAACTGATCGACTGGCGGTTCCGGGAGGGCGACGATGACTAGCGACATGAACCCGCTGGCCGCCGCCAAGCACGAAGCCTCGATCCTGCGCACGCAGCGCAACATGGCGCTCGGGCTGGCGATAGCGGCCACCATTACGCTGATCGTCGTCTGTGCGCTGTTCGCGCCAGCGGCGTACCAGCAAGAGCAGCAGGGTCGCGCCGAGTCGGTGCGGCTCACCATTCCAAGCAAGTAACGGAGAAGCGACGTGGGTTACTCGACAGACTACAAGGGCGAATTGCGGTTCACCCGTGAACTCAAGGCCAGCGAACTCGCTGCGGTGCGCGCCGTGCTCGGAGAGGACATCCGCGACCACAAGGACTGGCCGACCAATCAACCGTATCTGACGTACATGGACCTGGAACTGACGGACGACTTCGGCGGACTCAAGTGGAACGGCGCCGAGAAAAGTTCGCCCATGGACGGGCTGGTGAACACGCTTATCAACGTCGTGCGCCGCACGGTGCCGGACTTCGGTTTGGCCGGCGAACTGCACGCGCAGGGCGAGGAAGCCGATGACCGCTGGACGTGCGTTATCGGTGACGACGGTTTCGCCACGCGCAAGACCGTCGTTCTCACCGGAACGAAAGTGCAGTGCCCGAACTGCGACCACCAATTCCGCATCTAACCAACCACCCGGAGAACCGCAATGCCCATCACCAACAAACCCGCCCTCAAGTCCGCTATGGGGAAGGCCAAGGCGAAGATCGCCGATACCATGCTGTTCAAGGGAAAGGCGCTGACCTTCACCAATCGCCTTTACGCCATCGTGGACAAGCGCGGCCGGCTTTCCGTGGACGACACCGGCACGCGGCTCCAAGCCGCCATCTACACGACGCGCAAGGATGCCCGCGACATGCTGGAACACGGCGAGCGCGTCGTCCGCCTCAACGACATCACCGGCCTGGTGCAGTAAGCCATGCTCTCCCCCAGCGCCAGGGCGGCCCGTGACGCCAAGATTCGCGGGATGGTCAAGGATGGCTGCACGCAAAGCGACGTGGCGCGGTCCTTGGGCCTAAGCCACCAGACGGTCGGACGTGCGATCCACGGGCGCCCATCGCGCGGCAAGGGCGTCGGCCGGGGCGCGAAGCCCAACATGCTGCGGCGCGCAATCGTCGTCAGCATGCGGGAAGCTGGCGCGTCGTTCACCGACATCGGCAAGGCACTGGACCCGCCCGTGTCAAAAACCGGCGCGTACTACATTTACCGCGCCGCCATGCGCTCAGGCTCTTGCGGGGACGAAAGCAAAGGCGTATCTTCCAAATGAAGAAGGCCCGGCTTGTTGAGAACCGGGCCTTCGGATTCGCTGCGGCAACAGCGAAGCTAGCGGTCAAATCGTACCGTTCTGGTACTGAATCCGCAACCTTCCCCGCCAACGCTCCGAATCCCGCCCGACGCGCGCAGTCAGTGGGGTCTCAGTGTGCCCGCCCGTCAGAGAAGCACGAACATGCTGCGGCCCTTGGAGCGGGGCCAAAATCAGGCGAAAGGCCAAACACGTCAATCAGCGGACACCAGGGCGATGAGCCGCCATCCCACGGACGGGGAAGCGGAGACGGCAGTAGCAGCATGTGGGCGAGCATCGGTTTACCCCATGGGTGTCCCAACGCTCTATGACCTCGCTTTGACCAAAGGAAACTGAAAGATGGGACTTCGTGGCTTCAAGGTCGATGCCAAGCGCGTCGCAAAAATCAAAGCCCTCCGCAAGTCTGGATGGTCCTTCGCCGAGATTGGCGAGAAGTTCGGCGTTTCCCGCCAGGCCGTGCAGCAAATGTTGGTCCGAGGGTCGAAAAGGCGTTGACACTTAGGCGTTGACGGCGTATCGTTGTAACTGCACCACCAACCACCGGGGAAGAATGAAATGACCGAGGCACCAAAAATTCACAAGGCCATGCTGGCAATCCAGCGCGGCATTCACGCGGTAGGCATCGGCAAGTTCCGCAAGAACGCCGAGCAGAAGTTCAATTTCCGCGGCATCGACGACGCACTGGCAGCCTTCGCGCCGCTGTTGACTGAGCATGGGGTCTACGTCGCTCCAAGCTACCGCGACCACACCGTTACCGCCAGGGCGACGAAATCGGGCGGGACCATGTTCAATGTCACCTTGGCCGGCACCTTCACATTCACGGCTGATGACGGCTCAGAGCGCGTCGTCGGCCCGTTCTACGGCGAGGCCAGCGATTCCGGCGACAAGGCGACCAGCAAGGCCACGTCCGTCGCCTACCGTAACGCCCTGTTTGTCGCGTTCTGCGTCCCGCATGAGCCGGCCATCGGCGGCGACCCGGACGGCCAGGGCGGCGAAGTGTTCGACGAGGCTGCGGCTTCGTGGCTGGACGCGATCAACGACGCCACCACCATCGAGGAAATGGAAACCATCGGCGCGCAGTTGAAGGAACAGGCGCCGACGATTGCAGCCGATTCCATGAAGGTCATTCGCCGCGAGTGGGCCGCCAAGGCCAAGACCGTGAAGGCCGCGCAATGAAGGCCAACGAAGCTCAGAACGACGCTGGATGGATGCAGGAGCGCGCCGGCAAGTTCACGGCCTCGCGCTCGTCGGACCTGATGGCCAAGACCAAGAGCGGCCCCAGTGCGAGTCGGTCGAATCTCTTGGTTCTGCTGGCGGTCGAACGCCTGAACGGCCAGTGCGTCGAGACGTACCGCAACGCCGCCATGGACCGCGGCATCGAGCTTGAGGCCGAAGCCCGCGACGCCTACTCGTTCGACCGCGGCGTGGCCGTGGACGAATGCGGCTTCATCCCGCACCCGACCCTGCCGAACTGCGGCGCGTCCCCGGACGGGCTGGTGGGCGACGACGGCCTGCTGGAAGTGAAGTGTCCCGCCAGCATGCAGAAGCACGCAGACGCGCTCAGGACGGGCGCCCACGCGCAGGAATACAAGTGGCAGCTACAGCACCAACTTATGACCACGGGGCGCGCCTGGGTCGATGCGGTGTCATTTGACCCACGGTTCCCCGAGGGCTTGCAGTTGGCCGTGAAGCGCGTCATGCGCGACGAGAAGGCCATCATCGAACTGGCACAGGAAATCATCATGGCCGAGGCGGAAGTTCTCGCCATCGTCGCCGAACTGGAATCTCTGAAGGAGAGCAATCGTGGGTAGTGTCGTCAAGCGTTACGACGTGGTGGCTGGTCGCAAGTATTCGACCCGCAACGGTGAAGAAAAAACCCACTGGATCAACGTCGGCGAAGGCACCGAATGGGACGATGGCGGGATCAGCTTGCGCATGCACGCCATCCCGGTCGGCGACTGGTTCACGGGCGACCTCAAGCTGTTCGAACGAAAGCCGAAGGAAGAACAGCAAGCGCCGCAGCGCAGCGCGCGCTCCAATGCGCCGCGCCAGGCCGCGCCGGCGAGGCAAAACGACGGCTTCGAAGATGACGACATTCCGTTCTGACCATGACCATCACCCCCGACCGTCTCGACCAAATCGCCAGCGCCACCCATGCGCTCGGGATGACGGTCGCGGAACAGCACGAACTGGTGCGCGGCTACCGCTACTACGCCGCCGCCCAATCCATCCTCACCGGCACGCTTTCCGAGCGCGCCGACATCATCCAGCGCATTGCCGACGCATGCGCCAACGACAAGGCCAGGACCATGACAACGACAGACGATGATGTGCGTTACTTCAAGCCCGGCGACAAGGTGTGTCTTGTTGATTTGCGCTGCCTTCACGACTCGCTGGAAATTGGAGACGTTGGAGAGGTTCTGACCAGCGAGGAAAACTTCATTGGGTTGGGTCCGCACCATGAAGTCCGATTCGACCGGCTTGGCAAGGATTGGCCGCAATCGGTCGGAATCAAGCAAATGCGACTCGTCGAATCTAGAGCGACCCCGACCCCCAGCGCCGCAATGGAAACGAAGGGTGCGGGGGTGGATGGCTTCGCCGAGTTGACCGGGTTTACTCCGGGGCCGTGGCGCGTCGAAACCACCGGGCTACGTAAGAACGAAATCTGGATCAGGTCGTCGGCAATAGACCCTGCCACCGGCTCTGACATCCCTGTTGCTGACCTGTATCACGAAGCCGCAGGCTTGGCAGCGGGGCAGGAGGCGGTGGCGTGGCAGGTTCAATTTTCCGGTAGCCCAGCTTGGTGCGCGTGCAGCGAAAACCTCGTCAAGCACTATGCTTCGCTTGGACTCGCAACCCGCGCCCTCTACACCACACCGCAGCCGTCGCATGAAACGGAACTACTGGCCGGCGCGATTCGTAACGCCGCCGTGAAGGCTGGCATCTGCCGCGAGGATGCAGCGTTGACCGGGCCGCACCTGTTGATGCTGTGCGATGACCTTGCAGCCGCAGCGTCCCCGCAGCCGTCGCCCGCACCTTCGGGGGATTGGGTGATGGTGCCGCGTGAGTTGCTGGCCGACGCGCTCGACAAGGTGCAGCGGTACGCGGAAACCGTCGTCCAGTGTGTGAAGGCCGACGACCTGGAGTTCCCACACTACGTTCCCTGCATCGAAGAAACTGCCGACGATCTGCGCGAAGTGCTCGCAGCCGCCCCGCCATCGCCGCCATCAGCCGCACCGGGTGCGCAGGAGGGATACAAGTTGCGCGACTACGGTTTCAACGAAGGCCCGTGGACCTATCAGCGCCAGCCGGGGAACGTCGGCGCGTGGGCAATCGGCACCGCTTGCCGCAAGGCGATGGAGCCGAGCGCGGGTGATCCGATAGATCGCGGCCTAATCCTGCTACGCGAATTGCAGGCCGAAGGTTTCGGCGTCTACGCAATCGGCGTCAAGGAGCCCGCAGCCGCACCACCGGAGGCGAGCGCATCGAAGGGCGGGGATGTTGAGCTTCGGCTCTTGGGCTACCTGCGGCCGGCCGACATCGCTAGATGCGTGGATGATCCTGACGACTGCCCGACCGTCAACATTGGCCCCGAGAACCACCTGTATTCCGTCCCCGTGTTCTTCCCGAACGTGATTGCCACCCCGCCCGCCAGCGAACCGGCCACGGGTGGCGCCCTGTCTGGCGCGGAGGGTGGAAAGCCATGAAAGATACGAATTACAGCGTGGTGATCCCGTCGATCAAGGCGATGCCGCGCGTTCGCATTGGGTTCTACCGCGATCCTCACCACGGCGACAACCTTTACGCGGCGCTGCTATTCCGTGACGGCTGGTGCGGTATCGGTCTGCGGTGGCAGTGGCACTTCTACAGCGTCATGTGGCCGTGTTCGCCCGGCAAGCGGCGCTGGTATTTCGGCCCATTCGAGTTCGATTGGTACAAGCTACCTGCGCGCGATGGATGGATGTCGTGATCCGATTCATCGTAGAGAAGAAGTTCCGGGACCGCGCAAGCGGCGCCGAGTGGGTTTCACACGTCACCGTGGACGCAAACGTGCCGGCGCTGCAAGCCACACTTGGCGGCGGCATGGGCTGCGACTGCTATGAAATCAGCACACTGATCGGCGCCGAAGTCCACAACGATTCCCCGAAGGAGCCACCCCATGACTGAGCCACGCGATGCGCAACGCTTGCTAGGGGAGGCTTACTCCAAGCTAGTCAAGGAGCGCGATGGGCTGGTCGAACAGCTTGCGGGGGTGCGGGCGGAGAGGGATGCGTTGAAGGCGGATGCGATGCGGCTAGACTTCCTCGACGCGATGAATGCGCGGAAGAACGCGCAAAACGGCACGCGCTACGGATGGCGGCTTTCGGAGAACCACAACCGCATCGCGTTGGAGGATCACAACTTCCCGCCGAAAACCGTCCGCGAAGCAATCGACGCCGCCCTCGCCTCCACCGGCAAGGAGGGCTAGTCCTCCAATCGCCGCCCGTTGCGAAGGACCGCTCGGGCGAGCGATTGGATGGCCTTGTCAAGCTGCGCGCCTGAGAGTTTCGGACCAGCGGCCAGGGTCGTCAGTTCGGACTTGAGCGCCGCCCATTCCGCCTTGTCTGCCGCTTCAGCTTGCGCCGCAAGCGCATCCTTCGCCGCCTGCGCGCTCGCCGTGACGACGCCCGGCATTTCCACCGTTCGCGTGCCTGATTCGCCACTTCTGGCGTCGTAAAAAACCTCGTTTACTTTCATTTCTTCACCCGATAGACGCGAATGCTTGAGCCGATGGCGAGCGAGTTGGCCACGCTACTGCTGATCGTGATGCCAGTTACGTTCGTCCCCGCGGTAGCCCACTGGTGTTGCGACATGCCCATTACGATAGTCGTGGTGTTGCCGCGCTCGTAATTCAGCCTCGCGCGCGGGCGCGCGTCGAAATCCTTGAAGATGAAGCCGGCGATGGTGGATTGCGTGCTGGCATCCATGGTGCCCACAAAGGCGTTGTTGGCACGCGCGCCTGCAATCGTCGTGTTTGAAACCGACATTGCGCAGCGGTGGTAATTCGAATCCGTCGTGTCTGCGTTGTAGTAAAGGCTGATGCTCGCACCGGATGCCGTGGCGTTCTTCAGCTTCACTTCCACGTAATAGGTTTCATCGGTGTCCAGGTCCAAGCCGCTGATGGCGAGATTCGTTGCAGCAGCACCAGCGACCAACGCCTCACCGATGTACTCCATCGTCCCGAGGTTGCGGTTGATGCCGTTCTGGCGGAAGCGGAAGCGGTCGGTCGTGTCGTTGACCCATACATCGCCATCCGCAGGGCTCGACTTGTCGCCGGCCGCAGGGATGATGTTCAGGCCACGATCCACGACCTTTGCCTGGAACACACTACCGCGCATGAGCCCGTAGTCGTGCGCGCTCGTCGTTCCAGAATAGCCAATGCCGTCGCCGTCGCTGGCGAAGAATCGACAACTGATGCCGCCCGCACTCGTCGCCGTGAAAATTTGCATCGTGGCGCTGGTGCCGACGATGGCCGCGAAGGTCTGCGTTGCGCTCCACGTATTCGCACCGTTGAGCAGCGGGACGTTTCCGCCGCTGGTGCCAGTGTTCTGCGTCGCGGCGGTGCCGAGCGCCAACGTCGCACGCTGCGCTGCTGCGTCCGCGTCGTCGAGCAGCGCCTTGCCGGCCGCAGTGATGTCGCCGCCAAGCTCCGTAGTCGTCACCACGCCCGCGTCGATTTCCCACACCGACCCGCTGGACGACACCGTAATGTCGCCCTTGTCGCCGTCGCTGATGCCGGCGCCAGCCGCAAGGTCGAAACTGACTGCGCAAAGCTGGCCAGCCGTGAACGTGCCGAAAACACCGCCCCGAAGCGACAGGGTGAACCCGTAGGCGTCAGCCACCGACCCAAGCACTGTCGTTATTTCGTAGATCGCCTCTCCCGTCTCCGAAGCAATGCGAAGGTGCGCGCCGGTCGTTACGTCAACGTCCAGCCATGCGTCGTAATCGGCGCCGTTGAACGAATTGATGTTGATGTACAAGTCGGTGACGGCGACAGGGTCGGAATCGTTTATCCCGATTTCGCCATCCGGCGGCGCGGTTTCCGGGATGGCAGAAAGCACCCATTCGCCCATGATCCCACCGAGCGGACGGGGCGCAATTTCGCGCGTCACGAATTCGTAGGTCACGCGCACCGCGTCGGTCGCGGAGAACGTGCCATTGGTGGATATGGCCGACCCGAGCGTGAACGTCATGTCCGAAACGTCGGGCGCGTAGGTATCCACGAACGCCACCAGCCGCGCGCTCTCGTCGGCGTTTACCACCGTGATGATGAACTGGTTGAGCGTTTCCAGGCCGGAGAGCGAGAACGCCAGCGCCAGCCAGTCGGCCCCGGCCGAATCCGTCGTACTGACGCGAACCGTCGTGGCGGCGCTCGGGTCGCCGTCGTCAAGCGTAACCTCGCCCACGGCAGGCGCAGACCCATCGAGCGCGGCGATGACATACGGGCCGCCCAAGTCCACGGCGCCACCGCCGCCCGCGCCGCCAGGGATGTCCACCGTCAGAACGCCAGCCGCTTCCGTCGTCGTAACGCCAGAGCCGGTGAAGTCCACCGTGTCGATGATCGCAGCGACCGGCACGCCTTCGTCTTGGAAGTCGATTCCGGGCTGCACACCGAATGCCACGAAGTCGGATAGGTCAGGGTCGGACGTTCCGGTGATTCGCCCCTTGCCGTCGCGCACGATGCGCTTGAGCGCGCCGCCGCCTGCGTCAGCCACGTTCGACAGGCCCAGCGCGGTGTTTCCAGCCTCGCCAGCAGGATTCGTCGAGTCGATTTCGCCCGCCGTCCCAGTGATGCTGCGCGGCACGATGTCGCCGTCCGTTTTCAGGACGAGATACCCGCCAGGGACCGCGTTCGCAAGCTGCTGGACGTTGGACGGAATGCTCTGCACCAGCGGCCAGGCCGTCACCGTCACTTCCCGGATGACGCCACCAGGCGCAGGAGGGGGCGCAGGAGCCGCGGTCACTTCGCCATCGAACAGCGTTCCATCGGCATTGAACACGTTGACCCCGATGGTGGCGCCATACGTCGCGCCTTCCTCCACCTTCGTCGTCTTGCCGCCGCCGTTGTGGATGGGGACGGTCTTGATGGGGCGCTTGGCCATTACGGTTCCTTGGGTTCTTTCACGAATTGATAGGCGGATTCCAACAGGTCGAAAACCTGGTCGTCGTCGTAGGCTTTCGGTTCCTCGCCCGTGAGGTCGGCCAGTTCGCGCTTCGTCATCTGCGCCACGCGCGAAAGCATGCCGCGCAGGTTGTTGCGCGCCGATGGCGGAATCTTCACGCCCCAGCGTTCCTCGATGAGCGCATAGTTTTCCGTGCGGTTCGCAGCTGCCAGTTCGGACAACGCTTCCTCCGTCGCCTGTAGCTGGTACAGGTCGCCATAGGCTTTCGCCTGCATCGCCTTCGCCAGCGTGTCCACGGTCGGGTTGAGCATCGCGCGATTCATCACCGCTTCGTACTTGTCGCCGAGCACACCCTGCACGCCGTAGTGACCGGCTATTTCGTGGAACGCGGTGAATTGCTCGTTTGCCGTACTCATGTTCTTGGCGATGTAAACCTTGGCTTCCTCCGGGGAGAAAACGCCAAGCGCGCCACCCTTGAACGCTTCGCGCACGCTCGCATTGCCGAGCTTCGGGAAGTCGCGCGGCATGACTTCCTCCACCGCGGGCGCGTTGCGCAGTTCCTTCACGATTTCCTGCGTCGGCGTGGGAGGCTTGAACATCGGCGCGCCAAGGTCGTCGCGCTTGATCTTGCCCGCGCGGCCGAGCTTCTTGTTCTCGCCGTTGTCCGCGTACTTGTCGAGTACCAGCCCGTCCGTGACTTCCTTCGGGTACTGGCCCTTGATGTGGTCCAGTTCGGCCTCCACGCCCGCGTCGTCCTTGATGTCGGCCAAGCGGCCTTTCAACGCGCGCTCGTCGGGCTTGCGGTACTGCGCGCCGACACCAAGCAGCGACACGGCGAAGATGGCCGCCGACTTCGGCAATCCGTTGTCCGTCATGAGACCGCCAACGTCGTGCAAGGACAGGTCGCCGACTTCGGTGTAGACGACATCACCCGGCTTCGCCGGCTCGTCCCAGCGCAATGCAAAGCCCGTCTCCTGGAACGAAATCGGCACCACCAGCCCGGCCAGCACGTCTCCCGGCGTCTGCGGCTGGCCGATGACGTTCTCGCCCGTCGCCAGCGTGGCGATGGCGCCGGGGATCGGAGCCAGCTTGGTGCGGACGAAGTTCGTGATGACGTTCCACGTCGTCTGCCCGCCATAGTCGAGTTCGCGCGGCAACGCCTCCCCGAAGAACCCGGAGTCCGACAGGCGGTAGCTGCTGCGAAGCGGCGAGACGCGGCCCGAGGTCGAAACGGTTTCTCCGGTCAGCGCGCGCGCCAGGAACACCGTGACTTGCGAAAGTCCGGTCATCGGGTCGAGGTACGTGTTGTTGAACTTGATTTTCAGGAAGTTCGACGAGCGCGGATCGAACGACACCAGCGGTTCGTCGTCCTCGTCGTCGGCCGCCAGTGCCGCCAGCCCGAACACCACTGACACGCCCATCATGAAGCGCGCATATTCGGCCGCGATCATGCCGCGCGTGCGCAGCGTGCCGCCGTAGAGCGGTTGCAGCGCCAGCAGGTTCAAGCGGCTGGCCACCAGTCGCGGCGCGAAGAAAATGGTATTCAGCCCCGTGGCGCTGGTCGTGTGGTTGTTCAGCCCGATCTTGCCGCGGCCGGTCGCCACGTTGATGAAGTTCGCAATGGCTTTGCCTTCCGCTTCGGTCGGAACCTTCGACTTCGCCAGCGAGGCCACCATCGCGTCGAAAGAGTCGGCGCGAATCTGATTCAGGACCGTCGTGTAGGCGCGCTGGGAGCCGCGCACCAGCCCGCCGAGCGCCCACTGCGGCATGCGCTCGATCCAGCGGGATTGGAACGCTTCTTCCACCTTCGCCTGCGACACGCCCAAGTTGTCGTATTCGGTCAGGTCCAGCTTGAAGCGCGCGTAGAGTTCGGCGTTCGGACGCGCCTTCAACGCCTCCGCGGCCTTGAGCGCGCCGGCCTCCGACTTGAAGGCGCCCATCATCGACGGCACGGCCTTGGCCGCGCGCACAGGATGGCCCAGCGTGATAAAGCCGCCTTGGCGCAGCAGGCCCGAGAAATCGAGGCTCGTCAGGTACGAGCGCGCCAAGTTCGTCGCTTCCTTGCCGTAGCCGAACACCTTGCCCAGCGGCGAACGCTGCGCCATTTCTTCTTCGAACTGACGCTTTGCGAATTCGGCTTTGGCTTGCAACAGTTTCAGCTTGGCTTCGGTGTTCGCGGCGTCCAGCTTCTTCGCTTCCGGGCGCGGACGGCGCGCGTAGTCGTTCGCGGCAATGCGGGCCTTCACTTCCTCAAGCTGGCGGGCGAGCTGCTTGGCGCGCGTGCGCTGGTAGCGTTCCTCCGGCGTGGCCTTCGGGTTGTCGATCATCGCGCGCTCTTTCAGCAGTGCGTCACGCTGCGCCACCAACGCTTCGATTTCCGGCGTGATCGGCGGCGGCGCGGCGCGCTTCGGGCGCTCGCCCGTGGCGATTTGCTTCTCGATGTCGGCGATTTGGTTCGACAGGTTGGTGATGCGCGCTTGCTGGTAGCTCGCCAGCTTTTCCGGGTCGTTCCCAGCCTGCCGCGAAGCGCGCTTGAGCATGTCGTTCAGCGCGCGGCGCTTCTCGCGCACGGCCTGCGTCGCCTTGTCGCGCTGCGGGCCGGACTTGAGCGCGGCCAGCCCTTCGCTCATGCGGTCGATGCTCTCCTGCATCTGCACCAGCGAGCGAAGTTCGCGCAGCGCCACCTTGTCCGCTTCCTTGCTCGGGAACAGCACCTTGCCGTATTCCGAGAACAGGCGGCGCACGTCGCGCTCGGTCATGTCGTCGCGCAGCGCCTTCACGTCAGCATGCACGGCGCGCATGACGGCATCCTCACCCTGCACGCCCGCCTGCACATGCTTGCGCGCCAGGTTGTAAATGTCGCGCGTGGTGATGTTCTCCGGGTCGATGGCACGCTCCGTCGCCACGCCGCCGGCACGCAGCTTCGCGGCTTCGAATGCCTGCGGCAACGCTTCGGCGAACTTGTCGAACTGCGCGCCAAGCTGGCCGCGCATCGCTGCGGTGAAATCTTCCAGCGTCGTGACGCCCTGCACCGCGACGACTTCGGCGCCGATGGTGGAGAGGTTGAAGAATTCGACGGGGGAGACGGCGGGGCGGGAGAACAACAGGTCGCGCTTCTTGTCGGCGTCGTAGGTGCCACGGTTGAATTGGCCCTTCACTTGGCCTTCGCCGAACGGGATATAGACGCGATGCTTCTCGCCGCCCATCTTTCCGCCAGTGTCCACGATGCCGTCGTAGCCCAGCGAGCGCAGGACATCCGTCACCTTGTCGGGGATCGTCGTCCATGCGCTATCGCTGATGCCGGCGTCCGTCACGAAGTCGGCCACCCAATCGCGCAGCGTGCGCGTGTTCTTGTCCCATGCGTCCGAGCCGCCTTGCGCCGCGCGGCTGCGGTCACGCTTCGCAGCCGAGCGCAACGCAGGCACAACGTCCGCCGGCAAGTCACTCGTGACGAGCGGGGACTGCATCGCCACATGCACCGGGATGAGCGCCGGATAGGTTGCGGTCGGAGAATCAAACGTCACCGAATCCATGGGCATCCCGGCCGCTTTCAGCACGTCCATGAAGCGGCCTTCGTCGCCGTAGATGGAACCGCTGGACAGCCACGACTCAACAAGCGCCTGCAACATATTGCCGCGCGCCTGCTTTACCTCGTAATCGAAGTTGCCGATGCCGGTCGCGTGACCTTCCGGCTCAAGGATGACGTTCTCGCCCGCGTCGTCCATCGCAACGCGCGGCGCGAGCGCGGTGATGCGCTGGCGCACGTCGGACGGAAGGCTCCACCAAGCGCGGTCAATCGCCATCTGGCTGCGATAGCCGGGGACGCGCACCTTGAACCAGGAGGCGAAGCCCTGTTCCTCGTAATCGAGGCTGGTGTCTTGCTTGCCGGTCGCGTAGTTGCTGCCGATATTGGCATCGCTGGTGAAGAACGCCATGGGGCCGGACGTGGCGCGGCGCGCATCGAAACCCTTGCCGATGCGATCCGGGCGCGCGGTTCCATGCACAGCTTCCACAACGACCTTCTGGCCGCTGCGGAAATCGTAGGTGCCAGCATCGGAGCGCGTCACCAACGGTGCGTTGTTGGACCAGCGCCGGAAGTTCTCTTGGCGGGTTTCCTCCGTCATGCGCTTGCCGCGCGACTGCGCCGGCCCCCGCATCGCGGCATCGCGCACCCCCGCCGAACGCTCCACCGAGCGCGCAGCGTCGGCCAGGATCGTGCGCAGTTCCGACTCCGAGAACGAGCGCGGGTTGAAGCCCAGCGAGCGCAGGAAGCGGCGCAGGGCCGCCAGCACGCGGTCGATGAGGCCGCCGGTCACGCCGCGCTCGGCCATGACGGCGAGGAATTCGCGGGCGAACAGCGTGGGGTCCGCGTCAGGGTAGCGGCGCAGCGTCGATTCCAGCGCGCCGCGCACGTCCGCCGACAGGCCGGACTTGTCCGCCTTCATCGCGGCAACGTCGGTTAGGACGCGCTGCCAGCCTTGACGGCCCAGCACGCCCTCCACGCCATAGTGGCCAACGGCTTCGTGCGCCAGGACTTGCAGCCCGCGCGCGGAGTTCGCCAGGTTCGACGCGACGAGCCACACCTTGCCGGTGCCGTCGTACCAGCCTTCAACGGTCTGCCAGTCGCGGCCGGTCTTGGCTTCGTCCGGCAGCGCGTCGGCGTCCTGCACCACCTCGACGGCCGGCGCATCGCCGCGCCACTCGCGCACGATGTCACGGATGGCGGCGGACAGGTCGGTTTCCGACATGCCGATGTCGAAGGCTTCGAAGCGGCCGGCGCCTTGGGCGGGGCGGGAGAACGGCACGTCATCGCCGGGGGCGCCGGGGTCGTCCGCAGCCTCGCGGCGCGCGGCTTCTACCATCACGCGCGAGTCGTCGCTGATCGGCCGCACGTCGTCGCCGCGCAGCGCGGCCGCCAGGATTTGTAGCGCGTCGTCGTCGTAGGAATCCGGCGGCAACAGGTCGGATTGCTCCATCGACTCGCGCAGCCGGTCCAGCGTCATCCCGCCATTGCCCGCGCGCCACAGACCCGGAATCGAGCCTTTCAGGTCGCGGTCGGACCAACCGAGCAGGCGCTTGAATTCGGTGGCGTTGAGGCCGCCGCCGCGCGCCAGGCCAGCGAGGTACGCACCAGCCGAGAAGTTGGCGGGGCGCGGCTTCTTGGGCTTGGCGGCGACGGGCGCCGGGGCCAGGCCAAGGGCTTCTCGCGCTCGCGCGGCGTCGGCCTTGATCTTCGGCAGCGTCGAGCGCGCCGGCCCGGCCTTCGCCATTTCCTGCACCAGCGCGCGGTAAGCGACCATGGCGCCTTCCTGCGCCTCGTAGTCGTCCTTCGCCTGCTGCGCGGTGCGTAGCTCGGCTTCCAGCGTCTGCACGCGGTCGGCGTACTCCTTGAGCTTGGCCGATTCCTCCGCCGTCAGCGGGCGCTCCTTGCGCACGCGCTCGCGGCGCTCCAAGGCTTCGAAGGTGAAGTCCTCGCGGATCATGCGCTGGCGGAACTGGCCGAGCCGGCCCCATTCCCGGCCGCTCGCCGCCGTGGCCTGGTCGATGTCGTTGATGCGCGCTTCCGCGTCGTCCCACTCGCGCTTTGCCACCGCGCGCTGTTCCGGGGACAGCTTCGGGTCACTGGCGCGCAGCGCGGCGTCGTCGCGGCGCTTGCGCTGGTTCACCTTCTCGACCAGCAGCGCGGCTTCCTCCGTGACCGAAATCGACGCATCGCCCTGGGTCCGCAGCTTTTCGGCCGCTTCCTGCGCGAAGTTCGGGTTCTCGGTCAGCGCGGCTTGCGCCTTGTCGAGCGTTTCTCGGTTCGACTGCGAAGCCGCTCGGATGATCGGGTCGGCGCCGCGCTCGGCGCGCTCGCGGTCTACGGTCGCATTCTTCGTGCTGGTTGCCTTCGGATCGGGCGCGCGCGGCGCTGCGGCAGGCGCGGACGCGCTCGGCGGGGCGGAATCCCCGGCGCGGCGCTGCGGCGATCCTGCGGGCGCTGGGGCGCTTCCACGGCGCTCGGCCAAGACGCGATTGGCCAGCGCGTCGGCCTTTTCGTTGAGTGCGCGGTTTCGCTCGCGCTCGGCTTGCAGCGCCGGGCGCGTGGCCGCTATTTCGTCGGGAGTGCGGACGCGGGGCAGCCCATCACGCCCAACGTCGGATTCGACGCCCTCAGCTTCCGATGCTCGCGGCGGTGCGGCAGCGCCCGTGCGCTCGGCGAGAGCGTCGGCGAGTCCAGCGCCAGCAGTTCGACCGGCTTCGGGCGTTCGTTCTTGCGGCAGCGTTTCGCGGGGTAGTCGCGCATTCGTGTCCTCCGTGGGTTCGGTAAGCGCAGCGAGCAACGCATCATCGTCAGCGAGTTCTTCGGCAATCGACCGCTTCGGCGCGGGTGCCTTGCCAGCGTTCTCCGGGTCATAGGTGGCGGCGTCGATGACGTGCATGGGCATCGACTTGGCGCCGCGCGCGAGCGCGTCAGCCGTCCGATGGTTGCCGTCATAGATGCGGAATTCGCCGTCGCGCATGCGGACAGCCACCGGCATGTCGCCGTAGCCTTCGATCAGGTCGCCCGGCCCCTTGCGGGCATCGAAGTCATCCCAGCGCATTTCCGTCTGCGGGCTGGCTACGCGGTCGAGCGGCACTTCCTCCACGCGCGCGGCGCGCTGCATGTCCTCGCGCGTCGGCGCCAACGGCACGGAAAGCGAAGCGGGGCCGGGAAGGCGAGTGCGCTTGGCCTTCGCCTCACCCTGCAATTCCCGGAACGCCTTGCGGCGCGTCGCCTCGCCAGCCTCGGAGAAGCCGCCGGACGGCGCAAGCGGGTTCTCGCGGATGAATTCGCGGGCCAGGATGGTCCCGATGCCGCGGCCCTGATAGTCCTCCGCCACCGTGTTGAGGGTTTCGCCGTTCTCGATTTCGATGCTGCCCACGGTCTTGCCGTCGATCTGCGCGAACAGGCCCGTGGGCGTGCGCAGCAGTTCGACCGGCGCGCCGGCCTTGTCGGCCAGCGTCATCGCGGGCACGGCTTCGGCCGGCGTGTCCATGTCCTCAGACTTGAGGATTACGCGATCCTCGGGGCTGATGCGCTTACCGCTCGGGTTCACCGCGGCGATGTATTCGTCCTCGGGCATGGCGAGGGCGTCGGCGAGCGTGGAACGCTTCGGCGATGCTTGCATTGAACCGGCCTGCGAGGCAGGAGCAGCAACGGTTTCGGCCGTCGGCGCCGGGACTGAATCCGAGCGTGGAACATTCTGGCGGATCGGCGGGAGGTCGGTGGCTTTTCCCACCAACCGCTCCGCAGGCACGTCTATGGGATTTCCCATAGACCCCGGCAGCACGTCCGCCAGCCCCGGCACAGCCTGGGTCACCTGCGCCACGACTTCGGGCGGGATGCTGGCCAGCACGCTCGCAAGGTCGCCGCCGGCCGCCGGCTGGGCCGCCTGATCGGACGAGGACGCGGGCGGGACGACCGGCGGCGATTCGATGGCGGCGGCTAGGTCCGGCAGCAGCGGCTCGGGGATGGCGGGCGGCGCCTTCGGCACGTTCGGGGATTGCAGCGCGCCAGCAAGGACGCCCATCGGGCCAGCGGCCAGGGCTTCCGTCGCAGCCGCACCACCCACGCCGCGCCACGGGTCGTAATCCGCGCCGCCGGCAATGGTGCCGACGTTCTGCGCGAGTTGGTTCGCGCCGCCCTCGATGCCCTCGCCCACGGTTTCCTTGACACCGCCGAGCGCCGCGTTCGCCGTGCGCGAGCCAGTTTGACCCTTGGAGATTCGGCCGAGCAGGGTGTTCTCTGCCACGTTGAATCCCAGTTTCTGGCTCAAGCCTTGCAGCAGCGCAGACGTAGCCGTTCCCGTCGTGGTGGAAACCGAGCGCGCGGTATCGGCCAGGATCGCGCGCGCCTGCGCTGGGTCGCCCGTCATTTCAAGCAACCGCTGGTACACGGGGTCGTGGAACAGCATGCGCTCGTCGGCCTGCATCACCGATGCGAACGCGCCCTCGCCCGCGCCCGCGCCTTCCACGCCAGCCATGGAGCCGAGTTGCGCGACCGTGGCCGCGCCTTCCGCAAACCCCAGCCCCTTCGCGCCCAGGCCCACGGCGCCGCCCAGCGACAGCGACGGGATGAGGCTATCGCTCACCGTGGCTAGTGCGGACGGGTTCGTGAGTATTTCCTTGGCGGCCGGAATTAACCCCGCCTTCGATGCTTCGGCGAGCCGCTTCTGCGTGTCCTTTTCCTTGGCCGACTGGAACACGCCCGCCGTGTCGGCGTAGTCGCCGAGATAGCGCGCCACGTCCTGCAAGGCGAAGCTGGCCGGCTGGCCGGCGTTCGGATCAGCCGCGCGCGTCTCGGCCAGGCCCATGCGCGTCGCCGCCACGGGGTCGTTGATGAGGTCGGGCAGGTACTCGGAGAAGGCGCCCATGAGGCCGGAGCCGGCTTCCAGCGCGTTGAACGCCGTGGCGCCGAGCGGCACGCCATCCCAGGGCGTGCGCTGGTTCGCGGTGTTGACGATGGATTCACCGATGCCCAGCCCGGCCTTGCCGATGCCCAGCACGCGGTCATAGCCCGCTTCCAGCCAGCCGCGTTCCGGCTCGGCCGCGAACGGGTCGTGGTCTACCGCCCGGAGCTTACCTTTCGGCGCGGCAACAACCGGCCCCGCTTCGGCAAAGGGATCGTGGTCTACCGGGCTGATGGGCATTTACGGGGTCCAGAGAAGCCACTTGCCCGGTCGCGCCGGGTCGGGGAGGTAGAAGTTTCCATCCTTCGCACGCTTTGCGCCTGCCGGCGGCGCCTCGGGGCCGACGATGCCCGGCAACGGACGCGCCGGGTCAACGAACGTCGGTTCCAGCGTTTCGCCCAGCGGCGCGGCGTTGATCTGCGGCGCGCTCGCCGCCTCGATGGCCTTTTCCGGCGTCGCTTCGGCCGGCTCGCGCGCACCCGTGGCCGCCGCGGCTTCCGCCATCGCATCGCCCGCCTTCACGTCGCGGACCAGCCACTTCGCCGCGGCGAAATCACCGTCGCGGTAGTCGGGATCAGCTTCGGCCTGCTGCAACTGCCATGCGACGAAAGCCGGGTCCGCGGCCAGGAACTTGTCGCGCGGCGGCGAGTACGCCGGCACGCGGCGCGTCGCTGCCTTCGGCGCCGGCCCGCGCCCCACCTTCTCGGCCCGCGCGCCTTCCGTCGTGATCCGAGCTTCCGTGAGCGCGGTCGGGATGATTTCATCGGCCAGCCCGCCACTCGGGATGATGTGGCCGTCCTCCAAGCGCACCGGCTCGAAAGCCTTGCCGCTCGCAAGCGCCTGCTGCGCGTTGTAGGCGCCGAAGTCGCCCAGCGCCATCGCTTCGGCCGCGGCTTGCTTGCCGGGCAGGAAGTTCGGGTCGATTTCCTTGCCCAAGCTGCCGAGATTCGGATTGGCCTGAATCGCAAGCGCGCTTTGCGCCCATTCCTCGCGCGGAATCTGCCCGGACGCCAGCCGCGTGCGAAGGTCCATGCCCGCCTGCGCTGCGATGCGCTGCAACCGCTCGTTCGCCGCGCGCTCGCGGGCGTATTCGACGTTGTACTGGCCGGATTGTGCCTGACTGTTACGAAGCATCTGATCGGCGAAGGCCGTCCCACGCTGCCCGCCGAAGGCTTGCTCGCCAAGCGCCTGCACGCCGGAGAAGTTGTAGGGCCGATCCTCGCCGAAAAGTGCCATGTCAGTACCAGCCCGGTGAACGCACGTTGTAAGGGGCGTAGCCTGCGGCCGACGACATGCCGGCGCCTTGCGCGGTCACGCCGCCCGCGGCCTTTCCCGTCGCCCCGCCCATGCCAGCACCCAGCCCGCCGCCGGCATAGCTCATGCCGATTTGCGCGGCCATGTCGATCCACGGATTGCGGCGAATCTGGCGCAAGCGCATGTCGTCGAGGTAGGCATTGCCGCGGCTCGCGCGTGCTTCCAGGTCAACGTCGGTTCCCAGCCGGCCGTATCCGAAGGATTCGTTCTGGCGCTGCAACGTCGGCGCTTCGACGCGCGAGAGCAGGCCCGCCGTTTCCAGCGCACGACCCTCAACCGCGGCCCCGCGCGCCGTCGCGTCCTGCTTGAACGCCGAGCTACCCACGGCCGGCGCGCCGCCGCTCTGCACCAGCCCGGCGCGGCTCTGTAACTGCTTCGAATAGGAGTCGAGCGCGCCCGCCCGCTCGTCGGACGACGTGCTGCCTTCCAGCGACGTGATTTCATCGTTTACGCGCGCGTCGATCTTCTGCTGTTCCTTCGACCGGTTTCGTATGCTCTGCGCGAGCGCATCATCCTGCTTTCGCTCGGTGCGGCGGGTGTTGTATTGCTGCGCGCCCACCGATGCAACGGCGAGTGCGATGGGGATGGCGGCGGCGCCCATGGCGTTATCCTCGGGTCGGCTGGGAGTAGTAGCCGAAACCGCTGATGCGGTCGGCGCGGCGGCGTTCGTTTTCGTCACGCGAACGCTTGAAGAAGTCCGCCAGTTGACCGCTGGCGAGGTTGACGGAGTTGGCCATGCTGCCCGACTTGCCGGCTTCCAGGTTCGTCCGCATCGCCGCCGCGGCCTGCGCCGCGCCCGTCGTCACGTCCAGTCCTTGCGTGGCCAGCGAAATGAGGTTGCTGCGCGCCTGCTGGTCCGCCGACTCGATGCTGGCGCCGACTCCCCGCGCGTTGCGATCCACTTCCAACAGCCCGCGCTTGTACGCTTCGGCCATGTTCGCCTGCTGGTCGTTCTGCGTGGAGCCGAACGCCGTACCGTTGCGCGCCAGGGCGAACTTCAATTGAAGCTCGGTTTCCTTGTTCTGGCGGTCGAGGTCTTGCGTGCCCAGCGCGCGCGATGCGCCCACTGCGTCCTGAATCTCGGCGGCGCGGCCAGGCCCGTCGAAAACCGCGTTGATGCGGCCTTGACTGGCGCGGATGGCGGCCTGCCGTGCGGCTTCGGCGCGCTCGGCTTCTTTTCCGGCTCGGTTCGAACTGGACCCCATGGCCTTACCCTCGCGTTTTCGCGTACATGGCGGCGTCGGCACCATTGCCGCAGTACGCCGTAAGAATACCCTCAAAGCGCATGCCTAGCGCGCGCTGATACCACTGCTGCGTGCGCGTGCGCGACGCCAGGCAGATGATTTGAACCCGGCGCGCGTCGTCTGCCAGCTTGCCGTCGATCACCTTGCGCGCAACACGCGAGAACGTGCGCCAATGCGTTGCCCATCCCGCATCGGTCCCGCACATCCAGGCTTCGAAGTTGCCCGGCCCGACCGGTACGAATCCGCCAAGCAACACCGGGGCGTTGTGCTCGTCCACCAGCAAGAATTTCGGCCCGGCCGCGTTGATGAAGGCGCGCGCGGCAATCTCCGGGTCGTAGTTGTCCACGCCCGACATGGCCATGAACTGTTCGATTTCGTCGGCGCGCATCGAGTGCGCCAGCACGGCGAAGTCCACCACGTTCGGGTCGTAGACGAGGCGCAGGGTCATGCGGCGGGCTGCTGGTCGTGTACGTAGAGCAGCAGGCCCGTGAGGGACCAGGGCGCCTCGCCGAAACGCACCTTCACGCTGATCGTCGGCGCCGTCAGCGGCATGGGAACGATGGTGCCCGGCACCGTGTCGGCCGCCGTCAGGTTGTAGAGTTCCGTGAAGGCCGACGAGTCCGCGTTGCCTTGGATGTAGCCGAACGAAATGCTCACGTCCTCGCCGGTCGATGTGATGTCGAAGCCTTCCAGCATCTTGTCCTGCCCCGGCTGCCCGAAGTCGAGCCACGGCCACCACACGTAGCCGATGATCGGCGCCTCGCCCGCCTCCACCAAGTCCGTCGTCAAGGCTTCATCGACGCGGTAAACCTCGTCGTTGCCACGGATGTACAGGTCGTTGTCGAGTTGCGCGAAGCCCGTCACCGTGAACGGGAAAATGTAGCGCGACCACGCGCCGCTGCGGCCGTTGCGCGTGTACACGAACACGTCCGAGTCGCCATCACCGCGCGGGAACGCGAGCCAGTATTGCCCGGCGCCAGGGTAGTACGTGGCGAACGGCCGATGGCCGATGCCGAGCGTACTTTCCAGCGCGGGGATGACGAGCGTATCCACCGGCTCGCCCACGTCGCCGGCCGTCAGGTTCGACGCGCCCACGGCAATCGACACCGAGCGCACGCCCTGCTGCGACAGGAACAGGAGTTCATCGTCCACCGCCTGCGCGGCGTGCTGGTACACCGAGCCGATGCCTTCCATCTGATCGAGCAGGTTCATCGCCGCCGGGTCGGGGTCGATCTGCCACATTTGGAAGCTAGACGCATTGAACGCGACGAGATTGGATCGGTAGAGATTCAACACCGTCATGTCGTTGGCGTTCTGCTGCTGGATGCCGGTCGGCAGATACCCCGCGTCCTCTTCCGTCGTCCAGTCGAGCGGGTTGTTCACCGCCGAAAAGCGCGTGATGTCCGAGTCCACTGCAAAGATATGCGACGCGCCGATGGCCACCACCTTCGAATGCGGGCAGTTGTCGTCGAGAATGACGGCGCCGATGGCTTCCCAATTCACAGTGTTGTCCGCGACGAACTGGCCGGGGCCGGTCGGCCACGTCGGTTCCGTCGCGCCGGTAATCATGAGGGCTTCGGCCTCCCACGTTACGCGGTTCGAATACGTGGCTTCCCACATCACTTCGTTGTCCACGACTTGCACGCCGTTGACGGTCGGCCACGTCGGCTCGGTCGTGCCGGTGAAGCTGTTGCCCGTGACCGCGACGGCCACGAAGATGAGGCCCGTGTTCGCAACCTGCGTCACCAGGTTCCAAGAGAAGTCATCGACCCACAGGGCGTTACCACCCTGGTTGCGGAAGCCGCGCGCGCCGATACGGACCTTGGCCGCACCCGCAGGACAAACCGCCGTCACCGTCGATTGCTTCCAACCACCATCGCTCGACGTAACGCGATTGCCCTCGCTCGTCGAAACCAGCGTGGTGCCGTCGCTCGCGTACCAGCGCAGCACCACGGAAGCCCCAGCGTCGCCGCTGCTGCTGGCGCCCTGATCCACCATGCAGCGCGCCGTGATCGACTGGCCTGGATTCACGTCGGCCGTGTCGGTTTGCTCGATGAAATGCACCGTGTCGCTGAGCGGGTCCGGGTCGTACTTCGCCGAGAACGTGCCGCGGTAGACGTGATTGCCCGTGCTGCCAATCGTCCAGCCGTATTCCTTGGTCCAGTCCGAATCGCCGTCCTCGAAACCGGGGTTCTCGATGTCGGTGTTCGACACGGCGGCGGCCACCGCAGGCTTCACCAGGTCGCCGAGGATTTTGAAGGTGCCGGGGGTCCACGGAACGACGGCCATTACTGTTCCGCCTCGCTACCGGGGGAATTGCGGCTGTTGAAGGAGCCATAGCGGTCCTCGATGGGGCTGGGGACCGTGCCGGGGCCGCCCGGCGTCGTGTCGGTGCCGCCCGTGCCCGGCGTGCCGGCTGGCGCGCCCTGGTCCACGTCCTCCGTTACCTGCGCCCCATCTTCCTCGGGCCAGTCGGGTTCCTCGCTGCCGCTGCGCGGGTTGTCGCCTTCGACCGCGACCACCGTGTAGCGGAAGCCGTTGGCTTCGGTCGGCTCCACGATGTCGTTGATGGCGCGCGGCACGTCAGGCGCCCACACCGGAGACGGGTTGCCCTGCCGGCCGGCACGGTAATAGAACCCGTTCGGCACGGTCGGCGCCACGATGTCACCCACCGACATTGCCGTGTCCGGCGTCCAGACTTCCGGCGCCACGATCCAGAAATGCCACACGCGGCCCGACGAGAATTCGGCCACCACGTAGGGATAGCCCAGGTACGGCGCGGCGAAATGGATGTTGACGAGCGTGGCGCTCGGTTGCTCGGGGTCGTTGATGCGCAGCACGTCGTATTTCGGGTTGTCGCTGGTGACGCTCGCGTGCGAGAACACCCACAGCTTGTTCGCCCAGGCCATAAGCCCCTTCGTCAGCCCGGCCGAGAACAGCACTTCCAGCGCCGTGCCAGCGCGTGAGCGCGGCTTGCCCCTGCCATCGACGTAACCGTTCACCAGGTCGTAGAGCACGCTCTGCGGCGCGCTGATTATTTCCCGGCGGTCGATGCCGCCGGCCGCGGTGTTCAGAACGAAGCGGCGCGCGGTCATTCGAACGGCACGTTCGGAATCGGGAATGGACTCAGATCGCTATAGCAGCAAGGTCGCAGGCCCGGAACGTAGCGATTCGTCTTGTGCGAGGCCGCCACGCGCTCGCTGATGTAGGCGTCGAGGTCTTGCGGGAGCGTGCCCACTTCCTGCTTGTAAAGCTGCTTGGCCGCGATGGTCGCGTGCAGGAAGATGGCTTGGTCGTCTACCGCCGGCTCGTCGGCGTCATCGACGAACGGGCCAGGCTCCCAGCGCCCGCACAGGACCAGGAATTGCGTGTCCGCGCCCGGCGTCGGCCACACCCGCAGGTTGCCGTCGATCATGTCGTAGCGCGTCGGCCAGCCCGTTTCCGGTTGCTGCGTGTAGATGCTCGGCTTGAAGCCGGACACCAGCGGATACCACACGTTGTCCCGCAGCACCCCCACCCATTCCAGCCGGTCGGCGTCGATGGGCCGGTCACTGTTGTCCGGGTCGAGCAGCGGATAGCTCACTTCGCCATCCACCAGCGGAATCGTGATTTCGCGCAGGCTTCGCAGGCTGGCGTAGCGGCTGAAAAGCGTGCTGTTCGCCTCGCGCACGCAGCGGCGAATGAAGGTTGTGGCGTTCGCCGGCAGGCGGCGCTCCATGTCGGCCAAGTACTGCTGCCAGTCCTCGCGGTGCAGCTTCCAATCGTCTTGCTTGAACGAGGCTTTGAGCGTGGACAGCGCGAGCAGGTAGACCGCCTGCGGGTCGAACGTCGGCGCGTCACCGTCACCCCAGAACGTGAGGATTTCCACCGGGCCGCCCTGCGTCACCTGGTAGCGGCGCGCGAGCGTGCGCTGCGCATCCGACAGCGCGACGCGAAGCCGCAAGTCCTGGTTCGGCAGGTTGCGTTGCGCGTAGTCGCCAAGCAGGCCCATCGCGCGCTTCTCGTAATCGCCGGCCTCGGGCTTGTTGTAGTGCTTGGCCGCCATCCACATCGCATATTGCAGAACATGGGTGGGGTCGAGCGTGGTTTCGTCGCCGTCAGCAACCAGCCGCACCGGCTCGCTGCCTTGCTGCGAAAGCTGCGCAGCGCGGAAAAGCATCTGCTGCGCTTCGTTGATCGTGGTGTTGAGATACGCGGCCATTCCGGGCGGCGGATTCGCTGCCTGCGCGGAGTAGCCAAGCAACCGCATCATGTCGGCGCGCAGTTCCGACAGCGTGCGCGGCGTCGGGTTGTCCTGTTCGGGGAGCAGCCCCAGCGAAATGCGCAGGCGCGCCATCATCCCGGACATGATTTCGGACAGGTCGGACGGCTCGCCTTCGCCACCGCCACCCGTCGCCGTGTTCACGACAATCCACGGGATGAAGCCGCACGCCTCGATTACCGCGTTCGTCAGTTGCAGCAGGGTCCGCGCCATCATTCGCCTCCCGATAAAACACGGGCCGGAATTAACCGGCCCGCGCGTCCTACGTTACCGCGAGAGGATCAGCGACGAGCCTTGCTTGCCGGGGTGCGCGCGCGGGCGTTGGCCTGCGTGCGACCCTTGGCGACCGGCTTGTTCGCCTTCACCACCGCCTGCACCTGGTCGGCCGGCTTGCGGCCCAGCGACAAGCCCGTGACGTTCGCGAGGATTTGGGCGCTGCCCACAACCTCCGCGACGACATTGGCGTGGCGATGGCGAGCATGCACGCGGGTCAGGCGGGCAAACTCGATACTGGCGTCGTCCGGGATGTCGAGTTCCGCGAAGTGCTCGTCCTCGATCTTCACGCCTTCCGGGAACTTGCGTTCCAGGATCGGAATTTCGTGTTCGAACACCTGCATCGGCACTTCATCCAGCCCGGCCTTGCACGTCACCAGCAGCACCGGCAGCGTGACGAGGTTGCCGTCGTAGCTGGCTTCCTCGCGGATGCTCTCCGCGTGCGGACCTTCCGGCCCGCCTGCGAAGTTGGTGCGGCGCTCGGGACGCGCGTTGTCGCGCTTGGCGGCTTCGGCCTTGTCGGCGGCAGTCGCGGCGGCGTTGGCCAGGGCTTCGGCCGCCAGGGTCACGCCCACGGGGGTCGTGTCCTTGGAGTCCGTCGTCTCGGCCGCCTTCGCGGTGCCGGCGCTGTTCGGCGTCAGTTCGCCCACTTCGCGGCCCTGTTGCTCGGCCGCGTTCTTCGGCTCGGTGGCCGGGTTGTCGTTCGGCTTCGTGGCCATTACACGCCCACTCCTTCGGTTAGGTAGCAGTCATACGCGCCCGACGTGAACACCACGCTCGGCTGAGCGCGGATGTACTTGTCGAGCGTGATGTCCGCCACGTAGCGACCCTTGGCGATGCCGGCCGTGGTCGTGAGTACGGTCGTCCAGGTCGTGCCGTCCGGCGAGGTCTGCACCACGATGACGCCGGAGGCACCGACTACCGTGAAGTAGTCGATGTTCACCAGGCAGTTCATGCCCGGCGCGAACGGAGTTTCCAGGGTCGAAACCGTGGCGCCCACCGTGGTCGCATCGACTGCGCCACCGGTCTTTACTGCGAGCTTCTTTGCCATGTCGGTTTCTCCCTTACGGCGCGGCGATGCTCATAACCGCATTGCGGTTACGGGCGTTGATGGTCATGCCGTAGCTCGCCGTCATCGCGCGGTAATGCACGTAGCGGTCGAACGGACGGGGCGGTTTGCGGTCGAGCATCCAGCGACCGCGGGCCGGGCGGAACTTCACCGAGTTGCTGTTGATGAAGTACGCGCGGCGGGTCCACGGGTAGGTGATCGCGCCCAGTTCGGCGTCGAGCTTTTCGAAGGTCGGGTCCCACACCAGCGGGATGCCGTGGAAGTTCGCGCCCGTGATCGACGCATCCAGTGCCGTGCCGCCCTTCGACTGCATGGCAATGTGGCGCTGGATTTTCGTCGCGGCGACGGCTTCGTAGTTGTTGAGGAAGTCCACGCCGACCAGGATGTGCGTCGGCATCTGGCCGCCGTACAGCATCGACGCCTTCCACATTTCTTCCATTTCTTCGACGACGTTGGCGCGCGTCACGCCCATGTTGGCGTTGTTCTGCCAGTAGGTCGAGGTCGCAGCGTTGATGCCGCCGACGATGCCCGTGGTCGGGGTCGTGGAAATCAGGTGATCCAAGCCCTTCACCGATTCGGCGTCCGCGCCGGCCAGATGGATTTCGCGGTCCATGCCTTCCTGCATCGATGCCTTCTGCGCCCGGTACTTCTGGCCCAGCAGGTTCACGATCTGGATTTTCTCGGCGCCCGACAGCGTGGCTTCCTTGTCGTCGGTGATGATGATGCCGTTGCGGAACAGCTCGTCCTCGTCCACGAAGAAACCTTCGTGCGCGTTGGCGTAGGTGAACTTCGCCAAGCGGGTCGGGTTCTTCTCGTTGTACGTGACCTGCTGCCGGCCGTAGTAGTTCTGGTAGTTCGAATCGTTTGTGACGTACACCGATTCGTCGATGTAGCCATTGCCGAACAGCGAATCGCTGCGCAGCGCGCCGAGGGCCAGCTTGAGCAGCGGACGTTCGCTGTTCACCTGGTCGATGGGGTCGTTTTTGAGATAGAACTCGATTTGGGTGTTCGCACCCTGGTCGAGCATTGCCTGGGTCAGTGCCATGTTGGCAGTCCTCGGGATAGTGAAAGGGGAAATGCACCTTTCCACGATCCGAGGACGCGAAGCCCGGAATAACGCGCTGCTGGTGGGCGATTCCAGCTTTCCGCCCTGCGTGGGCCGCCCCGAGTGAGTGATTCTCGGATGACACTCTGCCCCCTTGCGGTCGTCGCCCCAGCCGGCGTTTCAGGGGGAAGGACTTACTTCGCCGGCTGGGGCTTCGATGCATCACGCGGGGGCGTGCGGCAACGCGATATTGCGCGCGCGCCGCGATGCCGTCAACAGGTCAGCCGCGCGCGTGCTCCGCGCCAAACGAAAACGCATCCTCATCGCTGGCAAACGTCGGCTTCACCGCGGCGACTTCCGTTCGCACGGGCGGGCGAATCGACGTGACTGGCGGCAGGGCGGCGGCAGCCGGCGCCAAGGTCGCGGACAGCTCCACGAACTTTTCCAGCATCGCCGCCTTCCACTGGCTCGGATGCGTCGTGGGCGCAATGGCTTTCAGGTGCGCCACGATGGCCGGGCGGATTTCGGCATAACGCGGATGCCGGGCGAAGGTGTTGGCTTCCAGCGCGTTCACGTCGGCCTTGCCTTGCTCGACGGCCTGCGCCTGCTGTTGCTGGGCCTGCGTCTGCTGCTGGCCCTGCGCCGCGCGGGCTTCGGCGAGCTTCGCCGCGGCGCGCTGCGCGATGATTTCCTGCGCGCGCGTCGGGGTCAGGTCGCCGGCCTCGATTTCTGCCTTCAGATCGGGATGCTCGTCCAGCGGGTCGTAACCGGCGACCTTCTCGCCCACCAGCTTCGCCAGCATGGCCCGGCGGTCGTCCAGCACCGCGAGCGCGCGCTTGGCCGCAGCCTTGTCGCCCTGCACGGCCAGGTTGGCGTCGCGCATCACGCCGAGCGAAAGCTGGAAATCCTCGTAGCTCGCGCCCGTCTCGGTGATCGCGGTCACGAAGGCTTCGGCATCCTTGTGCTTCTGGATGATGGCCGGGATGGACTCGATGGGGAGCCCCGACTTCGCCAGCTCCGCCCTGATGGGGGCGTATTCCTTGGCCACGCCGGAAAGTTCCCGGAAGCGTTCCTGCGACTTGGCGCTGAGTTTCGAGAGGATGGCCGCATCGGGGTCCGCTTCGCCCGTCGCACCGGTCGCGCCCGTGGCGCCCTGCGCCGGCCCGGTGGCTCCGGTTGCACCTTCGGCACCCGTGGCCCCAGTCGCACCCTCCTGTTGCTCGGCAGGGCCGGTTGCGCCCGTCGCGCCAGCCGGTTCCGGGGTCGATGTATCGGCCGGCAGGCTTTCGCCCTTCGCGCCAGCTTCGAACGCGGCTTCCGCGCCTGCGTCGAGTTGTTCGGGGGTTTTCGGTTCGTCGCTCATGCCACGGGTGCTCCGTTGGCCGCTGCTGCGGCGGGGTCATTCGGATCGGTAGGCAGGATGGGCGGCTGGCCCACCGTCTGCGGGATCAGCTTGTTGGGGTCGAGTCGGTCGCCACTGCGCGCCAGCGTCTCGCGGAATAGCTGTTCCAGGCAGTCCGCGATTTCCGGCGTCGGCGAGTAGCGCAGTTGCCCGATAAGCTGGATGGTTTGCTCGGCCAGCGGCAGGATTTCAGCCCACGCCTCGCGCTCGGCCTTCTGATTTGGCTTGCCCGACGTGCCGGCGCGAATCTCGATATTGAAGAACAGCGCCAGTTCGTCCGGGCCGCCGAAATCAGGCCATGCAGCATCCGGCCCCACGATGTGGATAACGTCGTCCAGCGTCATCTTCGCCGCGGCCACTTCGGCCGTGTAGCGCGCCAGGTCCGAAAGCATGTCCTCCAGAATGTCACGGCGCGACGCCGTGCGCGCCTGGAAGCCGCTCTGCTGGATGTCTGCCTCCGTCGCCGTCTTGGCCACACTCACCGAGCCGGACAAGGCTTCTTGGATGCCCCACTTTCGTTCGATTTCGGCCACGATGCGGCTGCGGTCGTACAGCGCAGGGTCCAGTTGCGGGTAGACCACGGGGTGCAGCAAGTCGCCGATGGGCTGCATGGGGTTGGTCGGGCGAACGCCCACCATTTCGCCCACGGCGCCACCTTCCAGCTTGCTCGCCTCCTGCGCGCTCATGCCGCCCGCGTTGAACGCCGTTTTCGGCTTGATGCGGCGCCGATGCTCGGCCTCCGCGGAGCCGATGCGGTTGTACTCGTCCACCAGTTCCGATGAGCCGGTGACAAGGCTCTGAGGGTGGCGCTGGCCGTCGATTGGCGTGATGGGCAGCAGATGGTAGGGATAGAAACGGGTCGTCTTGACCGGCGCGACCGGCGGCACGGCGTAACGCTGCATGCCCTCGACCAGCTTGCACATGGTCCCGCGCTCGCGGTCCCACACCTCGATGATGCACACGAAGCTGTCGCCGCCTTCGGTGGCGTCGCCCTTCGTGTAGGCGTTCGCCTCGTCGTGGTTGAAGTCGCACACTTCGGCCGAGTCGTTCAGCCCGATCACGACATCCACGGCGCGGTATAGCTGCGCGGACCCCATCTGTTCCTTGGTCCAGCCGAATTCCGCCATCGCTGCGTCTTTGCGGACGTAGCAGTATTCGGCGATCCATGGGGATTCCAGGTAGTCCTCCAATTCCACGCCGACCGCGACCTGTAGCCGCTCGCCGGGGATGAAATCGACCATGAAACCGCGTTGCACGATCTTGGGCGGGGCCGCCTGCAATCGCGCCAGGGTGGCTTCCAGTTCGGCGATCTTGGCCGCGTGCTCGTCGCCCCCAATCGCTTCCTCGTCGGCAATCTGCTGGCGCAGCCGCTTCACGTTGTCGAGTTCCGCCTGCGCGTCGTTGATGGCACCCGACGTTTCCGGGTCCGCAGCGGTGCGCTCGACCCATGAGCCTTTCAGCCAGCCCACGCCAATCGTCAGCGCCGAGCGCACGCACTTGCGGGCGCGCTTCTTGAGGCCGGCCAGGCGCCACAGGGCGACGATGACAAGCTCCATCGTCTCGGCTTCGGCGGCGTTCTGGCGCTGGCGCTTGCGGTACGCGGCCTTCAATTCTTCGAACTGCTGCAACGCCTGCTGTTCGACGGACTGCTGCACCAACTGCTGCGCCATCGCGGCCGGGTCCATCCCGATGCCCACGGGGGCCATCGGATCGACAGGGATGGGTGGCGCCATGCCGGGCGGCGGCAGACCCAGGGCTTCGGTGGCCTGCTTCACCATCATCTGCGCCGTGTCGCGCAGGGCTTCCATGTCGGGCGGCTGCGTCGAGCGCGAGGGCAGCACGTCCACGTCCGGGTCGCGGGCGTACAGGAAGGCTTCCAGGATTTCGATGTAGGTCGCCACCAGGTTCGCGGATACGAACCCCTCGCCCCGCTTCGTGTCGCCGCGCGCCTGCCGGCGGTTCTTCGCGTACTGCTTGCGCGCCGGGTCGTCGTGCTTGCGCGCCGCCTCGATCCGCGCGAATAGCGCCTTGACTTCGGCAGCCTCGGAAGGCGGGATGTCGGCGGGTTTCGGGTCGGTGGCGAGGTTTTCCGTCGTGTTCATCGGTAATACGCCGCCTTTTGAGTTTCGGTGAACCGGCTGCTTTGGTCGTTGCTCTCAAGCCACTCAATCGAACCGAATGCGGGAACCGGCGCCGCATTCGCTGGGGCTGGGTCCGCCTTGGCGATGAAGTCTAGACCGCTTCCCACGTTCGCGCACGCATCCACTGCGTCGTCGTTCTTGGCCATCGGGAAGGCGCATAGCTGATCCACTGTTCTGACGGCCATCGGATGCCCGACAGGGAAGTGAACCCGGCGCGCGCTGGCGCGACCGCGGAAGCTGGTCGCTTTGGCGATCTTGTCCTGGGAGTCGGGCAGGTATTCGGTAACCACCCACGTCGATTGCTCCTGCATCATGCGATTCGTCAGCGGTTCCGTAGCGTTTCGAATACCGCCCGCCCGGTCGAACCACTGGATCACGCCATACATGCGTGTCAGGCGCAGCTTCGCGTCGATTCCCTTGTCCGGCGCCTCTTGCATGTATTCGCCGTCAAGCCACCACAAATCGCCAGCCGAATCCGACCCCCACACGTGGTGCTCGGTGAAGTCTGGCGTGTTGCTCTCCTGCTTCTTCGTCACCGCCCAATCGCTCGACCCATAGACGCGCAGGCGCTTGGGCAATTCGTGCGGCTCGTACCAATCGAACCACTCGCGGGAGAACTGGCCGCCGATGTCAGGCACCGGGCGCTGCTGGAACAGGCTCGACCAGGTGCGCGGGATGCCTTCGTAGATGGCCCAATGGTCAGGGCCGAACCACTCGGGCCACAGATATTCGCCAACGGCACGGCCCAGCGGATCATCCGCGCGCTCGGCCTTCGCCGGCAGACACAGGACTTCCCACACCTTGCCGTCGCGGCACAGCACCGGCCCGGACTGGCCGGCGTAGTCGCTCGGGAGAATGCCACCGGCCAAGTCGTCCTCATGCCAGCGGGTCTGGATCAGGATGACCGACGCTTTTGGCTTGAGTCGCGTCAGGAAGTCATCGACATAGGCCGCCTTGACCTTCTCGCGGTTGTTCTCGCTGTCCGCTTCCTCGCGGCCGGCCACCGGGTCGTCGATGATGCCCAGGTCCGCGCGGCTTGACGTGATGCCACCCAGCAGGCCCGCGGCCAGGATGCCCGAGCCGTTCGTCAGTTCCCACTCGTCCGCGGCCTCGCCACCCTTCGGCAAGCTCGGGCGCTCTGGCCAGATGGATTGGTACTCAGACGACCGTACAATCTGCCGCGCCTTCTTGCTCGCGCGCAGGATCGGCGCCGCGGCGTAGCTCGTCATCACCACGCGCAGGCCGGGGAACTTGCCCATGGCCCAAGTCGGGGCGACCACGCTGGCATAGGTGGACTTCGCCGAGCCAGGCGGCAGCATGAGGATCAGCCGCCCGTAATCCGTCTCGATGCACCGCTGAATCGCCTCCATGATGAGGATGTGGTGCGATGCAACACTCGACTCGATGGGCTTGAATAGCCACTCGTCCGGGTCCTCCGACACCGGAGCGCCGGGAATCTCGATGGCTTGGGAGTACGCCACCAGCGATGCGCGGGCGCGGCGGCGGCGTAGAAGCTCGCGCGCGGCGTCCTGCTGGCTAACGGCCACCTTGCGCGCCGTTGGCCAGGGCCAGCAGTTCGGCTTCCGTCAGGTCTTTGGCGGCGGCCACCAGCGGGTTGTCCTTGTCGCCTTTCAGCGTCATGGCATCGCCGTACTTCTTCGGCGCTTCCTTCGCCAGCACCCACTTGATGTTGTCACTCAGCAGGCGCGCACGCTGGGGGTCGATGTCCTCATCCAGCGGAATATCGAACAACTGTTCCTTCCGAACCTCGCGCCGGTCCTCGCACGCGCGCGCGTACTGTTCCGCGAAGCCCGGATACTTCCCCAGCCAGACGAACACGGCCGTTGTCCCCGGCATGTCTGGCATGGCGCATACCTTGCGCAGCGAATTGCCGTCAGCGATGCGGGCACAGATGGCCGCAGCCATTTCCTCGCTGTAGTCGGTTGGGCGCCCCTTGGTGGCTTCGTCGCTCATGGTGGGAGTCTACCCGTCCTCACGGATGGCTCGGTCTGCGCCGTTCAGGCCGCGCAGCTTGCCGAAGCCGCGATGGCCGATGCGCTTCTCCATGCCCTTGCCGAGCTTGTTGGGCTTGCACATGAGGCAGCCAGCCCGGCGACTCTTGGGGCGCCCTCGCTTGTGGTTCGTCACTGAATCGTCCTCACCGGCTCCCCGAACAGTGCATCGAGCCTCGGGTTGTCCAGGCCATCGCGGAATCCCTTCATGGCCTCCTGATCCTCCAACACACAGGCTTCGCACTGGTCGCCGTAGTGCTTGGCTTCCGCGCCGGTCAGCTTGGCACCGCAGTCGATACAGCGGCTCATGCGGTCACCGGACGATAGTTAACCCCGTGAACGATGTTCCAGATGGCTCGCTCGCTTACGCCGAACTCTCGGGATAGCTCCGTCTGCATGGCTCCGCCCGCGTGCTTTTGGCGAACAATCTGAACCGCCTCATCGGACAGCTTGGCCTGAACCGAACGCCTGCCCTTCCAGTAGTCATTGGAATACCGGCCCGCCGCCAAGGAATGGTGATTGTTCTCGGCCAACGTACACCACTCCAAGTTCGTGCGGTGGTTGTTCTGGCGGTTGAAGTCGATGTGGTTGACCGACTCTTTGCCTTCCGGGTTCGGGCAAAAGGCCGCAGCCACCAACCGGTGAACGCGGATTGTTTTTGCCGGGTCAGCCAATCTGAGTGACGGGTATCCTGCCGAACAAACGTACTGCTTCAGCAGTCGGCCCTTCGCAATGTGGCGAACCTGCCCGTCCTCGGAAACCTCATA
>Ga0326721_10000131_pt1 | contig 35794 bp, 15 predicted proteins | sample SGPome_FD_203951 | JGI IMG/M metagenome (GOLD analysis project Ga0326721, IMG submission 203951) | Soil microbial communities from Southern Great Plains, Lamont, Oklahoma, United States - SGP_1_2016 | ecosystem: Engineered > Artificial ecosystem > Soil microcosm > Unclassified | place: USA...
TCGTGGGCTACCCCGAGATCGTGATCATCGACTCCGAGGACGGCGGCCGGGTCGACGTCTGGCACACCGACATGACCTTCCACCAGAGCCCGCCGCAGTTCTCCATCCTGCAGCTGCTGCAGGTGCCCGAGACCGGCGGCGACACCATGTTCACCAACCAGTACCTGGTGTACGAGGAGCTGTCCGCGCCGCTGCGGGACTTCCTGGACGGGCTGACCGCGATCCACGTGATCCGGATCGGCAACGAGTTCACCAGCCGGGCCGAGCACCCGGTGGTACGGGTGCACCCGGAGACCGGCCGCCGCTCGCTCTACGTCAACCGGCTGTTCACCTCGCACATCCCGCAGCTGACCCGCAACGAGAGCGACGCGATCCTGGAGTACCTGTTCCGGTTCTCCGAGGGGCCGCAGTTCACCTGTCGCTACCGCTGGCGGCCCGGCGACATCGCGATCTGGGACAACCGCTGCACCCAGCACTACGCGGTCAACGACTACCGCGACATCCGGCGCGGCCAGCGGGTCACCGTGCTCGGCGACCACCCGACCGGCGACCAGCCGAGGTGGCCGCACTACCAGGCCGCGCCCGGCGCCCGCTACTGGCCGGACCGGGTCAACGCGGTCGACAACTACTGACCGAAGGGCGTCTGTGACGGTTGACCTGTACCTCCGCCGCATGGATGATGGGGGTAGCCGGGCCATCGCGGTGGACCCGGAAGTGAGCCTCGGGACTTCCTGCCGGACGACAGGGCCCGGGGCTTCGCGCTTGTAGGCGTCAGTTCACAGTGATCACAATGATTCGAAGCCGGACCGTGTCAACGCCGTCGACAACTACTGACTGACAGCCGTAGCCGGATCCCGCCGACTGGCAGCCCACCGCCGATCTCCGTATCCGCTTGCATTCCGTATCCGTTATGAGCGCCAGGGCGTACGAATCGGATACGGAATCCACTGGAGGTCGAGCGCTCCGGCCCCGGGCTGCTCAGGCCCGAGCGGCTACCAGGTGACCGGGAACTTGGCGATCCCCATGTTGATCCGGTCGTGCCGCCAGGGCAGATCCTCCAGCGGGATCGCCGGCGCCAGGTTCGGCAGCCGGCGCAGCAGGGTGGCCAGCGACAGCTCGACCTGCATCTTGCCGAGCGCGGCGCCCAGGCAGTAGTGCGGGCCGAACCCGAAGGTCAGGTGCGGGGTCTTCGAGGACCGCTCGATGTCGAAGACGTTGGGGTTCGGGAAGAACCGCGAATCCCGGTTGCCGTACCACGGCAGCGCCATCACCGACTCGCCCGCGCGGATGTGCACCCCGCCGAGGGAGATGTCGTCCGACATCATCACCACCCGGAACATGGCACTCACCGTGGTGTAGCGCAGCACCTCGTCGGCCGTCGAGGCACCCAGCCGCTCCGGCTCCGCGCGCAGCTTGGCCAGTTGCTCCGGGTGCTGGAACAGCGCCCGCAGCCCGGTGCTGGTCGAGTTGATCTCGATGCCGCCGATCAGCACCCCGACGGCCAGCTCCACCAGTTCCTCGTCGGTCAGCGCGCTGGTGCCCTGCTCGCCGAGCCACACCGAGAGCAGGTCGTCGGCCGGCGCGGCACGCTTGGCCACCAGCTGCTCGGCCAGATAGTCCCGCAACGCCTGCTGGGAGTCCACCGCCTCGGCCAGGCCGTAAGAGATCACCGAGTTGATCCCCTCCAGCCAGCCGTAGAACCGGTCGTGGTCCGAGGCTGGCACGCCGAGCACGTCGCACACGACCAGCATCGGCAGCGGCGCCACCAGCGAGCTCACCAGGTCCGCGGGCTGGCCGCCGGCGATCATGGCGTCCACCAGCTCGTCGACCAGCCGCTGCACCCGGGGCCGGTAGGAGTCCATCCGCCGGGCGGTGAAGGCCCGGCTGGCGATCCGGCGCACGCAGGCGTGCGGGGCGCCGTCCATCACCAGCGAGCGGGGACTGTCCTCGCCCGGCGCCTCGGTCGCGCCCGAGATGAGCCGGGAGAAGCGCGGGTCGGCCAGCACCGTGCAGCAGCCCTCATAGTCGAGCACCAGCCAGCACGGCCGGCCGTCGGGCAGGATCACCCGGGTGACCGGGTCCGTCTCGACCATGGCGAGGAGCTCATCGTCGAGGTCCCCGGTAAACGGTTCGAACGGGTAGTGCCGCAGCTCGGCTGCAACGGTCATCAGGCGGTACCTATCTTGTCCAGGCCGCGGTGCGGCTGAATTCTCGAAACTGCTGGGTGGAACTCCGGCCGCGGGTGACTGCGGAATCGGGGTAAGCCTGCGGTACGGCGCAGCCAGGCGTCAATACTCCCAAGCAGTAGGCAGTGGACAGTTGGACCGGCCAGCGGATACGCGCGATCGGTCACCGTCACGAGCGGTTGAGGGCCGCTGTCGTAGGTGTGCCATACCATGTCCGCATGGCCCCGTACTCCGCTCAGGACGTGGCCGCCGAGCTTCGGCGGCGGCTACCTGGCGTCGGGACCAAGAAGCTGCACAAGCTCCTCTACTACTGCCAGGGGCACCATCTGGGCGCGCTCGGGGAGCCGATGTTCTCCGAGGACTTCCAAGCGTGGGACCGCGGTCCGGTTGTCGCTTCGCTCTGGCGAGCCGAGCGCTATGACCAGGCCGAGCCGGTATCGGCAGCCGCCTTCGACCAGGGCACCCTCAACACGATCGGATATGTGATCAGCCGGTACGGCGCCATGACCGGTGCCGACCTCGAAGCACTCACCCACAACGAGCAGCCGTGGATGGTCGCCGATGCCCGCCGTCGGTCCGGTGGGTCACAGGTGATGGCCAAGGCCGAGATCGGCGCGTACTTCGCACACCACCAGGCGACCGATGAATCCGACGATGACGAGGACTTCGCTGTCGACCCAGCGGTCACCCGGGCATGGCTCGCCGGGGCCAAGGACCGGCTGCGCGACCCCCTCTCGCATGATGATCGAGGAGCCATCCTCGGCCTAACGAAGCAGTGACCTTCGGCGATATTCCGTTCTGGGAGTCGATCGGCTTTCACGAGCGGCTGCTTGCCTGGATCGAGTACGAGGCACCGGACAGTGACCTGATCGCCGTGGTCGCCACGTGGATCGATCGGCAGACCAGGCAGGACCCGTACCGGGGAGTGCAGCGTCAGACCGACATCGCCAGCAACCTGTGGTGGGGCCGGATCCCCGGCTCGGTGCGTAAGGGCACCGCTGTCTTCTGCTCGTACTGGATCGATGAGGACCTGCGTCAGGTCCGCTGCGACTCCATCAGCACTCTGAGCTGCTGAGTGCCGCGAAGGCCGGCTCAGCCGATGCCGGCCGGCGCCTCCGGGTCGAAGGCCGCCTCGACGGCCACCTGCTCGACCCCGTGCACGAAGTTTTCGACCTGGGACTCGGTGAAGCAGCTCATGTCGAAGATCAACTGCAGCTGGAGGGTGTCGCCGTGGTCCTCGACGGTGATGAAGGCCTGCTCGTGCAGGTGGTCCAGGGTGCCGTCCCAGGAGAACCAGGTCTCGGGGTGCCGCTCCTCGATCTGCCGCGGGGTCACCTCGGTGGTACGCGCCAGCTCGTCGATGATCTGCCGGTTGGTCATCCGCCGGTCATTGATCCGGCAGCTGACCTGCGCCTGGTAGCCGCGCTGGTCGTCCAGCCGGGCCATCAGCCCGGTGAGCCGGTCCGGGTCGTAGTAGGCATGCATGCCACCGGCCAGCAGGGCCCGCCGGCCGCGGGCGATCACCTCGTCCACGGTGGCGTCGGCGAGCTCCACGCTGACCAGTGAGTTCTGGGCGACCGGCGCGATGACCTCGGCCAGGCCCGGCCGGAACCGGTTGCTGGAGATCACCTTGGCAGTCAGGGTGTGCATCTCGCGGGCGCGCCCCAGCGCGGTGGCGATGACGCCGAACAACACCCGGGAGGTGTCCATGCCGGTCCGCCGGGCCAGTGCCAGCACCGCCAGGTGGGCGGCCGGTGAGTTGAACCGGGCGTGCCAGAACCGCCTGCCCTGCCGGCCGTCGGCGTGCACCGGCCCGCCGAAGGTGCGCGGCGGGATGTCGCGCAGGTGCGACTCCCAGTAGTTCAGCGACCGGTCGTTGGCCTTGAGCGCCTGCGGCGTCTGCTCCCGTTCGATGAGATCCAGCAGGTGCATCGTGCCGCCGGCCGGCTTGCCGGTGCTGAACTCCTCCATCAACATCGTGATCGCCGCGCCGTCGATGACCAGGTGGTTGTAGCAGGGCACCTGGTAGATCGGCACGCCCTCGTACCGGATCACCCCGAACCGGATGGGCAGGTCACGGGAGTGGTCGAAGGGGGTCATCAACCAGTCCAGCCAGAGCTGGTCGATGTACTTGCCGACCTCGACCGGGTCGTCCGCGCCGTCGAAGTCCATCACCTCGACCACGATCTCGCCGGAGTCCCGCACCAGCAGGCTGTCCCTGCCGTGGTCGTCGGTGTCCAGCCGGACCCGCAGCGCCGGGTGCCGGCTGACCAGGGTGGCCAGCCGCTCCGCCAGGCTCTCCACGGTGGTGCCCTCGGGCACCGCCTGGGCGCCGCTGGCGTTGAGGGAGAAGCCGCTCTCCCGGATGTCCTGCAGGACCGCCTTCATCCCCCAGTTCAACGCCGCCGGACCCGCGACCGCGGCGGAGTACGGCGTGACGTACCGGCTTTCGGCTGGCTGCACAGGCATGGGTGGTATTCGAACAAGGCCCCGGCAGTACGTCAACGTCGGGGTGCCCGTGCCACGGTGTCGCTGCTCCCCCCGCGCGGGCGGGGCTCAGCCGCAGCCGGCCGGCACGTCCGGGTTGAAGGCCGCCTCGATGGCCACCTGCTCCACGCCGTAGACGAAGTCCTCGATCTGCTTGTCGGTGAAGCAGGCCATGTCGAAGATCAGCTGCAGGTGGAAGGTGCCGCGGTAGTCCTCGATGGTGACGAAGGCGTCGTCGTAGCAGGTGTCCAGCGTGCCGTCCCAGGAGAAGAAGGTCTCGCCCAGTCTCGACTCGATGTCGGCCGGGGTGACCTGGCGGGCCCGCGCCTCCTCGGCCATCCACTTCTGGGTGGTCCGGCGCCGATCGTTCATCCGCAGGGTCACCGCGGCGGGATAGCCGCGCTCGTCGTCCAGCCGGGCCATCAGCTCGTTGAGGTGGTCCGGGTCGTAGTAGGAGTGCATGCCGCTGACCAGCAGCGCCTGCCGGCCGCGGGCCATCACCTCGTCCACCGTGGCGTCGGTGAGGTCGATGGAGATGATGCCGTTCAACGCGAGCGAGGCGATCACCTCGGAGAAACCGGGGCGGTACCGGTTGCTGAGGATCACCTTGGCCCGCAGCCGGTCCAGGCCCATGGCCCGGCCGAGGGCGACGGCGAGGACGGCGAACATCACCCGGGAGACGTCGCCCCCGGACCGCTGGGCGATCGCCAGCACCGCCTGGTAGGCAGCGGGCGAACCGAACGTGGCGTGCCAGTAGCGCTTTCCCAGCCGTCCCTCCGGGTAGCTCGGCTCGCCGAAGGTGCGGGGCGGGATGTCGCGCAGGTGCGACTCCCAGAACCGCATCGCCCGCCGGCTGATCTTCTGGGCCGCCTCGGAATGCTCGTAGTCGGCCAGTTGCAGGATGTTGATGGGGGTGGTTCTGCCGGCCCCCGCGGGCGGCTCGCCCACCCCCATCTCGGGCATCAGGTACCGCATCGAGGTGCCGTCGATGACCAGGTGGTTGAACGACAGGATCTGGTAGAGCGTCCGGCCGCGATGCCGGACGACCCCCATCCGGGCCGGCCAGTCGTCGAAGTGGTCGATGGGGTCGATCAGCCACTCCTGCCAGAGCCGCTCGGTGTACCGGGCCACCTCGACCGGGTCGTCGGAGTCGGCGAAGTCCAGCACCTCGACGGCCACCTCGCCACCGCTGTGCACCTGCTGGTAGAGGGTGCCGTCCTCGTCGGTGCCGAGCCGCACCCGCAGCGCCGGCTGCTCGCTGAGCAGCTTGCCCAGCCGGGCCGCCGCGGACTCCACCGTGGTGCCCGCCGCCAGGTTCTGGGCACCGGTGGCGTTGAGGGCCAAGCCGGTCTCGCGCTGGTCCTGCAACAGCGCCTTCTCGCCCCAGGTCAGCGGGCCACGGCCCGACACGGTTCCGGCGAAGGGCACCACGAGGCGGCTCTCGGCCGGCTGCAACGACATGGACGCATTCGACAAGACACCGGCGCGAAGGTCAATCCGCCGGGCCGGGTCGGGTTCCTGCCGCCCGTGCGCCCGATGCCCATCGGGACAACGTCAATCTCTCCCGCCTGGGTCGCGGGCCAGCCTCAGGAGTGCTTGAGCACCGCTTCGATCGCGGTGCGCAGCTGCTCGCGGCTCGGTTGCACCGCCAGGTCCAGCGCGCGGGCGAACGGCAGCACCGCGCCGTCCGGCCGGCTGATCCGCTTGGGCGGCGCGACCAGTCGCATCTCCTCGGCGGCGGTGGCCAGGATCTCGGCCCCCATGCCACAGCTGCGGTTGGAGTCGTCGATCACCACCAGCCGCCCGGTGCGTTCCAGCGACGCAGCCAGCGCCGGCCAGTCGAACGGGTACAGGGTGCGCGGGTCGAACACCTCGACCGAGACGGAGTCGGCCAGCTCCTCGGCGACCGCGATGGCATCGTGCACGAGGTGCCCGACCGCCACCACGGTGACGTCGGTGCCCGGCCGGTGAATCCGGGCCTGCCCGAGCGGCACCGGCCCGAGCGTGGCGTAGTCGACGTCCTCACGCTGGCTCACCGCGCCCGACGGCGCGAACACGACCACCGGGTCGTCGTCGCGGATGGCGCTCAGCAGCAGGCCGTAGGCGTCGGTCGGGGTGGCCGGCACCACCGTCTTGATGCCGACGTGGGCGAACAGGCTGTAGGGATGGTCGGAATGCTGGCCGGCCCAGCCGGGCCTCGATCCCGAGCTGGGCAGCAGGTAGGTGACCGGGACCTTCAACTGGCCGCCGGTCATCAGCGAGAACTTGTGCGCCTGGTTGGCGATCTGCTCGAACACCAGGTAGAGCAGGGCCGGGATCTGGAACTCGATCACCGGCCGGGCGCCTGCCATCGCCGCCCCGGTGGCCGCGCTGGTGAACGCCTGCTCCGAGATCGGCATGTCGATCACCCGGTCCGGGCCGAAGCGCTTGAGCAGGCCGGTGGTGACGTTGCTGACCGCCACCCGGATGTCCTCGCCGAACACGCAGACCGCCGGATCCTGTTCCATCTCGGCACCCAGCGCCCGGTTCAGCGCCTTCATGTAGGACAGGATGGTCATCAGCTCATCCCCGCCCGGGCGCGCAGGCCGTCGGCATAGAGGTAGTCCAGCGCGCCGGCCGGATCCGGCTCGGGGCTGTCCAGCACGAACCGCTCAGCCTCCTCCAGCAGCGCCTCGATCTCGGCGTCGATGCCGGCGCGGACCTCCTCGGGAACCCGGGCGCCCTGGATCTCCAGCGGATCCCGGACGCTGCCCTCGGCGACCTCCTCGGGCGTCCGGTACCGCGGGCGGGCCTGGTACTCCCAGGTGTGGTGGGCGTCGAAGCGGTAGGTGAGGCATTCCAGCAGGGTCGGGCCGCCACCGGAGCGGGCCCGCCGCACCGCCGCGGAGGCCGCGTCGCACACCACCTCGGCGTCCATGCCGTCGATCGTCTCGGCCGGAATGCCGAACGCCGCGGCCCGACCGAGGATGGAGCCCGCGGTCGCGTCGTGCACCCGCATCGAGGTGGCGAAACCGTTGTTCTCGCAGATGAACAGCACCGGCGCCTGCCACAGCGAGGCCAGGTTCAGCGCCTCCAGCAGCACGCCCTGGTTGACCGCGCCGTCGCCGAAGAAGGTCACCGTGACCAGGTCCCGGCCGGCCTGCCGGTGCCACCAGGCCGCCCCGGTGGCGATCGCCGCCGAGGCGCCGACGATGGCGTTCGCCCCGTAGATGCCGGTGCTGACGTCCGCGGCGTGCATCGACCCGCCGCGACCCCGGTTCAGCCCGGTCTCGCGACCGGCGAGCTCGGCCAGCATCCGGACCGGGTCGCTGCCCTTGGCCAGCACGTGGCCGTGCCCGCGATGGGTGCTGGTGATGATGTCGTCGGCGCGCAGCGCCGCGCACACGCCGGCCGCGATCGCCTCCTGCCCGATGTAGGGATGGATGCCGCCGGGGATCACGCCGCGCCGGACCAGGTCGATGGCCCGCTGCTCGAACCGGCGGATCAGCCGCACCGTCCGGTACAGCTCGGCGGAATCGGCCATCAGCGCTCGCCCCCTGCCGAGTTGTTCCGGGCTGAGCCGTCCCCGCCTGGATCGTTTCCGGTTGAATCGTTCGCGGCCGGATCGTTCCCGGCTGGATCGTTCCCGGCCGGGCCGGGGCTGGCCAGCACCAGGCTGACGTTGTGGCCGCCGAAGCCGAAGGAGTTCGACAGCACCGCCCGCGGCCGCGCCGTCCGGGCTGCCTTGCGGATGTGGTCGACATCGGGGTCCGGATCCGGGTCGTCCAGGTTGGCGGTCGGCGGCAGCAGCCCGCGCTGCAGCGCCTGCATGCCGATCGCGGCCTCGATCACGCCCGAGGTGCCCAGCATGTGGCCGGTCACCCCCTTGGTGGAGCTGACCGGCGGGCTCGCCGTACCGAAGACCGCGGAGATCGCCCGCAGCTCGGCGGCATCGCCGGCCTTGGTGGAAGTGCCGTGCGCGTTGAGGTAGCCGATGTCGCCCGGTTCCAGGCCGGCGTCGCGCAGCGCCAGCTGCATGCACCGGGCCGCGGCCGAGCCGTCCGGTCGCGGTGCGGTCGGGTGGTAGGCGTCGGTGGTGGCGCCCCAGCCGAGCACCTCGGCGTAGTGGGCGGCACCCCGGGCCCGGGCGTGCTCGGGCCGTTCCAGCACCAGCACCCCGGCACCCTCGCCGAGCACCAGGCCGTTGCGGCGCCGGTCGAACGGCCGGCTGGCCTCGGCCGGATCGGCCCAGCCGTGCGCCAGCGCCCGGGCGTTGGTGAAGGCGGAGGCGAAGGTCGGGAACAGCGGCGCCTCGCTGCACCCGGCCAGCACCACGTCGGCCTCACCGGCGCGCAGGATGCGCAGCGCGTCGCCGACCGACTGGGCGCCGGCGGCGCAGGCCGTGCCGGCCGAGGTGGCGTAGCCCTGGATGCCGAACTTGATCGCGATCCGGGCCGCGGCCATGTTCGGCAGCACGCCGGGCAGCAGGTACGGGCTGACCCCCAGCCGGCCCTTGCGGGCGTACAGGTTGGCCTGCTCCTCGAACAGCGCCAGGCCGCCCACCCCGGAGACCACCACCGCGATCCGGAACGGGTCCACGTCGCGGCCCACCTCGAGGCCGGCGTCGGCCAGCGCGTCCTCGGCGGCCCGCAGCGCCATCACGATGGCCCGGTCCACGAACCGGGCCTCGGTGGCCGGCAGCACGCTGGCCGGGTCGATGTCCGGGGCGAAGGCAGCCACGTCGAGCAGGCCGTGCAGCGGGTGGTCCTCCGGTGGCCGGCTGGCGCCGGACCAGCCGTCACAGGCCGCGGCGAACACCTCGGCGGGGCGGCTGCCGACCGGGCTCACCAGCCCGATGCCGGTGACCGCCATGCTTGTGGCCACGATGTTCCCCTCCGGCCGGTGCGCGCTGGTGACTGCTCAGGAAGCCGAGCTGGCCGGAGCGCGCGAGGCCACCAGCTCGGAGAACTCGCCGACCGTCATGCCGGCCAGCATCTCGGCCTCCTCGTCGTCGAACCGGACGCCGTACTCGTCCTCGACCCGGACCGCCAGTTCGGCCAGGGCAAGTGACTGCAGGTCTGCCCCCGCCGGGCCCAGCACCGTGTCGTCGTCGATTCCGTCGGTGCTGTAATTCATCTCCTTCAGCGACTGCAGGAGAAATTCGCGGATGTTCTCTTTCATGACCGGCAGGTCCTTTCGGGGGCGGGACGCCCGGAGGGTGCGACGGCAGGGCAGGCACGGATGGTCGCAGGTGGCGGGGAGGCTGGCAACCGCCAGCATATCGGCTCAGAACGGCCCGTCAGGTGACTGCGCGAATACCGCACCGGGCTACTCCCCGGCGCCCTGGGCGGCCGACGCGGTCGCCTGCTGGCGCAGGTACTCCCGGCAGTCCGGCAGTCCGCGGCCCTTGACGACGTCGTTGAAAGTCAGGAAGTTCAGCGCGCCGCCGAGCAACGGCAGCAGCCGCATCACCGGTGTGCCGTGTTTCTGCGCGACATAGCGGTGCACGCCGCGCGCCTCGGCCATCCGGGACGCCAGGCTCGAGCCGTGCGGGGAGTGCACGGAACTGGCCGACCGGTTGAGCAGGAACCGGACGCCGTCCAGGTGCAACCGGTACCCCAGTTCCAGGTCCTCGCCGCCCCAGCTGCGGATCTGCTCGTCGAACCCGCCGACCGCCCGCAGCCGGTCGGTCGGGGCCGACACGTTGCAGGTCCAGTAGATGATCCAGGGCGCCGGGAGGTCTGCGAACTCGTCGGCGTACTTGGCGTAGAACAGCTCCCGGACGTCGGCCCAGCGCCCGGTCTCGCGCAGCCGGTCGAGAAAGGCGTCCGGGTCGTCGAAGCCGCCGGACTCCAGGGCGCGCACCATCTCGGCCGCCTCGTCGCCGTCGGTGCCGAAGCCGTAGACGTAGCCGACCACCGCCACCGGCCCCTCGGCCCGCCGGTGGCTGTCCAGGTGGGCGGCCAGGCAGCCCGAGTGCAGCAGCACCCCGGAGTCGACCATCACGCACACCGCGCCGGCGGCGTGCGCGATGCCGACGTTGCGGGCCTGCGCCACCCGCCAGCCCTCGTCCGGCTGGAAGAAGTACTTCAGGTCCAACCGATCGGTATAGCTACGGGCCAGCTCGGCGGTGTCGTCGCTGGAACCGTCGTCGACCACCAGCACCTCGAAGTCCGCGCGCGGCAGGGTCTGGGCCACCAGCGAGTCCAGGGTGCGGCGCAGCAGCCCGGCCCGGTTGTAGGTCGGGATGATCACGCTGCAGGCCGGCGGCATCAGCGGCTCCCCGCGTCGCCGTCGGGGGCACTGTCGCGGCCGAGGGAATCGTCGCCGAGGGAGTCACCGTCGAGGGAGTCATCGTCCAGGGAGTAGCCGCAGGCGCGGGCCACCCGGCGCACCTCGTCGTCGTCCAGCAGAGCGCGCAGCGACGCCGGCAGGTCGGCCCAGTCCAGGATGGTCCGGCGGACCCGGCCGCCCAGCCCGACCGCGTGGATGCGCCGGTCGAACACCCGCCGGTCGAGCAGCTCCTCCTCCAGGCCGCAGTGCTCGGCGAACCGGACGGACCAGTGCGCGGGGTCGGCGACCAGGTCCTCGTAGCGCACCCGGAGCACCCAGGGCGGCAGGTCGGGCGCCGGCCAGAAGCTCGCGCCGACCCGGGTCCAGTCCCGGATCGCGATCTCGGTGTCGGCGCGCTTCCACTCGCCCCGCTCCCACACCTCCAGGCTGCGCAGGATGTCGCGCGGGTTCCGGGTGATATGCACCACCCGGCAGTCCGGGAACAGCCGCCGGAAGGCCCTCGCCTCGGCCAGGCCGTACCGGACCTCCTTGAACCCCCAGACCGGCCTGCCCAGATCCGCGGCGGGCTGGGCGAAGAGCACCTCGACGAACGCGCGCACCGCGTCGTCGATAGCACCGGCCTCCGGGGTCAGGTTGGCCATGAAGCTCTGGTGGCCCGAGCGCGCGTAGCCGAGCCGGCCGAGCTCGCCGTGCTCGGCCGTCCAGTCGGTCAGCCGCTCGCCCACCGCGAGCACCTCGCGCAGCTGGCCGGCGTGCTCCCCCCAGATCAGCACCTTGGGATGGGAGGACAGCAGCCGCTGGACGAGCGTGCTGCCGCAGCGCTGGCCCGCCGCCAGGATCAGGATCGGCGCGCTCATCGGGGGATCGGTAGGCCGTACCGCAGGAGGTCGCGGGTCCAGACGACGGCCACCACCATCTCCTGCCTGAAGTTCCGGTGCGCCAACCCGGGAGAACCCGGGCAGATGTCGCCGGGAGTATGTCCACAGTCCGAGCCTGCAGACAAGGCCCGGCCGCCGGTCAGCGGCCGGCGCTGGTCAGCTGCAGCAGCCGGACCGGCAGCCGGTCGTAGCCGCGCAGCATCAGCGCGCGCCGCTCCGGTGGCGGCCCGGCCAGCGCCAGGTCTGCGAACCGGTCGAGCAGCCGCGGAAAGGCGATCCGGCCCTCGGCCCGGCCCAGCACCGCACCGAGGCAGTAGTGCGGTCCGATGCTGAAGGCCAGGTGGTGGTTGTCGACCCTGCTCGGGTCGAAGGTGTCCGGATCGTCGAACCGGCGCGGGTCGCGGTTGGCCGCGCCGGTCAGCACCAGCACCAGCCGGCCGCGCTCGACCGGGACGCCCGCGATCTCGGCGTCGGCGAGGGCGCACCGCACCGCGAAGTGCACCGGCGGGTCGAAGCGCAGGATCTCCTCGACGTAGGACGGCGCCAGCGCGGGGTCGGCCCGCAGCGCGGCCAGCGCGTCCGGGTGCCCGGCGAGCAGCGCCAGGCCGTTGCCGAGCAGGTTGGCGGTGGTGCGGAAGCCGGCGTTGAACACCACCACCAGGTTGGCCAGCAGCTCCTCCTCGGTGAGCTCCTCGCCGTCCTGCCCGGCCAGCCGGGCCAGCGCCGAGATCAGGTCGTCGCGCGGCTGGGCCCGCCGGCCGGTGACCAGGGCGCTGAAGTACTCGTACAGCCGGGTGCCGGCGTCGTCGGCGGCCCTGATCTCGGCGAGCGAGTGCTGGCCGAGCTCCAGCACCGAGTCGAAGACCCGCACCAGCGGCAGCAGCCGGGGCCGGTGGGGCGCCGGCACGCCGAGCAGCTCACCGATCACGTCGCTGGGGAACGGCAGCGCGAAGCCGGCCATGAAGTCCACCGGATCGCCGTCGCGGGCCGAGCGGGCCAGCCGGTCGATCAGGCCGTCGGCGATCCGGGTGATCATCGGCTCCAGCTCGCCGACCTGCGCCGCGGTCATCGCCCGCCCGAACAGCCGGCGGACCCGGACGTGGTCCTCGCCGCTGGTGTTGAAGACCGAGGCCTGCAGGATGCTCATCACGGGGTGCTCGCGCCAGCCGGGACTGCCCCGGTCCAGGTAGCGCGCGTCGAGCACGCCGAAGTCCGGGTCGCGCAGCACCTGGCAGGCGGCGTCGTAGCCGCACACCGCCACCGCGAACCGGCTCCCCCGGCCGAGCGCGAACGCCGTCCCCTGCTCGTGCAACCTGGCGTAGTACGGATACGGGTCCCGCCGGACGTCCTCACTGAGCAGCTCGCGCAGGGATACCCCGGTGGACATGACCACTCCTTCGTTCGGTGACACCGGCGAGTGTCAGCGGCGAACTTGTCCGGTAATTGTCATATGTAATAACTGACATCGCAATGTCGGTGACGTGGAGCGGGGCGGCAGTACGTCGAATTGCGCAGACACCGACGTTTCCGGCAGAGCGTTTCGGCGGCGGGAACGGGCGATTATGCTGCCCGCCATGGCTGTACCCCACACCGGACTGACCACCGGTGCCCCGGCTTCCGCTGCCCCGATTCCCGTTGTCCCGACTGCTGTCGGCCCGGCCGCCGACCGGTCCGGCCCGATCGGATCGCGGCCATGACCAACCCGTTCGACGACCCCGAGGCCAGCTACCTCGTCGTGGTCAACGCCGAGGGCCAGCATGCGCTGTGGCCCATCTTTGCCGACGTCCCGGCCGGTTGGACGGTCGCGCTGCCGGCTGCCAGCCGCTCGGAGTGCCTGGCCTACGTCGAGCAGCACTGGACGGACATGCGCCCGGCCAGCCTCGTCGAGGCGATGGCCGAGGACTGATCCGCCGAAGCGGCGGCAGCGTGCAGTCACCCTCGCCCGGGGCTGCAAAAGTCATGTAAACGTCTGGCGAAGTAACGGCAATAATGATGACCCGGAGAGGGGAGTTCGGTCTTGCACGCACGTCAGCAGTTCCGCACCTTTCTCCACCTCCTCGCAGACCAGGTCGAGGCCCGCCCGGACGCGGTCGCGGTGGAAGCCGGGACCGAGCAGCTGAGCTACGCCGAGCTCGACAGCCGCGCCGGCCGGCTCGCCGGCCACCTGCGCGGCCTGGGCGTCCGGCCCGACACCCTGGTGGCGATCAGCCTGCCGCGCGGCCTCGACCTGATCGTCGCCCTGGTCGCGGTGCTCAAGGCCGGCGGCGGCTACCTGCCGCTGGACCCGGGCTATCCGGCCGCCCGGCTGAGCTACCTGCTCGCCGACAGCAGCCCCGCGCTGCTGCTGACCGACACCGCCACCCTGACCACCCTCGGTCCCGCCGTGCCGGACGGCACCGCCGTGCTGCGGCTGGACGCCGACGCCTGGGCCGGTGCACCGGCCGGCGGCCTCGACCCCGACGAGCTGGACGGCCGGCAACTGGCCTATGCCATCTACACCTCCGGCTCCACCGGGCAGCCCAAGGCGGTACTGGTCGAGCACGATCAGCTCGCGGCCGTCGCCGAGGCCTGGGCCCGGACGCTGGACCTGACGCCGGGGCTGGCGCACCTGCAGCTGGCCGGCTTCTCCTTCGACGTGTTCACCGCCGACGTGGTGCGCGCGCTCGGCTTCGGTGGCCGGCTGGTGCTCTGCCCGCCGGAGCTGCTACTCGACGGCGCCGGGCTGTTCGCGCTGCTGCGGCGGGCCGGGATCGGCTTCGCCGACTTCGTGCCGGCGGTGCTCGACGGGCTGCTGGACCACTGGGCCGACGCCGGCACCGGCCTTCCGGAGCTGCGCACCGTGGTCTGTGGCTCGGACGCCTGGAGCGTGGCCGGCGCCGCCCGGCTGCGCCGGCTGTGCGGGCCGGACGTGGCGATCGTGCACGCCTACGGCGTCACCGAGGCGTGTATCGACTCGACCGCCTACCGCCTCCCCAGCTCCGTGGCTGAGATCGAGGCGCTCGGCACGCTGCCGATCGGCCGGCCGCTGCCCGGTGTGCGCAGCTACCTGCTCGACCCCGCCGGCGAACCGGTGACCGGCGGCGCGGTGGGTGAGCTCTACCTCGGCGGCGCCGGGGTCGCGCGCGGTTATCTCGGGCGCGACGAGCTGACCGCCGAGCGCTTCCTGGCCGACCCGTTCGTCCCCGGCGGCCGGATGTACCGGACCGGCGACCTGGGCCGGTGGCTGCCCGACGGCGAGCTGGAGTTCCTGGGCCGCACCGATCACCAGGTCAAGGTGCGGGGCTTGCGGATCGAGCTGGGCGAGATCGAGGCCCGGCTGGCCGCCTGTCCCGGGGTGCGGGAGGCGGTGGTGGTGCCGCGCGAGGTCGGCGGCAGCCGGCAGCTGGTCGGCTACTACCGCACCGACTCGGCCGATCCGTCCGGCCGGCCGACCCCGGACCAGGCCCGGGCGTGGCTGGCCGAGGCGCTGCCCGGGCACCTGGTGCCGGCTGCCTGCATGCGGCTGGCCCGCTGGCCGCTGACCCCGAACGGCAAGATCGACCGGCAGGCGCTGCCGGCGCCGGACGCCACCGCCTACGCCCGGGCGGCCGGCGAGCAGGCGCCGTCCGGGCCGGTGGAGACCGCGCTGGCAGCGATCTTCGCCGACCTGCTCGGTATCGAGGGGGTCGGCCGGCACGACGACTTCTTCGCCCTCGGCGGGCATTCGCTGCTGGCGGCCCGGGTGGCGTCCCGGATCGGCCGGCAGTTCGGCGTGCAGCTGCCGGCCACCGCGGTGTTCCAGTCCCCGACCGTGGCGGCGCTCGCCGAGCGGGTGACCGGGCAGCCGGCCGACTCCGGGGGTGCCAGTGACGTGCTGCCGCCGCTGCCGCACGCCGACCGGGATCAGCCGTTGCCGGCCTCGTTCGCCCAGCAGCGGCTGTGGTTCCTGGCCCAGCTGGAAGGCGGCAGCGCGGCCTACCACATTCCCGAAGCGTTCAGCCTGGACGGACCGCTGGACCGGGCGGCGCTGGCCGGCGCGCTGGACGCGCTCGTTACCCGGCACGAGGCGCTGCGTACCCGGCTGGTCAGCGTGGCCGGCCAGCCGGTGCAGCAGATCGACCCGCCCGGCACCGGCTTCGCACTGACCACCGACGACCTGACCGGCAGCGCCGACCCGGCGGCGGAGCTGGCCGCGCTGCGGCAGCGGGAGGCTGCCGAGCCGTTCGACCTGGCCCGCGGGCCGCTGGCCCGGGGGCGGCTGGTGGTGCTCGGCGAAGACCGGCACGTCCTGCTGCTCACCCTGCACCACGTGCTGGCCGACGGCTGGTCGATGGACGTCCTGGCCCGCGAGCTCGGGGTGCTCTACGCCGCCCGGCGGCAGGGCGAGCAGGACCCGCTGCCGCCGCTGGCGGTGCAGTACGCCGACTACGCCGCCTGGCAGCGCGACTGGCTGTCCGGCCCCGCCGCCGACCGCCAGCGGGAGTTCTGGGCCGAGACGCTGGCCGGCGCGCCGGCGCTGCTGGAGCTGCCCACCGACGCGCCCCGGCCGGCCGAGCAGGACTACCGCGGCGGCCAGCTGGCGGTGGAGCTCGACGCCGAGCTGACCGCCGCGCTGCACGAGCTGAGCCGGCAGTCCGGCTGCACCCTGTTCATGACGGTGCTGGCCGGCTGGGCGCTGGTGCTCAGCCGGCTGTCCGGGCAGGCCGAGGTGGTGATCGGCAGTCCCACCGCCAACCGTCGCCGGCCCGAGCTGGACGGCCTGGTCGGGTTCTTCGTCAACACCCTGCCGCTGCGGATCGACCTGGCCGGCGGGCCGACCGGCACCGAGCTGCTGGACCGGGTGCGGGCGGTGACGCTGGCCGCGCTCGAGCACCAGGACCTGCCGTTCGAGCAGGTGGTGGAACTGGTCAACCCGGTCCGCAGCCTCGCGCACGCCCCGGTGTTCCAGATGCTGTTCGCCTGGCAGAACACCGAGAACGCCGAGCTGGAGCTGCCCGGCGTCGAGGTGCGGCCGCTGCCGCCGCACGGCTCGGTGGCCAAGTTCGACCTGACCCTCTCGCTCGGCGAAGTCAGCGGGCCCGACGGCAGCCGGGTCGCCGGCACGCTGGAGTACGCCGGCGCGCTGTTCCGGCCGGAGTCCGCCGCCCGGATCGCCGGCTACCTGCGGCAGGCGCTGGCCGAGCTGGCCGCGCACCCCGGCCGGCCGGCCGAGACGCTGGCCCTGGTGGACGCCGCCGAGCGCCGGCGGCTGGTCTCGACCTGGAACGACACCGCCACCCCGGTCGAGCACAGCATCGGCGAGCTGTTCGCAGCCCAGGTCAGGGCCCGGCCAGACGCGGTCGCGGTCGAGTGCGGCGACCAGCAGCTGAGCTACGCCGAGCTGGACAGCCGCGCCAACCAGCTCGCCCACCACCTGCGGAGCTTGGGTGTCCGGCCCGACACCCGGGTGGCGATCAGCCTGCCCCGCACCCTGGACCTGGTCACCGCCCTGGTCGCGGTGCTCAAGGCCGGCGGCGCCTACCTGCCGCTGGACCCCGGCTACCCCGCCGCCCGGCTGAACTACCTGCTGCACGAGGCGAAACCCGCCCTGCTGCTCACCGACAGCGCCACCCTGGCCACCCTCGACCCCGCCCTGCCGGACGGTACCCGGGTGCTGCGGCTGGACGCCGACACCGCTGACTGGGCCGGCGCGCCGACCAACGACCCGGACGTTTCCCGGTTGCCCGACCAGCTGGCCTACCTGCTCTACACCTCCGGCTCCACCGGCACGCCCAAGGGAGTGGCCCAGACCTGGCGCAGCGCGGACAACATGGTGCAGTGGCAGCTGCGCAAGGCCACCGCCGCCAGCCGGCCGGCGGCCCGGGTGCTGCAGTTCGCCTCGATCAGCTTCGACGTGTCCTTCCAGGAGGTGTGGAGCACCCTGTGCTCCGGCGCCACCCTGGTGCTGCTGCCCGGCGGCAGCCATCAGGAACTGGACCGGCTGGACCGCTTCCTCGCCGAGCGGGATGTCCAGCGCGCCTTCCTGCCGGTCGCGGTGCTGCAGCAGGTGGCGAGCATTGCCGACACGAGCCTGCCCGGGCCGCCGTCCGGCTGCGAGATCGTCACCGCCGGCGAGGCGCTGCAGATCAGCGCCGACCTCACCTCCTGGCTGCGCCGGCTGGGCGGCGCCCGGCTGTACAACCAGTACGGCCCCACCGAGACCCATGTGGCCAGCCAGCAGACGCTGGAGATCGCCGATGCGGACGGCTGGTCGCCGCTGCCGCCGATCGGGACCGTCATCGACAACACCCGGCTGTACGTGCTGGACACCCGGTTGCAGCCGGTGCCGGTCGGCGTGGTCGGCGAGCTCTACATTGCCGGCGAGAGCCTGGCCCGCGGCTACCTGGACCGGCCGGGGCTGACCTCGGAACGGTTCGTGCCCGACCCGTTCGGGCCGGCCGGCAGCCGGATGTACCGCACCGGCGACCTGGTCCGCCGGCGTCCGGACGGCAGCCTGGACTACGCCGGCCGGGCCGACGGCCAGGTGAAGGTGCGCGGTTTCCGGGTGGAGCTCGGCGAGGTGGAGACCGCGCTGCTGGCCGTCCCCGGAGTGCGCGAGGCCGCCGTGCTGCTGCGCGAGGACGACCCGGGCGACAAGCACCTGGTCGGCTACGTGGTGGGGTCGAGCACTGTCGAGGCGGTCCGGGAGCAGTTGAGGCAGCGGCTGCCCGAGCACCTGGTGCCGACCCGCTGGGTGCGGCTGGACCGGCTGCCGCTGACCGTGAACGGCAAGCTGGACCGCCGGGCGCTGCCGGCACCGGAGCCGGACGGGGCAACCGGTTACCAGGCTCCGCGCACCCCGACCGAGGCGAAGCTGGCCGCCATCTGGGCCGAGGTGCTGCACCGCGGCCAGGTCGGCGCCGCCGACGACTTCTTCGCCCTGGGCGGGCACTCGCTGCTGGCCACCCGGCTGGTCGCCGCTGTCAACCAGCAGATGACAGCACAGCTATCACTGCGCACCCTGTTCCGGCACCCGGTGCTGTCCGACCTGGCCGCCCAGCTGGACGGCGCCGAGGGAGCGGACGAGTCGGCACCGCCCGCCCTGGTGCCCGACCCCGCCAACCGGTACCAGCCGTTCGGGCTGACCGACCTGCAGCAGGCGTACTGGGTGGGGCGGGACGCCACCATCTCCCTCGGCGGGGTCGGCGCGCACGGCTACGAGGAGATCCGGCTGGCCGAGTTCGACGCCGACCGGTTCGACCGGGCGTTGAACCGGCTGATCGAGCGGCACGACATGCTGCGCGCGGTGTTCTCTCCCGACGGCACCCAGCGGGTGCTGCCCGAGGTGCCGGCGTATCAGATGCCCCGCCACGACCTGCGCGGCCTGGAACCGGCCGAGGCCGAGCGCCGGCTGGCCGGGATCCGCGACCGGATGTCACACGAGCTGCTCGACGCCGGCCGCTGGCCGCTGTTCGAGTTCGCGGTGACGCTGCTCGACGGCGAGACCCGGCTGCACATGAGCACCGACGCGCTGATCCTGGACGCCGCCAGCACCGACCTGCTGGAGCGCGAGCTGGTGCAGCTCTACCTGGAGCCGGACACCGAGCTGCCGCCGCTGCGGGTGACCTTCCGAGACTGCGTGCTGGCCGAGCAGGCGCTGCGCCGGACGCCGCGCTACGAACGGGCCCGCCGGTACTGGCAGCAGCGGGCCGCGGACCTGGCCGGCGCGCCGGAGCTGCCGCTGGCCCGCCAGCCCGAGACCGTCCGGCGGCCGCACTTCACCCGCTACGAGCGGACGCTCGCTCCCGAGCAGTGGGCGACCCTGAAGGCGATGGCCGGCCGGCACCGGGTGACCGCCTCGACGCTGCTGCTGACCGCCTTCGCCCAAGTGCTGGCGCTGTGGAGCCGGCAGCCGCGGTTCAGCCTGAGCCTGCCGCTGTTCAACCGGCCGCCGCTGCATCCGGACATCAACTCGGTGCTCGGCGACTTCACCTCGCTGGTGCTGCTGGAGCTGGAGGTGGACCCGGGCGTTGCGTTCGCCGAGCAGGCCCGCCGGGTGCAGGACCGGCTGTGGCAGGACATGGACCACTCGGCGATGAGCGGGGTGCTGGTGGCCCGCGAGGTGTCCAAGGCCCGCGGCACCCAGCCCGGCGCCATGCCGGTGGTGTTCAACAGCACCGTCGGGCAGGCCGACGAGTTCGGCCAGTTCACCGAGGGCGACCTGGCGCGGGCGCTCGGCGGCGCCACGGTGCACAGCATCACCCAGACCCCGCAGGTGTGGATCGACCACACCGTCTTCGAGGTACAGGGCGGCCTGCGGTTCAACTGGGACAGCATCGACGAGCTGTTCGGCGAGGGCATGGTGGCCGAGATGTTCGCCGCCTACTGCCAGCTGCTGGACCGGCTGGCCGACCCCGCCGCCTGGCAGGGCGGGCCGGACGCGCTGCTGCCGCAAGCCCGGCTCTCGGCACCGCCGCCGGCGGCTCTCGCCGAACCGACCGGACTGCCTTTGTTGCACGAGCTGTTCTCCCGGCGCGCCGAACAGCAGCCGGACGCGGTGGCGGTGCTGGCGCCGGGCCGGCAGCTGAGCTACCGCGAGCTGGACTGCCACGCCCGGCAGCTGGCCGGCCGGTTGCAGGCCGCCGGGGTGCTGCCCGGCGACCTGGTCGCGGTCAGCATGGAACGCGGCTGGCAGCAGGTCAGCGCCACCCTGGCAGTGCTGTACGCCGCGGCGGCCTACGTCCCGATCGACCCGGCGCTGCCGGCGGAGCGGATCGCGCACCTGCTGGAGCGCACCGAGGCCCGGCTGATGCTTATCCAGCCCGGCGGCGGCAGCGCGCTGCCGGCCGGGGCGGCCCGGCTGGTGGTCGACGAGGCCAGCTGTGGCGCCGGTGGACCGGCCTGGCAGCCGGTGCCGCGGGAGGGCACCGACCTCGCCTACCTGATCTTCACCTCGGGGTCGACCGGCACCCCGAAGGGCGTGATGATCTCCCACCGGGCGGCGGTGAACACGCTGCTCGACATCAACTCCCGCTACGCCCTCGGGCCCGCCGACCGGGTGCTGGCGCTGTCGTCGCTGAGCTTCGACCTGTCGGTGTTCGATCTCTTCGGCGCCCTGGCGGCCGGTGCCGCGGTGGTGATCCTGGCCCCGGAGCTGGCCGGCGACCCGGCGCACTGGCTGGAGCTGGCGCACGCCCACCGGGTCAGCATCTGGAACTCGGTGCCGACCCTGCTGGCCATGCTGGTGGAGTACGCCGAGGGCGGCCGGCCGCTGCCGGCGTCGCTGCGGCTGGCGATGCTGTCCGGCGACTGGATCCCGCTGAGCCTGCCGGACCGGTTCCGCCGGCTGCTGCCGGGCGCGCAGGTGCACAGCCTGGGCGGTGCCACCGAGGCCGCGATCTGGTCGATCTCGTACCCGATCGGCAAGGTCGAGGAGGGCTGGCGCAGCATTCCGTACGGCACGGCGCTGGCCAACCAGTACTTCCACGTCCTGGACGACGCGCTGCGGCCCCGGCCGACCTGGGTGCCCGGCCAGCTCTACATCGGCGGCCTGGGCCTGGCCCGCGGGTACTGGCGGGATCCCGAACGCACCGCCGCCAGCTTCATTACCCACCCCGTCACCGGGGAGCGGCTCTATCGCACCGGCGACCTCGGCCGCTGGTTGCCGGACGGCACCATCGAGTTCCTCGGCCGCGAGGACGGCCAGGTCAAGGTGCACGGCTACCGGGTGGAGCTGGGCGAGATCGAGGCGGCGCTGGAGTCGCATCCGTTGGTGCAGGCCGCGGCGGTACGGGTCTGGGGGCAGGCGCACGGCGACAAGCGGCTGGCCGGCTACGTAGTGGCCGCGTCCGGGGCGGGCTCGTCCGGCAGCAGTCTGACTGCCGAGGAGCTGGCCCGGCACCTGGCCGCCAAGCTGCCGGCCTACATGGTGCCGGCCACCTTCACTTTCCTGGACGCGCTGCCGCTGTCGGCCAACGGCAAGGTGGACCGCGGCCGGCTGGCCGAACCGGGACCGGCCGGCGCCCCGGCCGCCGACGAGGCGGAGCTCCGCTCGCCCGCCGAGTCCCGGCTGGTGGCGATCGTCGAGACGGTGCTGGACCGGCCGGGCATCGCCGCCGGGGCCAACCTGCTGCAGCTGGGCGCCACCTCGATCGACGTGGTCCGGATCGCCAATGCGCTGTCCAGCGAGCTGGGCTTCCGCCCGCAGCTGGCCCAGCTAATGCGCACGCCCACCCTGACCAACCTGATCGGCATGTACCGCCAGCACTCCCAGCCGGCGGCGGTTGCCGAACCAGCGCCGGCGGTTCCGGCTGCCACGACCGCCGATGCCGGGGTGGTGGAGGACCCGCAGGCCCGCCAGGAGTTCAAGGCCGCCGGGCTCGGCCTGCGCCGGGTCGGCAGCGACTCGCCCACCGTGGCGCTCGCCGCCCCGGCCGACCCGGCCTTCGGCCGGCACTACGCCCGGCTGCGCTCGGTGCGCCAGTTCGACCCCGAGCCGATGCCGCTGGCCGCGCTGTCCGGGCTGCTGGCCTGGCTCTCGCAGCGCGAGCTGGACGGTCGTCCGAAGTACCTCTACGGCTCGGCCGGCAGCAGCTACCCGGTGCAGACCTACCTCTACCTCAAGCCCGGCCGGGTGGCCGGAGTGCCCGGCGGGGCCTACTACTACGACCCGAGCGGGCACCGGCTGGCCGCGCTCGGCACCGGACGCACGCTCAGCCCGGACGCCTACGACTACTTCGTCAACCGTCCGGTCTTCGAAGCGGCCGCGTTCGCGCTGTTCCTGGTCGCCGACCTCGCCGCCATCGAACCGCTCTACGGCTCCGACAGCCTCGGCTTCTGCCAGGTGGAGGCCGGCGCGATGGCACAGCTGCTCACCATGGCCGCGCCGGAGCAGGGGGTGGGGCTGTGCGGCATCGGATCGGTGGAGCGGGACGAGCTGGACCCGCTGCTGGAGCTGGGCCCGAGCCACCGGCTGATCTACTCGATGGTGGGCGGCCTGCGGCCCGGCGTGGAACCAGCCAGCCGAACCGAGGAGCCGGCCGGACTGCGGCTGACCGAGATCGAGCTGGACGGCGTCGAGATGGAACAGATCGAGCTATGAGCACCGCCGGAAACGCCGCCGGCAGCGCTCAGGCGCTGCTCGAACTGTTCTCCCGCCATGCCGTCGGTCTGGAGGTGCGCGAGGGCAAGCTGAAGTGCACCGCGCCGCGCGGCTTCCTCACCCCGGACCGGCTGGCCGAGCTGCAGCGCCACAAGGACGAGCTGATCGCCATCCTGACCGCCGGTGCCCCGGCCGTCCCGACCCCGGGCAGCGACCGGATCCCACGCCGGCCGGCCAACGGCGTGCCGCTGCCGCTGTCGTCCTCGCAGCGCCAGCTCTGGTACCTCGACCAGCTCTCGCCCGGCAACCCGTTCTACAACAACCCGGCCGCGTTCGCGTTCTCCGGCGACCTGGACGTCCCGGCGCTGCGCCGCGCAGTGGAGGAGGTGGTGCGCCGGCACGAGTCGCTGCGCACCGTGTTCGGGCTGCACGACGGCGAGCCGTGCCAGCTGGTGCAACCTCCCGGCCCGGTGCCGATGCCGCTGGTCGACCTGTCCGGCCTGCCCGACGCTGAGCGGGCGGAGCGCACTGACGAGCTGATCAAGGCCGACGCCCAGGCGCCATTCGACCTGACCACCGGGCCATTGCTGCGCACCAGCCTGCTCAAGCTGGGCGAGGCTGAGTACCGCTGGCTGGTCAACGTGCACCACATCGTCGCCGACGGCTGGTCGACCGGCATCCTGGTGGACGAGGTGGGCCGGCTCTACACCGCCTACACCGCCGGCCGGCCGTCCCCGCTGCCGGAGCTGGCCGTCCAGTACCCGGACTACGCGCTGTGGCAGCGCAACCAGGCCGCCGGCAACTCGCTGGAGTACTGGACGGCCGAGCTGGCCGGTGCGCCCACCCTGCTGCCGCTACCCACCGACCGGCCGCGGCCGGCCACCCAGCGCTTCCGCGGCGAGCGGCTGTCGGTGACGGCCGGCGCGGACACCCTGCGCGGGCTGCAGGCCGCCAGCCAGGCCGGCGACGCAACGCTGTTCATGACGCTGACCGCCAGCCTGTCGGTGCTGCTGTGGCGCTACAGCGGCACCGACGACATCTGCGTCGGGACGCCGTTCGCCAACCGCAACTCCACCGAGCTCGAGGACCTGATCGGCCACTTCATCAACACCGTGGTGATCCGCACCCGGGTGGCCGGCGAGCAGTCCTTCGCCGAGCTGCTGTGCGCGGTCCGCCAGACGGTGCTGGCCGCCTACGAGCACGCCGACCAGCCGTTCGAACAGCTGGTCGAGGCGCTGCACCCGGAGCGGCACGCCAGCTACTCCCCGCTCTTCCAGGTGATGCTGGTGCTGCAGAACATGCCGTTGGGCGAGCTGGAGCTGCCGGGACTGGCGCTGCGGCCGCTGGAGACCAGCACCGGCGCGGCCCGGTTCGACCTGTCGGTGGAGGTCACCGAGCGCGCCGGCGAGCTGGAGCTGGGCTTCGAATACGACAGCGACCTGTTCGACGCGGCCACCGTGGCCCGGATGGCGCGGCACTACGTCCGGCTGCTGGAGCAGGTGGCGGCCGACCCGGGCCAGCCAGTCGGCGGGCTCCAGCTGCTGTCCGCGGCCGAGCGCGACTCCGAGATCTACGCCCACAACGCCACCGGGCTGCCCGCCGCGGGGGCCGCGAACCTGGCGGAACGGTTCCGGGCCGCCGCCGCCCGCCACCCGGACCGGGCCGCGGTGTCGGATGGCACTACGCAGCTGGACTACGCAGTCCTGCTGCGGCGGGTGGACCGGCTGGCGGCGGCGCTGATCGCCCGCGGCGTCCGGCCCGACCAGCTGGTGGGGCTGCACGTTGGACGGTCGATCGAGCTCGCGGTCGGCATCCTGGCCGTCCTGCGGGCGGGTGCCGGCTACCTGCCGCTGGACCCGTCGCTGCCGGCCGACCGGCTGGCCGGCATGGTCGCCGACGCCCGGCCGGCGCTGGTGCTGACCGACGGGCCGGCGCCGCTGGGCTGGCTCCAGCTGACCGAGGTCGAGGCCGAAGGGCAGGCGGCTCCGCCGGACGTTGCGATCCGGCCCGCCAACCTGGCCTACACCATCTACACCTCCGGCTCCACCGGACGTCCCAAGGGAGTGGCGGTCAGCCACGCCAGCATCGCCAACCTTCTCGACCACTGGCTGGCACGGATGGGGCCACTGGACGGCGCCCGGGCCGCGCTGTGGTCCAGCATCGGCTTCGACGTCTCGGTGCAGGAGATCCTGCTGCCGCTGACCACCGGCGGCACCCTGTACCTGGTGCCCGAGGAGGTGCGGGTCGACCCGGACGCGCTGATGGGCTGGCTGCGCGAGCACCGGATCACCCAGGCCTACCTGCCCCCGGCGTACCTGCACTGGATCGACGAGGCGCCCGCCGAGCGGCTGGCGGGCCTGGCGCTGCGGCAGCTGCTGGTCGGGGTGGAACCGCTGCCCGAGCTGGCGCTGCACCGGATGACCGAGGAGCTGCCCGGCCTGCGGATCCTCAACGGCTACGGGCCCACCGAGACCTCGGTCTACAGCACCGCCTACTCCGAGCTGCGGCCGCTGGCCCGGCAGTGCCCGATCGGGCGGCCGCTGGCCAATACCCGCGTCTACCTGCTGGACGAACGGCTGCAGCCGGTGCCGGTCGGGGTGGCCGGCGAGATGTACATCGGCGGCGCTGGGGTGGCCCGCGGCTACCTGGGCCGGCCCGGACAGACCGCCGAGCGGTTCGTACCCGATCCGTTCGTGCCCGGCGAGCGGATGTACCGCACCGGCGACTTGGCCCGCCGGCTGCCGGACGGCACCCTCAGCTACGCCGGCCGGCGCGACCACCAGGTCAAGCTGCGCGGTTTCCGGGTCGAGCTCGGCGAGATCGAGGCGGTGCTGCGCGAGCAGCCCGGGGTACGCGAGGCGGCCGTGCTGCTGGACGCGCAGGGCGGCGAGCCGCGGCTGGTGGCCGCGGTGGCGTGCGGCACGTCGCCGGCCCACCAGCCGGCCGAGTGGCGGGAGGCGCTGTCCCGGCAGCTGCCCGGCTACATGATCCCGGCGGTGTTCCTGGAGCTGCCGGAGCTGCCGATGACCGCCAACGGCAAGCTGGACCGGGCGGCGCTGCTGGCCCAGGCCCGGGCGGACGGCCCGCTGCAGGTCAACCAGGCCAGCCCCCGCGACCACGTCGAGCTGGCGCTGTACCGGATCTGGGAACGGCTGCTGCTGCAGCGCGACATCGGCATCCGGGACAGCTTCTTCGATGTCGGCGGCAGCTCCATCTCGGCCATCAAGCTGGCGCACGCCATCGCCGAGGAGTTCGGGCAGCGGCTGCCGATCGCCGAGATCGTGGCGCACCCGAGCATCGAGGCGCTGGCCGCCCGGCTGCGCAGTGGCGCCGACGGGCCGCCGGGGAACCTGATCGAGTTCCGGCCCGGCCGGTCGGACGGTGCCAGCGGCCACCGGCGGTTGGTATGCGTGCACCCGGCAGGCGGCACCGCGTTCTGCTACCTGTCGCTGGCCAAGGTGCTGCCCGACAGCTACGGCGTCTACGGCATCCAGTCGCCGGGCGTGAACCCGGGCGAGAGCCTGCTGCCCACCGTGGAGGCGATGGCCGAGTCCTACCTGAAGCTGATCGAGCCGATGCTGGACGGCGGCCCGGTGGTGCTGACGGGCCTGTCCTACGGCGGCTCGGTGGCCTACGAGATGGGACGCCGGCTGGCCCTGGCCGGCTACCCACCGGTCAGCGTGCTGCTGCTGGACACCCAGGGCACCGACGACCCGGCCGAGCGGGCCGAGATCGAACCGGTGGACCTGGCCGAGTTCCGGGACAAGCTGATCAGGTTCAACGGCATGTACCCGGGGATCGAGGACGCCCAGATCGAGCAGTACTTCCGGGTCTACAACAACAACCGGCTCACCATGCGCGACTACCTCACCCCGCCGTCGCCGGCCCGGCTGGTGCTGCTGCAGGCGGTGGCCAACCGGGATCCGGCCGACGTGGCGGAGGCGCTGGAGTTCTGGACCCGCCGGGCCGGCGTACCCACCGGGCTGACGGTGGAGGTGGTCGAGTGCGACCACTGGGAGATCCTGGAGACCGACGAGGTACGCGGGGTGGCCGCGCTGATCGAGGCCGAGTTCGACGCGCTGACGGCCGAACCGGCGGGGCAGCTGTCATGACCTTAGGACCACTGGCCGCGGGGGTGCTGGCCCAGGCCGGCCGCACCCCGGACGCGATTGCGGTCGTCGACGGCAACCGGCAGCTGGACTACGCCGGGCTGACCGCCGCCAGTGCCGCGCTCGCCGAGGGGCTGCGCCGGCACGGCATCGGCCCGGGCGACGCGGTAGCGGTGTGCCTGCCCCGCTCGGCCGAGCTGGTGTGCGCGATGCTCGGCATCCTGCGGGCCGGGGCCACCGTGGTGCCGCTGGACGCCCAGAGCCCGCCCGAGCGCCGCCGGCACATCCTGACCGACGCCGGCTGCGCAGCCGTGATCACCGGCGACGGCGGGCTGGCCGGGTTGCCGGGCCAGGTGCGCCCACTGCCGGTGGCCGGCCTGCTGGCCACCGAACCCGTCGAAAACCCCCCGCTCGCCGAACCCATCGAAAGGGATGCGACTGCGGACCGGCCGGCGATCGCGTTCGTGTTCTACACCTCCGGCACCACCGGGCGTCCCAAGGGCGTCGAGGTGCCCGACGCCGGCATCCTGCGGCTGGCCCGGCCGAGCTACCTGCGGTTGGCCGAGGCCAGGCGGTTCGGGTGCCTGTCCAACCCGGCGTTCGACGCGATCAGCTTCGAGGTGTGGGTGCCGCTGCTGACCGGTGGCTGCTGCGTGATCCTGGACGAGGCCACCGTCGCGGCGCCGGACCGGCTGGCCGAGGCGCTGCAGGACAGCCGCGTCGACACCATGTTCATCACCGTGGCGCTGTTCAACACGGTGGTCGACCAGGTGCCGCACTGCTTCACCGGCGTCCGGCAGCTGCTGGTGGGCGGCGACCAGCTCAATGCCGCGCTGATCCGGCGCTGGTACCGCGACAACCCGGACGCCGCCACCCAGCTGTACAACGGCTACGGGCCGACCGAAACCGCGACGTTCGCGCTCAGCTACCCGATCCCGCGCGACTTCGACGCCGACCTGGTGCCGATCGGGACGCCGCTGCCCGGTACCGAGGCGGTGCTGCTCACCGAGGATGGCCGACCCGCGGGCGATGGCGAGACCGCCGAGCTGCTCATAGGTGGCGAGGCGGTGGCGGCCGGCTACCGCAACCTGCCGGCCGAGACCAAGCAGCGTTTCGTCCGGCTGCCCGAGCTGGACGGCGGCCGCTACTACCGCACCGGCGACCTGGTGCGCCGCACCGGCGGCCTGGTCAGCTACCTCGGCCGCACCGACCGGCAGGTCAAGGTCCGCGGTTTCCGGATCGAGCCGGGTGAGCTGGAACGGCAGCTGACCAAGCATCCGGCGATCAGCCAGGCCTACGTCTGCACCCGCCGCACCGGCACGGCCACCGAGCTGCTGGCCTACCTGGTGCCGGCCGGCCCGCTGGACTACGCCGACTACGAGCGGCACCTGGCGGCCACCCTGCCGTCCTACATGCGCCCGCACCAGGCCTACCTGCTCGACGCGTTGCCGCTGACCCCGAACGGCAAGGTCGACCAGGACGCGCTGCTCGGCCGGGACGACCCGCCGTGGCGCGGGAATGCCGGGTCCGAGACTGAATCTTCCAAGACGTCCGGCTGGCAGCACGAGGTGCTGGAGCTGGCCGCCGACGTGCTGGGAGTGGCGGGGCTGCGACCGTCGGACAGCTGGATCGCTGCCGGCGGCGACTCGCTCAAGGCGTTGCGGCTGCGCTACCAGGCCCGCCAGCGGTGGGGCAGTGAGCTGTCCGCCGGGTTGGTGCTGACCTCGACCCTGGGCGAGCTTGCCGAGGCGATCGCCGCCGGCCGCGACTCCGGCGATTCGCCCTACCCGGTGCCGGCCGCGCCGTCGGGTGCCCGGTCGGCGCCGGCCACCTCCGAGCAGCAGCGGCTCTGGCTGCTGCAGCAGCAGGATCCGGAGTCAGTGGCCTACAACGTCGGGCTGGCCTTCCGGCTGACCGGCACCCTCCAGCTGCCGGCGCTGCGGCAGGCGCTGCGCGAGCTGGTGGTGCGCTACCCGGCGCTGCGCACCGGCTTCGTCCCGGCGGCCGAGGGCCTGCGCCAGAAGGTGGGCGAGCCGTACGACCCGTGGTTCGAGCCGGTGGGCAACGGCGACTGGCGGGCGGTGGCCGAGCGGGCGCTCGCCGAGCCGTTCGACCTTGCCGAGCCACGGATGCTGCAGGCCTGCTGGCTGGCCGACGAGCAGGCCGACGAGCAGGCCGGCGACCGGACCGGCAGCGGGGTGCTGCTGCTGCGGCTGCACCACATCGCGGTGGACGGCTGGTCGGTCACCCTGCTGCTGCAGGCGCTGTCGGACTCCTACGCCGCCGCGCTGGCCGGCACCGAGCCGAACAGGTCGGCAGAAAACCGCACCCCCCTCGGCTATGCCGACGGGCCAGCGGCCAACCGCACGCCGCTGGACTATGCCGCCTGGCAGGCCGACTGGTTCGGCCAGCCCGCCTACGCCACCCAGCGCGCCGAGCTGCGGGAGCACTACGCCGGGCTGGAGCCGGTCTCGGCGCCGCTGATCCCGGCCGCCGGAACCGAGTCGTCCGGCCGGCTGCTGCACACCCGGCTGACCGGAGACCAGCGGGCCGCGCTGGATCGGATCGGCGCCGAGCTGGGACTGACCCGGTTCCAGCTGCTGCTGGGCGTGTTCGCCTGCGGCGTGTACGGGGTGACCGGCCGGGACCGGCCGCTGATCGCCAGCCCGGTGGCCAACCGCCCGGTGGCCGGATTCGAAGCCAGCGTCGGGATGTTCGCCAACACCGTGCTGCTGCCGCTGCGGCTGGACCCGGCCGAGGAGCTGCGCGCGCAACTGGGCCGGCACGGCCGGGCGAGCAAGGCGGTGCTGGACCGGCAGGAGGTGGCGCTGGCCGACGTGCTGGCCGACCACCGGTTCGCCGAGGCCCAGCTGACCGGGCCGCTGTTCGACTTCCTGTTCGTGTTGGAGAACACCGACTACTCGACTCTCGCGCTGCCCGGCTGCACCAGCCGCCCGGAGTGGCTGACGCCGGCCGGAGCGAAGTGCGCGCTGACCCTGACCGTGGTCGAGTCCGGTGAGGCGCTGGACTGCCTGTGGGAGTACGCCGCGGACTACCTCGACGAGCCGGCCGTCGCCGCCCTGGCCGCGCTGTTCGACCAGGGCCTGGCCTGGCTGGTCGAGGGCCGGACCGCCACCCTGGCCGAGCTGGTGGCCGGTTACCGCGCGGGACTGGCCGAACCCGGCCGCGGGCCGGCCGCGACGCTGGACTACGCCACGGTGGCCGAGGGATTCGCCCGCCAGGTGCGAAGCTCGCCGGACGCCCCGGCGCTGCGGTCCGGCGGCCGGACGGTCAGCTACGCCCAGCTGGACGGCTACGCCGGGGCGCTGGCCGCGGAGCTGCTGGCCAACTACCCGGTGCCCGCCGACGGCCGGCCGTGCTGCGTGGCGCTGCACCTGGAGGCCTCGGTCGAGCACGTGGTGGCGCTGCTCGCGCTGGCCCGGCTGAACCTGACCATCGTGCCGCTGGACCCGGAGTACCCGCCGGCGCAGCTGCAGCACATCCTGGGCCAGATCAACCCGCTGTGCGTCCTGCTGCCGCCGGACTCCCGGGCCACCGTCGACACCGGCAGCCTGCCCCGGCACCCGGTGCGGCTGCGCACCCCAGCCACGCCGGTGCCGGTCGAACCGGCACCGGACGGCACCATCCGCCGGCCCCTCTACACCCTGTTCACCTCCGGCTCCACCGGCACGCCCAAGGGAGTGCAGGTCTCCGACCGGCTGCTGTGCAACCTGCTGCAGTGGCAGCGCACCGACGGCGGGCTGGCGCCGGACGCGGTGACCCAGCAGTTCTCCATGCTGTCCTTCGACGTCTCGTTCCAGGAGATCTTCTCCACCCTGTGCGGCGGCGGCTGCCTGCACCTGGTGCAGCCCGGCTGGCGGCAGGACGCGCCCGCGCTGCTGGAGCAGCTCGACTCGGCCGGCATCGAGCGGATCTTCATGCCGTACGTGGCGCTGCACCTGCTCGCCGAGCACGCCGTGCTGCTGGGCCGCTTCCCGCGCAAGCTGCGCGAGGTGATCACCGCCGGCGAGCAGCTGCTGTGCACCCAGGCGATCCGGGACTGGTTCGCAGGGCTGCCCGGCGCGCGGCTGTTCAACCACTACGGCCCGACCGAGACTCACGTGGTCAGCGCGCTGTGCCTGGACGGCGACCCGGCCGGCTGGCCGCTGCATCCGGCGATCGGCGAGCCGGTGGCCAACACCTGGCTGCGGGTGGTCGACGCCGCCGACCAGCCGGTGCCGCCGGACTGCCCGGGCCAGCTGCTGATCGGCGGCCCGCTGGTGGCGCCGTGCTACCTCGACGACCCCGACCTCAACCAGGCCCGGTTCGTCGAGCTGGCTGAGCCGTCCGGACTGCCCGAAGCGGGCTGGTTCTTCCGGACCGGCGACCAGGCCCGCTTCGACCGGCAGGGCCTGCTGCACTTCCTCGGCCGGGACGACTCCCAGGTCAAGGTGAGCGGCCACCGGCTGGAGCTCGGCGAAGTAGAGGCGGCGCTGCTGCGGCATCCGGCGATCACCGGTGCGGTGGTGGTCCGCGACGGCAACCAGCTGGTGGCCTGCCTGCAGTGCCGGGGGACCACCCCGACGCTGACCGAGCTGACCGAGCACCTGGCGCCGCTGCTGCCGGCCTACGTCCGGATCGGTCGGTTCCGCCGGCTGGCCGAGCTGCCTCGGACGGCCAGCGGCAAGCTGGACCGGCGCCGGATGCTCATCGCTCCCGGCGAGGAGATCCGGCCGCACGGCGCCGGTGCCGGGGTGACCGCCCGGGAGGCGCAGCTGGCCGAGCTGTTCGAAGCGGTGGTCGGCACCCCGATCGAGGTCGACCAGCGGTTCTTCGACGCCGGCGCCTCCAGCCTCGGGCTGATGCGCCTGCACCTGCGGCTGACCGCCGAGCTGAGGGCGTCGCTGACGATCGCGGACCTGTTCGAACACGTCACCATCCGCCGGCTGGCCCGGTTCCTAGACGGCCCAGCCGGGCCAACCGGAGTCACCGCTCAGCTTCGTCAACCGTCTGATACGCCATCAGACAACATCAGCCGAACGATGGACGAGCCGATCGCGGTGATCGGCATGGCGGTCCGGCTGCCCGGCGCGGACGACCTGGCCGGGTTCTGGGACCTGGTGCGCACCGGCCGGCGCGGCATCGAGCACTTCGACGCCGCCGACGGCACCGAGGGTTGGGTCGGCGCCCGCAGCCAGCTGGCCGGGCTGCTGGCCTTCGACCCCGGCCATTTCGGCATCAGCCGCCAGGAGGCCCGGCTGATGGACCCGCAGCAGCGGCACCTGCTGATGTGCGCGGTCCAGGCGCTGGCCCACGCCGGCATCGCACGACCGGACGAGCTACCGGCCCGGCGGGTCGGCCTGGTGGCCAGCTGCGGGGAGAACACCTACTTCCAGTCGATGCTGCGCGAGGCGGACCCGGCGCAGCTGCCGGACAGCTTCCAGCTGGCGTTGCACTCCGACAAGGACTTCCTGGCCACCAAGGTGGCCTACCACCTGGGGCTGACCGGGCCGGCGCTCACCGTCCAGTCCGCCTGCTCCAGCTCGCTGGTCGGGGTGCACCTGGCCGCCGGCATGCTGCGCCAGGGCGACAGCGAGGTGATGCTGGTCGGTGGCGTGCTGGTCGACCCGCTGCTGAGCGGGGGCTACCGGTACCGGCCGCAGCACATCTTCTCCCCCGACGGCCACTGCCGGCCGTTCTCCGATGACGCCGGCGGCACCATCGGCGGCAGCGGGGTGGGCGTGGTGGTGCTCAAGCCGCTGCGGCTGGCCCGGGCCGACGGCGACACCGTCTACTCGGTGGTCACCGGCTCGGCGATCAACAACGACGGCTCGGCCAAGCTCAGCTACGGCGCCCCGGCGCTGGCCGGCCAGCGCGAGGTGATCCGGGCGGCGCTGCGGCGCAGCGGGCGCGGCAGCGACGAGCTGGGCTACGTCGAGGCGCACGGCACCGGCACCCGGCTGGGCGACCCGGTCGAGGTCGGCGCGCTGCGCCAGGCCTACGACCTGACCAGTTCCGCGCGGTGCGCGCTGGCCTCGGTGAAGAGCCAGATCGGCCACCTGGGCGCGGCGGCCGGCGTGGTGGGGCTGATCCGCGCCACCTTCGCGGTGCACCATGGCCTGATCCCGCCGAACGTCGACTTCGCCCGGCTCAACCCGGAACTCGGCCCGGACCCGGCGCCGTTCTACATCCCGACCGAGGCGCGGCCGTGGCCGGCCGGCCGGCCGCGGGTGGCCGCGGTGAGCAGCTTCGGGATCGGCGGCACCAACAGCCACCTGGTGCTGGAGGCGCCCGAGCTGTCGAGCGTCGCTGTGCGGAATAGCGAGCAGTCGCCCCGGCGACCGGTGGATATTCCGCACCTGACAGCGGCTGGGTCCGAACCCGTTTCGCTGCTGATGCTGTCGTCCAGCAGCGCCGGGGCGTTGCGCGCCGACGCCGAACGGATCGCCGACTACCTCGCCGAGCATCCGGACCGCTACCCGCAGGTGCTGCGCCACCTGCAGGCCGGTCGCCCGGCGTACCGGTGGCGGATGGCGGCGTACTGCCCGGACCCGGCCGCCGCGGTGAGCTGGCTCTCCTCGGCCGCCGCGGTGCTGATCCCGGCCGGCACCGACGACGAGCTGGACGGCAGCCAGCCGGCTGGTGGCAGCACGGCGCCGGACCGGATCACCGCGCTGGCGGCGGCCTGGCTCGGTGGCAGCGCGATCCGCTGGCCGGCCGGGCCCGCCCAACCGCCGTGGGACTTCCCGCCGCCGTCCTTCGAGCTGGCCGACTACGACCTCCCCCGGCACGCACCGGACGTCCCGGCCGTCGAGCGGCTGGCGGCCGACCGCTGGCTGCACCAGCCGCACTGGGCCCGGTGGCGCCGGGCCGGCGCCGCCCGCGCCGTCCGGACGTCCCGGCTGCTGGTGGTGTTGACCGCCGAGCCGTTGCCGCCGGACGCGGTGCGGCCGTGGTCGGCAAGCCACGCCCGGGTGGTCCGGGTCAGCGCCGGACCGGCCTTCGCCGCACTGGGTGAGGATGCCTACCAGGTCGACCCGGCCGACCCGGCGTCGCTGGCGCGGTTGCTGCGCGAGCTCACCCCCACCGGCGGCATTGACTGGGTGCATGCGCTGCCGCTGGCGGTGACCGGTCCGGTCGGCGCGGGCTCGGTGGATCAAGCCCGCTGGGCGTGCCTGGACACGCCGGCCGCGTTGCTGCAGGCGCTGGCTGAGCAGCCGGTTGCCGGCCTGCGGATCTGGTGGCTGTCCGGTCAGGCGCAACCGGTGGACGGGGCCGTCGGCCGTCCGGAGGCCGGCCTGCTGGCCGGCATCTGCGAGGTGGGGCCGCAGGAGCAGGCGGTGGCCGGCTGCTGGCTGGACCTGCCCGATGCGGACCTGGCCGGCTGGGCGGCGCCGCTGGCCGGCCTGCTTTCGGCCGCCGGCGCGGTGCCGCGCCGGCTGGCGCTCCGGCAGGGCTACTGGTGGCAGCAGGCGGTGCTGCCGGTGGCCGAGGCCGAGCCGGCTCCCGCCGAACAGCCGGCCGGTGGCCTGATGGTCGACGGCGGCAGCTACCTGGTGCTGGGCGGCACCGGCGGCATCGGCAGCAGCATCGCCAGCTGGCTGCTCGCCCAGGCCGGCTGCCGGTTGCTGCTGCTGGCCCGCGAGCCGAAGCTGCCGCCGGCGCTGGCGCAGTGGGCCGATCGGATCGAGCTGGTGCCGGCCGACCTGGCGAGCGAGCCGGTGCAAGCGGTGCTGGACCGGCTGGCCGGCCGGCTGTCCCGGCTGGACGGCGTGGTGCACGCCGCCGGCGCCGCGGCCGGGTCGCTGATCGCCCGCCGGGATCCGGCCGCGATGCGGCAGGCGGGCGCGGCCAAGCTGACCGGCTGCCTGCTGGTCGAGGGCCTGATCCAGCGTTACCAGCCAGCCTTCGCCGCCTACTGCTCCTCGATGTCGGCGCTGTTCGGCGGCATCGGCCAGCTGGACTATGCCGCCGGCAACGGCATGCTGGACGGCTTCGCCTGCTACCGGGGCCAGCCGGCCGAGACCACCGTCCGGCTGGGCATCGACTGGGACGTCTGGGCCGAGGTCGGCATGGCACAGGCAGCTCAGCAGGCGTTGCGCGACGACGCCCGGCACCAGGCCCACCTGGCCGTCGGACTGTCGGTGGCCGAGGGGCAGCGGGTGTTCGCCCAGGCGCTGGAGCTGCAGCTGCCGCGGCTGCTGGTCAGCACCACCGACCTGGAGCAGGCCGGCAGCTTCTACGCGCCACCGGCCGACGACGCCTCCCGGCACCCCGACGCGCACCGGAACGCCGACGCGCACCGGCACGCCGAGGCGTCCCGGCACATCCCGGAACTCCCCGGTCCGGTCGGTTCGGTGGCCGAGCAGCTGGCGGACTGCCTGTGCCGGTGGCTGGGCGTCGACGAGCTGGACCCGGCCGCGTCGCTGTACGACCTGGGCGCCGATTCCCTCGTCCTGCTCGACCTGATCGGCGAGATCAAGCAGCGGTTCGGCGTCGACATCGAGCTGGCCCGGCTGAGCCACCGGGCGAGCCTGGCCGAGGTGCTGGCCCAGTACCAGGCAATCACTGGCACCACCTCAGTGGCCGAGCCGGCGCCAGCCCACCCGTCGGCCGACCAGGCCGAACAAGCCGCACCCGCCGACCAAGCCAACCACCCCGAACACCCGGCCGGCGCCGAGCTGGTACGCCTGGACGTCTGGCAGCACGGCACCGGCTCGGACCTGCTCTGCCTGGTCCATCCGGTCGGCGGTGACATCCAGGCCTACCGGTCGCTGGTGTCGCTGCTGGACCCGGGCCTGA
>Ga0326721_10000132_pt1 | contig 35096 bp, 33 predicted proteins | sample SGPome_FD_203951 | JGI IMG/M metagenome (GOLD analysis project Ga0326721, IMG submission 203951) | Soil microbial communities from Southern Great Plains, Lamont, Oklahoma, United States - SGP_1_2016 | ecosystem: Engineered > Artificial ecosystem > Soil microcosm > Unclassified | place: USA...
CTCGACGAGGCGCACGCGGTCCGGTTCTGCCAGGTCTACCAGCCCGAACGGCTGCTGCTGCTCAACGTGCTGCGCGACCAGCTCGACCGGTTCGGCGAGATCGACACCACCGCTCAGCTGCTGGCCAAGGTGGCGGCCCGGACCACCCGGCACGTGGTGGTGAACCGCGACGACCCTCGGCTGGTCGCGGTGGCCGCGAGCCTCCCGGCCGAGGTCAGCTACTTCGGCGTCGCGCCGGCGCTGCGCGAGCAGTTCCCCACCGACGAGGAGATGTACGGCGGTGACCTGCGGTTCTCGGAGCTGAAGGCGGCCGTCGAGTTGCTTGCCCTGGAACTCGGCGAGACCACAGAGCTGACGCTGCGGATCGGCGACACCGACGAGGCCATCACCCTGCAGGCCGAGGGCGCCCACAACGCCCAGAACGCGGCGGGCGCGGCCGCGCTGGCGCTGACCCTCGACCTCGACGCCGCCGCCATCGCCGCCGGCCTGCGCGCGGTGCAGCCCGCCTTCGGCCGGGGCCAGTCCTTCGACCTCGCCGGCCGCCGGGTGGTGCTGCAGCTGGTGAAGAACCCGGCCGGCTTCCGGCAGTCGCTGCGGACCGTCACCGGGTTGCGGCCGGCCGCCACCGTGATCGCGATCAACGACGACTACGCCGACGGCCGTGACATGTCCTGGCTGTGGGACGTCGAGTTCGCCTCGGTGCTGCAGGGCAACTCTGGACGGCTGGTGACCTCGGGCACCCGGGCGGCCGATATGGCGCTGCGGCTGCACTACGACGGCCTGGCCGTCGAGCAGATCGACATCGACCTCGGCCGGGCCGTCCAGCAGGCGGCGGACGCGGTCGCCCCGGGCGAGACCGTCGTGGTGTTCTCCACCTACACGGCGATGTGGCAGCTGCACCAGGTGCTGGCCAAGCTGGGCCGGGGCAGCGCTCCGACGAGCCGAGACCTGCCGGTGCGCCGACAGACGGGGGCGGTCCCGTGACCGTGCTGACCCTGGCGCACCTGTACCCGCGCGAGATGAACATCTACGGCGACACCGGCAATGTCCTGGTGCTGCGCAAGCGGCTGCAGTGGCGGGGCCGGGACGCCAGGGTGGTCGGGGTGCACGTGGGCGATCCGCTGCCCTCCGACACCGACATCCTGCTCGGCGGCGGCGGGCAGGACGCCGCCCAGGGCGAGATCGGCCGCGACTTCGTCCGCCGTGGCCCCGAGCTGCGGGCGATGGCCGACGACGGCGTGGTGATGCTGACGATCTGCGGCAGCTACCAGTTGCTGGGCCACCACTTCCTCACCAAGGACGGCCGGCGGATCGACGGCGTCGGCGTGCTGGACGTCACCACCACCGGCTCGGACCACCGGCTGATCGGCAACAACAACATCGACACCGCCTGGGGGCGGCTGGTCGGTTTCGAGAACCACAGCGGCCTCACCGAGCTGGGGCCCGGCACCCAGCCGCTCGGCCGGACGGCTGCCGGCCGGGGCAACAACGGCCAGGACCAGACCGAGGGCGCGGTCCGCGACAACGTCTTCGGCACCTACCTGCACGGGCCGGTGCTCGCCAAGAGCCCGCGGTTCGCCGACGAGCTGCTCAGCCGGGCGCTCGCCCGCCGCGGCGAGGACGCCGAGCTCGAGCCGCTGGACGACTCCCTCGCCCTGGCAGCGGCCGATGTGGCAATCCGGCGTCCCCGGTGAGGGTGGCCGCCACGATGAGGACGGCCGGGCCGTGAGCACCGGCAGGGCCGGGCCGTGAGAGCCGGCAGGACGGCCGGGCCGTGAAAGTCGGCAGGACAGCTCGGGCCGTCCGTTCGGGTGCAGCCGTCCGGCTGGCGGCCGCCGTCCTGCTGCTGGCGCTGGCCGGCTGTCACAACGGCAGCCCCGGCGGCACGGCGGGTTCGGCGCCGACGGCCACCGGCCAGCCGTCCGATCTGGGCGGTGGCCGCGGCGAGCAGGCGAGCCCGGCCAGCACCGTCCCCAGCACCCCTCGCCCGACCCTGAGCACCCCGGGCGCCGTCCCGGAGGTGGCCGGAACCTGCCCCTACATCAGCGCCGCCCGGTTCGCCGACCTCGAAGGCGACCGGGTCGGGCGGGTGACGGTGCTGCGGAGCCGGCCGGTGGGGTGCCGGTTCTACTTCGAGTACGACCCCGCCGTCCTGGTGGGCGAGATCACCGTGGCCCGGTTCGGCGCCGCCACCGACGCCTACAACGCGATGGTCGGATCGGCCAAGGGCCATCCGGAAGTGCAGTCCGATCCGGGCATCGGCGCCGGCGCGGTGGCCTTCCAGACGCCGCTGCAGGGCAGCCGGAGCTGGCAGTGCGTCTTCGCGAAAGGGACCTCGGTGGTCACGGTCCGGACCCGGCAGCCATACCCTGCACTGAACGCCTTTCTCCTCGCCAAAGCGATAGTCCCGAGAATCCCGTAACGACAGGAGCCATGCACGTGACAGCAGCAACCCAGAAGGCCGTCCTGCACACCACCGCCGGTGACATCACCGTCGACCTGTTCGGCAACCACGCGCCGAAGACGGTTGCCAACTTCGTGGAGCTGGCCACCGGTGCCAAGGAGTGGACCGACCCGCGGACCGGCCAGAAGACCACCGCCAACCTCTACGACGGCACCATCTTCCACCGGGTGATCGACAACTTCATGATCCAGGGCGGTGACCCGCTCGGCCGGGGCACTGGCGGCCCCGGTTACAACTTCGCCGACGAGTTCCACCCCGAGCTGAGCTTCGACCGGCCGTACCTGCTGGCGATGGCCAACGCCGGGCCGAACACCAACGGCAGCCAGTTCTTCATCACGACCACGCCGACCCCGCATCTCAACCGCAGGCACACCATCTTCGGCGAGGTCGCCGACGCGGACAGCCGCGCGGTGGTCGACGCCATCGGCACCACCCGCACCGGCGCCTCCGACCGCCCGGTCACCGACATCACCATCACCTCGGTCGAGGTCATGGACGCCTAATTCAGACAGCCGCCTAGGTTCGACTGTCGCCTAGGTTCTGACACCTGCCGAACCACCGACACCGCCGAGAGCGACGACATGCAACCGACGCAACCGCCCGCCGGCCCGGATCCGTACTACGGCTTCGCCGGCTGCTACCGGCACCCGGACCGGATCACCGGCGTGCGGTGCGTTCGTTGCGATCGCCCGATCTGCCCCGAATGCCAGCGGCAGGCCTCGGTCGGCTTCCAGTGTCCGGACGACGTCCGCGCCGGCGCTGCCACGGTCCGGCAGGGCCGGACGGTGGTCGGGGCGCCGGTCCGGTCGCAGACCCCCTACGTCACCTGGGCGCTGATCGCGATCAACGTGGCGATCTACCTGCTGACCGGCCTCGGGCCGGGCAGCTCGCTGATCGACAACACCAACACCCAGCTGTTCCAGGACTGGGAGCTGGTGCCCAACGTGGTGGGGTTCCAGCACGACTACCTGCGGCTGGTGACGGCGGCCTTCCTGCATCTGGGGCCGCTGCACATCTTTCTCAACATGTTCGCCCTGTTCACCATCGGCCCGCCGCTGGAGCGGGTGATGGGCTGGTGGCGTTACCTGGCCGTCTACCTGCTCTCCGCGCTCGGCGGCTCGGTGGCGATCCTGCTGTTCGGCGACGTCCGGCAGCCGGTGGTCGGCGCCTCCGGGGCGATCTTCGGGCTGTTCGCGGCGGCGCTGGTGCTGTCCCGGCTGGTCGGCTTCAACACCCGGGCCCTGGTGATCACGATCGGCATCAACTTCGTGTTCACCTTCTCGGTGCCCGGGATCTCCAAGCTCGGCCACATCGGCGGCTTCGTGCTGGGTGGCCTGGCGAGCCTGGCCCTGCTGGGCTGGAGCCTCAACACCCGCAAGCCGCTGACCAACCGGCTCCGCGGCATCCAGGTCGCAAGCCTCGCCGGGCTGCTGGCTCTGCTGGTGGCGCTGGCGCTCTGGCGTACCGAGCAGATCCACGATCAGCTGTTCCGGGAGCTGACCGCGGCCCACCACACTGGCGCCGGCGCGGCGGGCTCGCCGTTGTCCACAGCGGTGGATCAGGCTGGGGAGAACTACAGCGCTGTAATCACAGCGGTGGAAGGACCTGTGGATAGCGCTGATCCCACCGCCAGCGCTGATCCCACGGCCAGCGCTGATCTCACCGCCAGCGGACCGCGAGCCCCAGGCCGATGATCAGGAAGCCGAAGCCGACCGCGAAGTTCCAGCTGCCCAGGCTGCTCATGAACGGGATGCTCTCGGCCGCCATGTAGTAGACGACGATGTAGGCAAGGCCGATCAGCAGGAACGCCGCCATCACGATCGGGTACCAGGCAGGGCTCGGCTTGGCCATCTTCGCGCCGCCGGCCGCCGAGGCGCCGATACCGGACGCGGGCGAGGGCTGGTAGGTCGTCTTCTTACGGACCTTGGACTTGGGCACGTACATCTCCTCAGGGACCTGCTGGATGGAGCGGTGGACTTGGCACGGCATGTCAGGCTGATCTCCGGGCCCCGCCGACCGGCCGGCAACGGTGCGGCTAGCGTAATCGCCACGCCACCGGCAGGCACGCTCGGTATTCGCCCCAGGCCGGCGCCAGGCGCGCCCGGTGGTGGGCGGCAAGGCTGAATGGGACAGTAGGGACATGGTCGGCAGCACCGCGAGGCAGCGCAAGGACGCCAGCACAGCTGGCCTCTCCCAGCGCCGCCGGTTCCGCCGGCCGGCAAATCCCGGACTCTGGCGGGCGCTGGTTCCGGTGATCGCGCTTATCGCCGGCCTGCTGGCCGCCACCACCGCCCGCACCGCCCGCGGCACCGACCTCCGCTCGGCCGGCCGCAGCAACCTCGCGGACCTGATCCGGCAAGCGGAGACGAAGGTCTCCAATCAGGACAACCTGGTACGGCAGCTGCAGCGCGAGGTGGCCGCGGCCACCGACCGGTCGGCCAGCTCCGACGCGCGGATCGCGGCGATCAAGGCTCGCGCCCAGCCGCTGCTGGCGCCGGCCGGCCTGGTCGCGATGACCGGGCCGGGGCTCACCGTCACCCTCGACGACGCCCATCCGGCCGAGCCGGAGACCGACCCGGTCAAGGCGAACGCCCTGGTGGTGCACCAGTCCGACATGCAGGCCGCGGTGAACGCCCTGTGGGCCGGCGGCGCCGAGGCGATCAGAGTGATGGACCAGCGGTTGTCGGCCACCAGCGCGGTCCGCTGCGTCGGCAATACCCTGCTGCTCAACGGCCGGGTGTACTCACCGCCCTTCACCATCTCGGCCATCGGGCCGGCCACCGGCATGCGGATCGCGCTCAACGAGTCGATCGGCCTGCAGCAGTACCGTAAGGACGCCGACGCCTACGGCCTGGGCTACCAGGTGCACGAGCACGACAAGATCGACGTACCTGCCTACGACGCGCCGATCGGGCTGAGCTACGCCGCCGTCGGCGGCTGACGAATCGCGCTGGGACCACCAGGCCGCTGGCTGAGTGTGTGGGGAGAAGGGAGAGGTGCACCCGGTGGCTGGCAAGCATCGCGGTGGCTGGGATTTCTCCACCGAGGCCGAAACCCCGGTCGGCGCCCTGCGCCCGAGCAAGCGACCGCTCCGGCTGACCGGCGGCCACCGCAACGATGCTCGCCGCGCCGGCGGCCATCCGAACGGTGACACCGTCGGACGCCGGATCACCCGCGGCGTCGGCGAGCTGCTGCTGACTTGCGGGGCCGTCCTGATGCTGTTCGTCGTCTACGAGGTCTGGGTCTCCAACCTGTTCGCCGATCACAAGCAGCATCAGGTGCGCCAGCAGCTGGCCACCGCCTGGCAGCGCGGCCAGGACCCGCTGAAGGGCCAGGACCGGCTGAACCTGCCGGTCGGCAAGCAGGTGCTGCTGCCCACCGGCCAGGGCTTCGCCAACCTCTACATCCCGGCGTTCGGCAAGGACTTCGCCCGGACCGTGGTGCAGGGCACCTCCGACAGCGACCTCGACGCCGGCCCCGGCCACTACGTGAACAGCCAGCTGCCCGGCCAGCTGGGCAACTTCGCCATCGCCGGGCATCGGGTGGGCAGGGGCGAGCCGTTCCTGAACCTGGACCGGTTGCGTCCGGGCGACACCATCGTGGTGCAGACCGCGAGCAACTGGTACGTCTACGCGGTGCTGGGCAGCCGGCCGGCCTACCTGGCGGCCAGCAGGATCGCCGACCGGGACAAACGCAATGCCGCCGTCGCCGCCGCCCTCGCGGCGCCGGACAATCAGGGCGTCCCGGGCCGGGAGATCGTCAGCCCGAACGCGGTGCACGTGATCGACCCGGTGCCCGACCACCCGCTGGCCACCCCGACCCGGGCGCTGCTGACCATGACCACCTGCCATCCCAAGTACTCGGCCGACCAGCGGATGATCGTGCATGCCCAGCTGGTCCGGGCCGTGCCGCATGCCGGCGGCTCGCTGCCCAGGGAACTACCCGGAGGGACCCTCTAGACGATGTACGGCTGGATCTGGCGGCGGCTGCCCGGCAGCCCGGCGCTGCGGGTGCTGCAGGCGCTGCTGCTGGTGGCGCTGGTGTCCGCGCTGCTGCTCTTCGTGGTCTTTCCCTACCTGGAGCCCCGGCTGCCGGCCAACCCGGTGACCGGGCCCGTCACCGTCAACCGGTAGCGGGCAGGCGCACACTGGTGGCATGACGCGCATCCTGGTCATCGACAACTACGACAGCTTCGTCTACAACCTGGTGCAGTACCTGGCGCAACTGGGGGCGGAGGTGGTGGTCCGGCGCAACGACGAGGTCACCGTCGACGAGCTCGACGGCTTCGCCGGCGTGCTGATCTCGCCCGGCCCGGGGATCCCCGAGAAGGCCGGCGTCAGCATGGCTGCCGTCACCGCCGCCGCGGATGCCAAGCTGCCGGTGCTCGGGGTGTGCCTGGGTCACCAGGCGATCGGCGTCGCCTTCGGCGCCGTGGTGGAGCGCGCGCCGGAGCTGCTGCACGGCAAGACCAGCGACGTGCTGCACCACGGGGACGGGGTGCTGGCCGGCCTGCCGACGCCGTTCACCGCAACCCGCTACCACTCGCTGACCGTGCGGGAGGACACCCTGCCCGCGGAGCTCGAGGTCACTGCCCAGACCGCCTCGGGCGTGGTGATGGCGGTCCGGCACCGTGAGCTGCCCATCGAAGGCGTGCAGTTCCATCCCGAGTCGGTGCTGACCCAGGGCGGCCACCGGCTGCTGGCCAACTGGCTGATCCAGTGCGGCGGCCAGGTCGACTGGGCCCGGGTCGCCGAGCTCGGGGCCGGCCTGGACGCCCTCCGCGGCCAGGCGTTCAGCTCAGCCCTCTGACGCCGCCCGCCGGGCAACCGCAGGGCAGGGCACTGCGGGCCGCGCGGTTCAGCGCAGCGGCTCGGCCAGCACGCCGTCGGCCACCGCCACCGCCCGCCCTGACCGGACGAACTGCACGGCCGCCTCGATCTCAGGGGCCAGGTACCGGTCGGGTCCGGGACCGGGCACCGTCTCGCGCAGCGCGTCCAGCACCGCGCCGGTTGCCGGGCCGGGCCGCAGCGGCCGGCGCAGGTCCAGGGCGCGGGCGGCCGACAGCAGCTCGATCGCGAGCACCCGGGTGAGGCCGTCCACCGACCGGCGCAGCTTGCGCGCGGCCGACCAGCCCATCGAGACGTGGTCCTCCTGCATCGCGCTGGACGGGATGGAGTCCACCGAGGCCGGCGCCGCCAGCCGCTTGAGCTCGGAGACGATCGCGGCCTGGGTGTACTGGGCGATCATGTGGCCGGAGTCCACCCCGGCGTCGTCGGTGAGGAACGCGGTCAGGCCTCGCGATCGCGAGACGTCCAGCATCCGGTCGGTCCGCCGCTCGGACATGCTGGCCAGGTCGGCGGCCGGGATCGCCAGGAAGTCCAGCACGTAGCCCACCGGAGCGCCGTGGAAGTTCCCGTTGGACTCGACCCGGCCGTCCAGGGTCACCACCGGGTTGTCCACCGCCGAGGCCAGCTCATAACCGGCGACCGTCCGGGCATGGGCCAGGGTGTCCCGGGCCGCGCCGGCCACCTGCGGCGCGCACCGCATCGAGTACGCGTCCTGGACGTAGGCGCAGTCCGGTCCGGCGTGCGAGGCCACGATCGGCGAGCCGGCCAGCAGGGCCCGCAGGTTGGCCGCGGCGATCGCCTGCCCGGGGTGTGGCCGCAACGCCTGCAGATCGGCGGCGAACACCCGGTCGGTGCCCAGCAGCGCCTCCACCGACATGGCGGCCGTGAGGTCGGCGGTGCGCAGCAGCAGGTCGAGGTCGGCGCAGGCCAGCAGCAGCTGCCCCAGCATCCCGTCGGTGCCGTTGATCAGCGCCAGGCCCTCCTTCTCGGCCAGCGTGACCGGCTCGATGCCGGCGGCGGCCAGCGCCTCGGCGGCGGGCAGCAGCCGGCCCTCGGCGTCGCGCACCTCGCCCTCGCCCATCAGCGCCAGTGCCACGTGGGCCAGCGGGGCCAGGTCACCGGAACACCCCAGCGAGCCGAACTCCCGCACCACCGGGGTCAGCCGGGCGTTGAGCAGCGCGCACAGCGTCCGGGCCGTCTCCTCCCGGATGCCGGTGCGGCCGGTGGCCAGCGTCGACAGCCGGAGCAACATCATCGCCCGGACCACCTCGACCTCGACCTCCGGGCCGGAGCCGGCGGCGTGCGAGCGCACCAGCGAGCGCTGCAGCTGGGCACGCCGGTCGGTCGGGATGTGCTTGGTGGCCAGCGCCCCGAAGCCGGTGGAGATGCCGTAGTGCGGCTCCACCTCGCCGGCCAGCGCCTCCACGATGGCGCGCGAGGCGGCGATCGCCGACAGCGACTCGGCGCTGAGCTCGATCGGGGCTCCGGCCCGCGCGACGGCCACCAGGTCTGCTTCGCAAAGGGGGCCCAGGCCCACCGACACCGTTGTCATGCGGCCATTCTCGCCCAGCCGGGGGCGCCCGGTAGGTAGCCGGTACGTTCAAAGGCGTGAAAGCGGTGCTGATAGCAGAGGCCGGCGGCCCGGACGTCCTCACGGTGGGCGAGGTCGCCGCGCCGTCCCCGGCTCCCGGCGAGGTGCTGCTGGAGGTGGCCGCGACGGCGGTGAACCGGGCGGACCTGCTGCAGCGGGCGGGCTCCTACCCGCCGCCGCCCGGCGCGTCGGAGATCCTGGGGCTGGAGTGCAGCGGCCGGATCGCCGCGCTGGGCAGCGGGGTCACCGGGTGGCAGGTCGGCGACGAGGTGTGCGCCCTGCTGGCCGGCGGCGGGTACGCCGAGCAGGTCTGCGTGCCGGCGGTGCAGTTGATGCGGGTGCCGGCGGGGCTGGATCTGGTCAGCGCCGCCGCCCTGCCCGAGGTCGCCTGCACGGTCTGGTCGATGGTGTTCGACAAGCCGCCGGCGGCCGCCCTGCTGCCCGGTGAGAGCTTCCTGGTGCACGGTGGCAGCTCCGGCATCGGGACGATGGCGATCCAGCTCGCCGCAGCGCAGGGCAGCCGGGTGTTCACCACGGCCGGCACCGAGCAGAAGCTGGCGGCCTGCCGCGAGCTGGGCGCCGATGTCGCGATCAACTACCGGGACGCCGACTTCGCCGCGGTGGTCAAGGAGCACACCGGCGGCGCCGGGGTAGACGTGGTGCTGGACACCATCGGCGGCAAGTACCTGCCGGCCAACCTGGACGCGCTGGCGGCCGGCGGCCGGCTCGCGGTCATCGGCCTGCTGGGCGGCGGCACCGGCAGCCTGAACCTGGGACTGCTGATGCGCAAGCGCGCCACCGTCTTCGCCGCCGGCCTGCGAGCCCGCCCGCTGGACCAGAAGGCCGCCATCGTCGCCGGCGTCGAGGCACACGTCTGGCCGCTGATCGAGGCCGGCCGGGTCCGGCCGGTGGTGCACCAGGTGCTCCCGCTGGCCCAGGCGGCCGAGGCGCACCGGATCGTGGAGCGCAGCGACCACATCGGCAAGCTGGTGCTGGCCACCGGATGAGCCCGCGCTGGCCTCTACGATCATCGGAGAGTGGTCGATCCTCCTCACAGGACGGGACGTAGACATGACTGACGAGCCAACGGGCTCCGACACCATGGCCGGCCAGCCGGCTGCCACCGGCCCGGGCGAGCAGTTCGTGGTGCTGCCTGCCGGCGGCGACGGCGTCGAGGACGAGGCCGGTGAGCGGGATGTGATGTCGCAGGTCGAGCAGCCCGCCAAGGTGATGCGGATCGGCACCATGATCAAGCAGCTGCTCGAGGAGGTCCGGGCCGCGCCGCTGGACGAGGCCGGCCGGACCCGGCTCAGGGAGATCCACCAGTCCTCGATCAAGGAGCTGGAGCAGGGCCTGGCCCCGGAGCTGCGCGAGGAGCTGGACCGCCTGACCCTGCCCTTCGACGACGACCACATCCCCAGCGAGGCCGAGCTGCGGATCGCCCAGGCCCAGCTGGTCGGCTGGCTGGAAGGGCTGTTCCACGGCATCCAGACGGCGCTGTTCGCCCAGCAGATGGCCGCCCGCGCCCAGCTGGAGCAGATGCGTGGCCGGGCGCTGCCGGGCCAGGTCGGAGCCGGTCCGGTGGTCGGCATCCCCGGGCTGCAACGGCCTGGCCCGGACGGCGAGCACGGCACCGGGCAGTACCTCTAGCCGATCGTCGCCGCTAGCTGATCGCCGGCTCGGCGCTCAACCCGTCGCCGACCGCTGCTCGCCGAGCAGCCGCCGGATCAGCTTGGCGACCGCGTCCTCGTCGTTGGTCTCGGCCAGCACGGCGCCCGCCGCGGCAAGCGCCGAGGGATGGGCGTTGGCCACCGCGTAGGACTGGCCGGCCCACTCCAGCATCGGCACGTCGTTGGGCATGTCACCCACGGCCGCGATCTGCTGCCGGCTGACCCCGTGCGAGTCGGCCAGCGCAGCGAGCCCGAACGCCTTGGTGATGCCGGTGGCCGAGATCTCCACCAGCGGCGAGTGCCCGGACCGGGTCACCGTCACCTGATGGCCGACCAGGTCCTCCACCAGATCCATGAACTCGTCCGGGGCCATCCCGTGCCCCTTCGCCAGCAGCTTCACCGCCGGCTTGTCCAGCAGCCGGGTCAGGTCCGCGGCTGCCGGCGTGGGCAGCCGCCGGCCGGCCCGGTCGGTCTCGGGCGAGATCTCCCAGTCGTGGCGGTACTCGGGCTCGTAGGCGAACTCCAGGCCGTACTCCAGGGCGAACCGGACCTGCGGGATCTTGGCGCGGAGCACGCTGGTGACCTCGCCCAGCACGCCGGGTGCCAGCGGGTGCTCGGCGACGACCGTCTCGGTGTGCAGGTCATAGGTCAAGGCGCCGTTGGCGCTCACCGCCACGCCCCGGTGGCCGGTCGCCTCGGCGACCTCGTGCAGCCAGCGTGGTGGCCGGCCGGTGACGAAGACGACGATCAGCCCAGCCGCCTCGGCGGCCGCCAGCGCGTCCCGGGTGGCCTGGCTGACCGTATTGTCGCTACGCAGCAGGGTCCCGTCGAGGTCGCTGGCCAGCAGCCGGATCAACGCGGCGCCGATCGGCTCGTACGGCTGGGCGGCGCTACCCGCAGCACTACCCGCGGCACTACCCACGGAGCGGGGCCAGACAGCTGCCGGATCACTTCAACGAGCCTACTTGGCGGTCCGGCAGCGCCCGCCCCCAGCGGTACGTCAAACCCCAAACCAGGCACAGGTGTGTTAAATCCCGGTGAGCGTTTGCCAAAGGGTGGGTGGTCGTGAATCGTTCCTGACGTGCACGATGTCGCGCTGTTGTTGATTGTGATTTCCGCTGCGCTGATCTTCGATTTCACCAACGGCTTTCACGACACCGCCAACGCCATGGCGACGTCAATCGCGACCGGTGCGCTGAAGCCGCGCGCTGCCGTCGCGCTGTCGGCGGTGCTGAACCTGGTGGGCGCCTTCCTGTCTCTCAAGGTCGCCGCGACTATCGCCAGCGGCATCGTCGCCTCCGGCGCGATCACGCTGCCCATCGTCTTCGCCGGCCTGCTCGGGGCGATCCTGTGGAACATGATCACCTGGTGCGTCGGGCTGCCGTCCTCGTCCTCACACGCGCTGATCGGCGGGGTCATCGGCGCCACCCTGGTGTCGGCGGGGGCCTCGGCGGTGCACGGTCACTCGATCGTCGCCAAGGTGGTGATACCGGCGCTGCTGGCGCCAGCGCTGGCCGGCCTGGTGGCGATGCTGGCCACCCGGCTGAGCTACCGGATCGCCAAGCCCGACGAGCGGCCCCGCAGCCATCGCTACTTCCGCTTCGGCCAGCTGGCCTCGGCGTCGCTGGTGTCGCTCGCGCACGGCACCAATGACGCGCAGAAGACCATGGGTGTGATCACCCTGGCGCTGATCGCCGATCACCAGCTGCGGCCCGGCGCAGACCCGCCGGTCTGGGTGATCGTCAGCTGCGGCGTGGCGATCGCCGCCGGCACGTACTTCGGAGGCTGGCGGGTGATCCGCACGATGGGGCACCGGCTGACCCGGATCGAGGCGCCGCAGGGCTTCACCGCGCAGACCGCCGCGGTCGCGGTGCTGCTCACCGCCACCCAGGGCGGGCTGCCGTTGTCGACCACCCACATCACCTCCGGCGCGGTCCTCGGCACCGGCCTCGGCCGGCGGGGCGGGAAGGTCAGCTGGGGGGTGGCCGGCACCATGGTGCTCGCCTGGGTGCTCACGCTGCCGGCGGCTGCCCTGGTCGCCGCGGGCATCGGCCTGATCGTCGGCAGCGGCGGCTCCAGCCAGATCCTGGTGGTGTCGGCGGTCGCCGTGGCGCTGTTGCTGTGCTTCTGGATGTGGTCGCGGCGCAACCCGGTCAGCGCCGCGAACGTCAACGAGCCCTCCGACAGCGTCAGCGGCCGCACCGTCAGCTCGATCGAGCGCGTCCCGGTGCTCGAGCAGGCGGCGGGGTGAGCGCCGTGGGCAGCTACCTGGACCTGGCAGTGCTGCGCAACGTCGCCCTGGTGGCCCTGGTCGCCGGCGTCGGCATCACGGCGCTGTTCTCGGTGGCGGTGCGGGCCATGACCACCGCTCACGAAGAGCCCGACCAGCCGGTCGCGGCGTCCCGGCTGCTGGCCGCCGGCTGCCTGCTGATGGTGCTGGCCGCGACCGCGCTCGGCCTGTGGGCGGTGCTCGCCAAGTAGTCGCGGGACCGATCTAGGCTTACGCCGTGACCACCTCAGACCGGCTTCCGATCAAGATGCTGCACGACCGGGTGCTGGTGCGGGTGTCAGCCGAGGAGGGTGAGCGGCGCTCGTCCGGCGGCATCCTGATTCCAGCCACCGCCCAGGTCGCCAAGCGGCTGATCTGGGCCGAGGTGCTGGCCATCGGCAACCACGTCCGGTCGGTCGAGCTGGCCGACCGGGTGCTGTTCAGCCCCGACGACCGGCACGAGGTCGAGATCGCCGGCGAGGACTACCTGCTGCTGCGCGAGCGCGACATCCACGCGGTCGCGGCCAAGCGAATCGAGTCCAACACCGGCCTGTACCTGTAGGACCGGCGGTCAGGCCCGGGTCACCCGATGCCGGTGCGGCGGATCCGGTCCAGCCAGCGGGCCGCCTCGGCGAAGTCGGCGTCGGCGCGCCCGCTCTGCACCTGGCCGGCTTGGCCGGCTAGGCCGTCCCCGCGCGGGTAGGAGCCCAGATAGCGGACGTCGGCGCAGATCCGGCGCAGCGCCGTGAGGGCGTCCCCGACCCGGGCATCGCAGAGATGGCCCTCGCAGTCGATCGAGAAGCAGTACTGGCCCAGCTCCGCCTTGGTCGGCCGGGACTCGATGCGGGTCAGGTTCACCCCGCGGGTGGCGAACTCGGTCAGGATCTCCAGCAGGGCGCCGGCGTGGTTGTCCTTCAGGTAGGTCACCAGGGTGGTCCGGTCATTGCCGGTCGGCGGCGGCGGCGGGGCCGGCGGACCGAGCAGGACGAACCGGGTCACCGCGCCGGGATGATCGGCGATGTCATGCGCCAGGCAGTCCAGGCCGTACCGCGGCCCGGCTCCCGGCGGCGCCACCGCGGCGTCGTACTGGCCGTCGGCGACCGCCTGCGCGCCGCCGCTGGTCGAGCCGACCGGGATCACTCGCGCCGCGGGCAGCCGGGTCAGCAGGTACCGGCGCACCTGGGCGGCGGCGTGCGGGTGGGTGGCGACGGTGCCGACCGTCGCGAGCGTGGCGCCGGGGCGCGCCAGCAGGTCGAAGACCACCGGCAGGTACGTCTCGGCGGTGATCACCAGTGGTGCGCCGGCGGCCGCCAGCTCGTCCAGAGTGGCTGGCACCGAGCCCTCGACGGAACTCTCCAGCGGCACCACGGCCGCGGCCACCGTGCCGGCGCGGACCGCGTCGACGGCCTCGGCGACGCTGGCGTGCGCCACCAACTCCACGCCCGCGCCCAGCGCCACGCTCAACGTCTGGGCCGCGGCATGGGCGAAGCTGCCTTCGGGGCCGAGAAACCCGTACGGCCCGCTGTGAACGGCGGTATCCGAGGGCACGGTGTGAAGTCTAGTGCCGGCCCACCGGGGACCTGACCACGCTGAACCGCAGCTGGCTACCGGGCGAGCGCGGCCTTGACGGCCTGCTCCTCCTCGGGCGAGAGCTGGTGCTCGCCGACGCCGCCGGTCAGCGCCTTGGCGTAGAGCCGGGTGTCGGAGGTGCTGGCGATCGAGGTGAGCGTGATGCCGTTGCCGCCGTCATCGAGCAGGGCCAGCGAGAACGACAACCGGCCGCCCAGGTCTTCGAACGCGTCGAAGCGCACCAGGGCGACCCGCCGCAGCACCGTGCCGACCGAGCTAGCCAGGCCCTGCACGGTGTCGGCAAGGTCCTGCCGCTCGGCTGCCAGCCCGGAGGCCAGCTCTCGCTGGGCCGCGGCGAGGTCCTGTTGCAACTCCAGGATGTCCTTGCGCACCGCCTCGCTGGCGGCCATGTGCCTGTCGGCCACCTCCAGGATGGTCTCCCGTCCGGAGGTTCCGCGGGACAGCAACGCCACCGAGCGCCGCAGCCGGCTGAGGGTGCGCAGGGCCAGCACGCCGGCCACGAAGCCCGCCACGCCGAAGATCACGGCGACGGCCGCCAGCCAGGTACTCATCGCTGGCCAGGGTATGGCCTGGGCCGGGGGCTTCCGGCTCACCGACACTCCCTGGTCGGGCGGGGGGCCGGCCAGGCCGGAAATGCGGTCCGGGCAGAATGGCCGTCGATGACTTCCTTCCTCGCGGTGTTCGCCATTGCCTTCGCCGCGATCCTGCTCGTCGAGCTGCCCGACAAGACCATGATCGCCACCCTGGTGCTGTCCACCCGGTATCGCAGGCGCCCGGTGCTGGCCGGGGTGGCCGCCGCCTTCGCGGTGCAGTGCGTGCTGGCCGTCACCGCCGGCGGCCTGCTGCGCCTGCTGCCGCACCGGATCCTGGAGGCCACGGTCGCGCTGCTGTTCGCGGTCGGCGCGGTGCTGCTGTTCCGGGAGAGCGTCTCGACCGAGGAGGAGGAGCTGGAGACGCCGGACGAGACCGGGCTCAGCGACCGGCGGATCTTCGGAATCTCCTTCGGGGTGCTGTTCGCCGCCGAGTGGGGAGATGCCTCGCAGCTGGCCACCGCCGGCTTGGTCGCGCGGTACGGCCAGCCGGTGGCGATCGGCCTCGGCGCGTTCCTGGCGCTCGTGGCGGTGGCCGCGCTGGCCGTGCTGATCGGCCAGGCGATCCTGCGGCGGGTTCCGCTGCAGCTGGTGCACCGGGTGGCGGCGGTGGCCTTCACCCTGTTCGCCGTGATCGCCGGGGTGGCCGCGATCCGGGGCTGACCCCGCTGCGCGGGCCGCGCGCTAACCTCAGTCCCATGACTGTTCGGATGCGCCCCGTCCTGGCCGAGCTGCCTGCCTACGTGCCCGGCCGCAACGTCCCGGGCTCGATCAAGCTGGCCAGCAACGAGACGGCCTACGAGCCGCTGCCCCACGTGCTGGACCGGATCGCGGCCGCCGCGGCGAACATCAATCGCTATCCCGACACCAACTCCAGCGAGCTGATCGGGGCGCTGGCGGGCAAGTTCGGCGTCGGCGCCGAGCACCTGGTGGTGGGGTGCGGCTCGGTGTCGCTGTGCCAGCAGCTGGTGCTGGCCACCGCCGGCCACGGCGACGAGGTGCTCTTCGGCTGGCGGTCCTTCGAGGCGTATCCGATCATCACCGCGATCGCCGGCGCCCAGGCGGTGCAGGTGCCGCTGCGCGAGCAGGTCCATGACCTGCCCGCGATGGCCCGGGCCATCACCGACCGGACCCGGCTGATCTTCGTCTGCAATCCCAACAACCCGACCGGCACGGCGGTGTCCGGCGTCGAGCTGACCGAGTTCCTGGACCAGGCGCCCTCCGACGTGCTGGTGGTGCTCGACGAGGCGTACCGGGAGTTCGTCACCGACGAGAAGGTTCAGGACGGCGCCGGGCTGCTGGAGCGCTACCCGAACCTCATCGTGCTGCGGACGTTCTCCAAGGCCTACGGGCTGGCCGGGCTGCGGGTCGGTTACGGCCTGGCCGCCGATCCGGCGGTGGCCAGCGCGGTCCGCCAGACCCAGGTCCCGTTCGCGGTGACCCAGGTCGCGCAGGCCGCCGCGCTGGCCAGCCTGGAGCCCGAGGCAGAGCGGCAGCTGGCCGACCGGGTGGCCGAGGTGGTGGCCGAGCGGGCCCGGGTCACCGCCGGGCTGCGGGCCGCCGGGTACCAGCTGCCGGACTCCGAGGCGAACTTCGTCTGGCTCGCCGAGGGCCCGGCCGAGGACGGCGGCATCGACGCGGCAGCCTTCGGCGCCGGCTGCGAGGCCCGGGGCCTGATCGTGCGGGCGTTCCCCGGCTCCGGCGTCCGGATCACCATCGGCGCCACGGCCGAGAACGACAGGCTGCTGGCCGCCGCCGCCGAGCTGCGCGCGGAGCAGCCCACCGGCTAGCACTGACAGCGTCCCCGAGCTGCGCCCGCCGCTAACGCCGCCGAGCTGCGCCCGCCGGTAACGCCGCCGGCCGACAGGCCGGACCCGAGCGCTACTCCATGCCACGGTCGCCGGTGACCCGCCGCCGCGGCACGGCGGCCTCCCGGACCGCCGCGGCGACCGCGGTGGGCACCGACGGGTCGAACACCGACGGGACGATGTAGGCGGGGTTGAGCTGGTCGTCGCTGACGCAGTGGGCCAGCGCCGCGGCCGCCCGCAGCAGCATCTCGGTGGTCACCTGGCTCGCCTGGGCGTCGAGCAGGCCCCGGAACACCCCCGGGAACGCCAGCACGTTGTTGATCTGGTTCGGGTAGTCCGAACGCCCGGTGGCCAGGATGGTGGCGTGCTTGCGGGCGGCGTCGATGTCGGTCTCCGGGTCGGGGTTGGCCAGCGCGAACACCACCGGGTCCTCGGCCATGTCGGCGATCCACTCGGCCGGCAGCACGCCGGGCGCCGACACCCCGATGAACACGTCGGCGCCGTGCAGCGCGTCGTGCAGGTCACCGGTCACGCCGGCCGGGTTGGTCCGGCGGGCCAGCGAGCGCTTGGAGTCGTTCAGCGTGCCATCGTCCGGTGACAGGATGCCCTCGCGGTCCCACACCAGCACGTGCCGCACCCCGGCGGCCAGCAGCAGGTCGACGATCGCGGTGCCGGCCGCGCCGCCGCCGGACACCACCACCCGGATCGAGCCCAGTCCCTTGCGGACGCACCGCAGCGCGTTGGTCAGCGCGGCCAGCACCACGATCGCGGTGCCGTGCTGGTCGTCGTGGAACACCGGGATGTCGAGCAGCTCGCGCAGCCGGGCCTCGATCTCGAAGCAGCGCGGCGCGGAGATGTCCTCGAGGTTGATGCCGCCGAAGCCGGGTGCGATCAACCGCACCGTCTGCACGATCTCGTCGACATCCTGGGTGTCCAGGCAGATCGGCCAGGCGTCGATGTCGGCGAACCGCTTGAACAGCGCGGCCTTGCCCTCCATCACCGGCAGCGCCGCGCCCGGCCCGATATTGCCCAGCCCCAGCACCGCCGAGCCGTCGGTGACCACCGCCACCGAGTTGCCCTTGATGGTCAGCTTGGAGACGTCCTCGGGGTGGGCGGCCAGCGCCAGGGAGACCCGGCCGACGCCGGGGGTGTAGGCCATCGACAGGTCGTCCCGGGTGCGCAGTGGCACCTTGGACTCGACCGAGATCTTGCCGCCCAGGTGCAGCAGGAAGGTGCGGTCGGAGACCCGGTGCACCTCGATGCCCGGCAGCGCCGCCAGCGCCGCGACGATCTGCTCCGAGTGCTCGCCGTTGACCGCCGAGCAGGTGACGTCGATGGTGATCCGGTCGTGCCGGGACTCCGAGACGTCCACCGCCGTGACCAGGCCGCCCGCCTCGGACACCGCGGTGGCCAGCCGGCCGACCACGGACGAGTCCGGCGCCGCGTACAGCCGCACCGTGATCGAGTAGGACGCTGAGGTCGGCGCGGGACGGGGACGGGCAGAATCGGGCATGGCCATGGCGATCATCGTCTCAAACCAGCGCCGGACACCAGGACGCAACCGCCCCCGAGGTGGCCGGACGGGCCCTAGGCTGGGCAGGCTCAACGGAACGCGTGCAGGGAGGGACGCCCGGTGGTGGACGCAGATGCCCGGCTGATCCGCTGTGGTTCCATTAGGCGAAGGGACGACGCCATTCCAGGCGGCCAGCCCGTAACAGTGCCCGTCACAACGAGGTGACATCGCCATGACCGAACTTTCCGCGCCCGTCGACGAAGAGGTGTTCCTGCGCCGCTACCTGATGCGCGCAGCGGTGCAGCTTCCCGGCCGTCCGGCCCGAGCGCTGACCGAACTCGCCCGCCAGCACTTCCGGGCCGCCCGCCGTCGCAAGCCCGGCGAGACGGTGGTCTGGATCGCCGACCTCGACGGCGAGGGCACCAGCATCGACCTGGTTACCGGGGACGTCCCCTACCTGGTCGACTCGACCCGGGCCGAGCTGGAGCGCACCGGCCACTGCATCGAGCACTTCCTGCATCCGCAGATCGTGGTGTGCCGCGACGCCGACGGCGCGATCACCAAGGTGCTCGACCTCGAGGACACCGCCGAGGTTCCCGAGGGCGCCATCGCCGAGTCCTGGATGCACATCGAGACCACCCTGATCCCCGACGCCGAGCACGAGCAGGTGGCCGCTGACCTGCGCCGGGTGATCGGCGATGTCCAGAACGCGGTGGCCGACGCGCCGGGCCTGTACCGGCTGATCCGCGAGCTGGCCGACCGGATCGAGGCCAACCCGGGCGAGTTCGACCGCGACACCTCGTGCGAGGCCGGCGAGTTGCTGCGCTGGCTGGCCGACGGCAACTTCATGATCCTCGGGCACGCGGCGTACTCGGCCAACGAGCTGACCAACCCCTCTCGCTCGGCCGCCGCCACCAGCAACGAGCGCGGCGTGCTGCGCGGCGCGGCCAGCATCTCGCCGCTGGAGCTGCTGCCGGCCTACCGCTCCGGGGCCCCGCTGGTGATCTTCAAGTCGCCGATGGTCTCGACGGTGCGCCGCTCCAGCCGCTATGACTGCGTCACGGTGATCGCCCCGCCGCACGACGGCGAGGCGGCCAAGATCCATGTCTTCCTCGGCCTGATCACCGACGAGACTGACGGCACGGTCGGCCGGGTGCCGGTGGTGCGGCGCCGGATCGCCGAGGTGCTGCAGCGCTCGGGCGCCCGGGCCGACAGCCACACCGGGCGGCAGCTGCTCGCCGCGCTGCGCACGCTGCCCCGCGACGAGCTGCTCGAAGCGCCCGCGCCGGACCTGCTCAAGCTCTCCCAGCTGGTGGTGGACCGGGCCGAGCGGGGCGGCATCGGGGTGTTCGCCCGGGTGCACCTCAACCGCGACTTCGTCACCGTCCTGGTGTACTTCCCCGGCGACCGGCTCGGGCCGGAGACCAGGCGCAAGGTGCGCGAGGTGGTGCTGTCCAACTGGCCCGGCAAGATCATCGGCCGGGACGACCGGATCGTCGAACTGGGCCTGGCGCGCATGCAGTTCCTGATCGCGCTGCGGCCGGGCGAGGAGGTTCCCAATCCGGACCGGGCGGCGGTGGAGCACCGGGTCGCCCAGGTCACCCGGCGGTGGAGCGACGACCTGGCCGACCTGCTGACCGTCGGCGTCGGCGAGCAGGAGGCCGACCGGCTGCTGCGCCGGTACTCCGGCGCCTTTCCCGAGGCGTACAAGGAGGACTTCGGCGCGTCCACGGCGGTGGCCGACCTGCGCCGGCTGGAGGCGTTGCCCGACTCCGACGGGCTCAGCTTCGAGGTCTACACCCCGGCCGCCGATGACCCGGCCGACCGCCGGTTGAAGATCTTTAGGACCGGCACCCCGCTGTCGCTGGGCCGCACGCTGCCGATGCTGGAGCTGATGGGCATCGAGGTGCTCGACGAGCGGCCCTACGAGGTCGAGCGGACCGACGGCACGTCGTCCTGGATCTATGACTTCGGGCTCAAGCTGGGCGAGGGGGTGGACTTCTCACCGGAGCGCTCGGCCGCGGTGATCGACACCCTGCGGATGCTCTGGCAGGGCAGCGTCGAGCAGGACGGCTTCAACGCCCTGGTGGTCCGGGCCGGGCTGACCTGGCAGCAGACCACCGTGTTGCGGGCCTACGCCAAGTACCTGCGCCAGGCCGGCACCACCTTCAGCCAGGGCTACGTCGAGCAGACCCTGGCCCAGCACACCGGCATCGCGGCCCTGCTGGTCGAGCTGTTCGACGCCCGGTTCAACCCCGAGCGGGTGGATGAGGCCGACGCTGGCGACCCGACCGCGGGCACCGAGCTGCAGGACGGCATCCGGGCCCAAATCGACCAGGCGCTGGCGGCGGTGTCCAGCCTGGATCAGGACCGGATCCTGCGGTCGCTGCTCAGCCTGATCACGGCGACCCTGCGCACCAACTACTACCGCCGCGACGCCGACGGCATGGGCCCGGAGACCTTCGCGGTGAAGCTGGACCCGCACCTGGTCGCCGAGCTTCCCGAGCCGCGCCCGAAGTTCGAGATCTGGGTCTACTCGCCCAGAGTCGAGGGCGTGCACCTGCGGTTCGGCTCGGTCGCCCGCGGAGGGCTGCGGTGGTCCGATCGCCGGGAGGACTTCCGGACCGAGGTGCTGGGCCTGGTCAAGGCGCAGATGGTCAAGAACGTGGTGATCGTGCCGGTCGGCTCCAAGGGCGGCTTCGTCGCCAAGCGGCTGCCCGATCCGGCGGTGGACCGGGACGCGTGGCTGGCCGAGGGCATCGCCTGCTACAAGAGCTTCATCACCTCGCTGCTGGAGCTGACCGACAACTTCCGCCGGGACTCCGACGGCAACCAGTACGTCGCGAAGCCGCCTGCTACCCGCTGCTACGACGGCGATGACCCGTACCTGGTGGTGGCCGCCGACAAGGGCACCGCCACCTTCTCCGACATCGCCAACGGGATCGCGATCGAGCGCGGCTTCTGGCTCGGCGACGCCTTCGCCTCCGGTGGCTCGGTGGGTTATGACCACAAGGCGATGGGGATCACCGCCCGGGGCGCCTGGGAGTCGGTGAAGTACCACTTCCGTGAGCTGGGGCTCGACACCCAGACCCAGGATTTCACCGTGGTCGGCATCGGCGACATGTCCGGCGACGTGTTCGGCAACGGGATGTTGCTGTCAGAGCACATCAAGCTGGTGGCCGCCTTCGACCACCGGCACATCTTCCTCGACCCCGATCCGGACCCGGCGGCCTCGTTCGCCGAGCGGCGCCGGCTGTTCGAGCTGTCCCGCTCCAGCTGGGCCGACTACAACAGCGAGCTGCTCTCAGCCGGTGGCGGGGTGTACCCGCGAACCCAGAAGACCATCGAGGTCTCGGCCGAGGCCGCCGCCGCGCTGGGGATCGCGGCCGGCGCCGGCAAGATGACCCCGACCGCGCTGATCCACGCCATCCTCCGCGCGCCGGTGGACCTGCTGTGGAACGGCGGCATCGGGACCTACGTCAAGGCCTCCACCGAGTCCCATCTGGACGCCGGCGACAAGGCCAACGACGCGCTGCGGGCCGACGGCAGCCAGCTGCGGGCCCGGGTGGTCGGCGAGGGCGGCAACCTGGGATTCACCCAGCGCGGCCGGGTCGAGTTTGCCCGTTCGGGCGGGCGGATCAACACCGACGCCATCGACAACTCCGCCGGGGTGGACACCTCCGATCACGAGGTGAACATCAAGATCCTGCTCGACCATGCGGTGCAGGCCAAGGAACTGGACATGGCGCACCGCAACCGCCTGCTGGCCTCGGTCACCGAGGAGGTGGCGGGCCTGGTGCTGCGCGACAACTACGAGCAGAACGTGCTGCTCGGCGTGGCCCGGCATGGCGCCAAGGCGCTGGTATCGGTGCACCGGCGGCTGATCCGGGACCTGGAGAAGGCCGGCCGGCTGCACCGCGACCTGGAGTTCCTGCCCTCGGACAAGGAGCTGGCCGCCCGGGAGGCCGAGGGCACCGGCCTGAGCTCGCCCGAGCTGGCGGTGCTGACCGCTTACGTCAAGATCTCGCTGGCCGAGCAGCTGGGCGCTTCGACGCTGCCGGACGAGCCCTGGTTCGGCCGGGTGCTGCGCTCGTACTTCCCGCAGCCGATCGCCGAGCAGTTCACCGACAAGCTCGCCGAGCACCCCCTGCACCGCGAGATCATCACCACCTGCGTGGTCAACGACCTGGTGAACCGCGGCGGGACCAGCTTCGTGTTCCGGGCCCAGGAGGAAACGGCAGCCGATCCCGCCCAGATCGCGCGCGCCTACACGGTGGTCCGCGAGGTGTTCGGCCTGGAGCAGATCTGGGCCAGCCTGGAGGCGCTGGACAACCAGGTGGCCACCGACGCCCAGCACATCGGCTACCGCGAGGTGCGCCGGACGATGGACCGGGCGGTGCGCTGGCTGGTCGACGTCCGGTTCCCGATCAGCGATGTGACCGCCGAGATCGAGCGGTTCGGCCTCACTGTGGCAGAGCTGAAGCCCAAGATCCCGGAGCTGCTGCGCGGCCGGGAGCGGGAGAACCTCTACGCCGAGGTCGACCGGCTGGTCGGCCACGGGCTGCCCCGCGAGCTGGCGCTGGAGATCTCCTGCCTGCTGAGCTCGTTCCTGCTGCTGGATGTGGTCGAGATCGCGGTCGCCAACGACCGGCCGGCCGCCGAGGTGGCCGACCTGCACTTCGCGCTGTCGGAGCGGTTGAGCGTGGATGACATTCTCTCGGCCGTCACGGCGCTGCCCCGCGACGACCGGTGGTCCGCGCTGGCCCGGGCTGCGATCCGGCACGACGTGTACGCCGCGCTGGCCGCGGTCACCGCCTCGGTGCTCAAGGACACCGACCCGTCGCTGCTGGCGACCGAGCGGTTGGCCACCTGGGCCGAGCAGAATCCGGAGCGGGTGGAGCGGGCCCGCGCCACCTTCGCCGAGGCGCTGTCCCGGGACCGGGTGGACCTGGCGACGCTGTCGGTGGTGCTGCGGGTGATGCGCGGGTTGCCGTCCTCGGCGGCCCGGTCGACCTACTGATCGGCTGCCGGACCGTGCTGGTTCAAGGAGCGGGCTGGCTCAGGCCGGCCGGAGCTGGGCCAGCACCGCCGCCGGCCGGTTGGTGATGATGGCGTCCACGCCCAGCTCGCGCACCAGCTCGACATCCTCGGGCTGGTCGACCGTCCAGCAGAACACCCGATTGCCTGCCTGGTGCGCTCGCCCGACGTAGTCCGGCTCGGCGCGCAGCAACCGGATGCCCGGACCGCTGATGGGCACGCCGGCCGGCAGCGAGCCGTCGCGGCGCAGCGGGATGAAGCGCTCCATCAGCAGGGTCAGCGGCACCGACGGCGCCAGCAGCCTGATCCGGCGCAGCGCGATCGGCGCGAAGCTCATGATGGTGACGGGATGCTCGGCCGGGTCCAGGCCGGCGCCCGCGGGGACCGGCGCCTCGCCGTTGCCCGCCCAGCCGAAGCGGCGCAGCAGCTGCACCAGCTCCTTCTCGACCAGGCCGCCGTACCGGGTCGGGTGCTTGGTCTCGATCAGCAGCCGCAGCGGCCGGCCGGCATCGGCCACCACGCCCAGCAGCATCTCCAGGGTCAGCACCGTGGAGCTGCCCGGGCGCTCGCGGTCAGGGGCGACGCCTGCCAGGTACGGCGAGTCGGTGAGCAGCTCGTCGGCCGAACTGGGCAGCTCGTCGTGCCAGGACCCGAAGTCCAGTGCCTGCAGGCCGGGCAGGTCCAGCTCGCTGACGATGCCGGTGCCGTTGGAGGTGCGGTTGACGGTGCGGTCGTGCACGCACACCAGGTGGCCGTCCCGGGTGAGCCGGACGTCGCATTCGAGCCCGTCCACTCCGGTGTCGATCGCCGCCAGGTAGGCGGGCAGGGTGTGTTCGGCGACGTCGTGGGAGGCGCCCCGGTGGGCGATCACCAGCGGGTTCGGGTTCGGCTCAAGCGCCGGACGGCTGCGGTAGCGCGACAGCGGGCGTGCCATGGGCTAGCAGGAGCGCCCGAATTCGTTCACAGCGTCTAGTCTGCCCTCACCGGAGGGCAGATTGGGAAGTGCCCCGCCGAAACTGCCGCGCGGACGTGCTCACTTCACCAGCCGGGACAGCCGGCGATCGGCCAGGTTCTTGCCGCCGGTCTGGCAGGTCGGGCAGTACTGCAGGGACTTGTCGGCGAAGGACACCTCGCGCACGGTGTCGCCGCAGACCGGGCAGGGCAGCCCGGTGCGGGCGTGCACGGCCAGGCCGCTGCGCTTCTCCGACTTCAGGGTGGCGGCCCGCTGGCCCACCGACCGGGTGACCGCGTCGGTCAGGGTGGCCCGCATGGCGGTGTAGAGGGTGCTCACCTGGGCCTCGGTCAGCCGCGCCGCGATCGCGAACGGCGAGAGCTTGGCCGCATGCAGGATCTCGTCGGAGTAGGCGTTGCCGATGCCGGCCAGCACCGACTGGGTGGTCAGCACGCCCTTGATCTGGGCGCGCTCGGCGGCCAGCAGCGCGGCGAAGGCTTCCAGGTCGACGCGCATCGCGTCCGGGCCCAGCCGGGCGATGCCGGGAACCTCCAGCGGGTCGCGCACCAGGTAGACCGCCAGCCGCTTCTGGGTGCCGGCCTCGGTCAGGTCGAAGCCGGCCGGCGGTGCGTCGGGATCGGCGTCGGATTCGGGGGAGGGCGCCAGGTGCAGCCGGAAGGCCAGCGGCCCGCGGCCGGGTTTGGGCGGCGACGGCGAGAGTTTCTCCCGCCACTGCAGCCAGCCTGCCCGTGACAGGTGGGTGACCAGGTGCAGGCCGTCCACCTCGAGCGCGAGGAACTTGCCGTACCGGTTCGCGCCGGTGACGGTCAGCCCGTTGAGCGCGGTCAGCGGCGGGTCGAAGGTCTTGATCACGCTGAACGCGGCCACGTCGGAGCGGATCACCGTCCGGCCGACGGCGTGCTCGCGCAGGAACGCGGCCAGCGCCTCGATTTCCGGTAGTTCCGGCATGCGGTCAGCCTACTGGCCTGATCGGCGCGCCAGGCCTGTCGAACGCGGCGTTCGTCAGCGCCGGACCGACACCGTCACGGTGAACTTGGGATCGCGGTGCGCCTGCCGGGTGCTGCCGATGAACCGCTCCAGGCTGCGCTGGTGGTCCAGGTGCGAGTTGTAGACAACCCACAACTGCCCGCCGGGACGCAACACCCGCCCGGCCGCCCGGAACAGCTTGAGGGCCACGGCCGGATTCACCGTGGTGCCCACGTGGAACGGCGGGTTGCAGACGATCAGGTCGGCGCTGGCGTCGGCAAGCCCGCTCATCGCGTCCTCGCGGCGGACGCTGACCCGGTCGGCGATCTCGTTGGCCTGCATCGTCGCCCGGGCCGAGGCCACCGCCGCGGCGGACTCGTCAGTGGCGATCACCGTGAGCTCGGGCCGCCCCTTGGCCAGCGCCGCAGCCAGGATTCCGGTGCCGCAGCCGAGGTCGATCGCCGTGCCCTCGCGAACCTCGGGCGCCATCCGATCCAGCAGCGCGAGCAGCTGCCGGGTCCCGAGGTCGAGCTTGGGGCCGGCGAAGACCGCGCCATGCGCGCACACCCACAGGCCCGCCTCGCTCAGGTACTCCCGCCTGGGAAAGCCGGACTCGGCCCCGCCCTGGCGCGGCGCACGGGCGGTGATCACCCGCGATTTCTGCCGGGCCAGGCCGGCCTGCACCTCGTCGAACGAGGCGCGCAGCACGTCGTTCAGAGCCAGGCTCAGGTGTTTGACTCGCCCGCCGAGGTAGACGGTCACGCCCGGATCGGCGTGCCGGGCGATCAGCTCGACCACCTCGCGTAACGCGTCGGTGCTCTTGGGCGCCTGGACGAGCACCACCTCGGCTGCGCCGACCAGCTCGGCGTCCAGCGGCAGCTGGCAGTACCGGCTGGCCAGGCCGAGCCGCTGCGCGTTGTTCGCCAGCGCCAGCTCCCCCGATAGCGGGTCCTGGTGCACCCGCAGCCGGTCCAGGCCGTGCAGGGCAGCGGCGCCCAGGGTCAGCGCGCCGTAGTGGTCATTGACCACCACGACCTGACCCGGCCCGGCCGCGGCCAGCGACGAAGCGGCGGTGTCCAGCAGCAGCCGGTCGGTGGCGTCGACGGCGAACAGGTTGGCCGCCTCGGTGTCGGGGTAGCGGCGCAGCCGGCCGAAGTCGAAGTCCACGTCCAAGCCGGTCATCGGCTGAGCATGTCACCCCGGCGCCGGCTCGCCAGCCACCGGGCGGGCGTCTGCTTCAGGACGACGGCGCGAACAAGCCGACCGGGCAGCTCACTCCGGTGGCCAGCACCGGGCAGTAGCCGTTCGGGTTCTTGGCCAGGTACTGCTGGTGGTAGCCCTCGGCATAGTAGAAGTCGCGCAGCGGGGCGATCTCGGTGGTGATCTCGCCGTAGCCGGCGTCGGCCAGCCGCGTGCCGAACGCCTCGGCCGCCGCCTGCGCCTGGGCCCGCTGCTCGTCGCTGGCGTAGTAGATCGCCGAGCGGTACTGGCTGCCGATGTCGTTGCCCTGCCGCATGCCCTGGGTGGGGTCGTGGTTCTCGAAGAAGATGCTCAGCAGCTCGGCATAGCTGATGGCGGCTGGGTCGAAGATCACCTGGACCACCTCGGCGTGCCCGGTCCGTCCGGTGCAGGTCTCCTCGTACGTCGGATACGGGGTGAACCCGCCGGCGTAGCCGACGGCGGTGGACCACACGTTCTCGTGCTGCCAGAAGTCCTTCTCCGCGCCCCAGAAACAGCCCATCCCGAACACCGCGGTCTGCAGGCCGTCGTGCTCGAACGGCTCGCGGATGCGGCGGCCGTTGACGTGGTGGGTCTCCGGAATGCTGTAGGCGTAATCCGGCCGGCCGGTGAGCGCGTTCTCCGCGGTGACCATGGACGCCTTCGGGCGCAGGATGCTCATCGTCCAAGGCTACGTCGGCCTCGCAACCGGCGCGTAGTCTGCAACCATGACGGAGTGGGGAATTGACACCCTTTTCAATCCTGGCAAGCGCCACATGGATGAGGAGAAACGCCGGCTGCAGTCCACCCGCGAAGAGATCGGCGACTCTTCCGGTGGCCGCCGGATCGACCTGGAGTCCGGCACCGTGACGATCTCGCGCCGCCCGCCGAATCCGCCGGCGACCCAGGACGAGTCAGCCGAAGACGAGTCAGCCGAAAACGAGTCAGCCGAAGACGAGTCAGCTGAGGACGAGTCGGCCGAAGACAAGTCGGCCGAAGACCGTGCCGTCGGCGAGGCCGACGCTGCCGCCGAGACAGGCACCACCGACTTGACGGCCGACGAGGCCGCCGCCGAAGCAGACCGGTCAGCCTCCGGAGAGTAACGCGGGCGGGTTACCTGGCAAGGATGGCTACCTGGGACTGACCCAGCGTGGCGGCGGACGCGTGCGAGGTCGGCACGCACAGGGCGGCAACAACCAGAAGTAGCACCACCAGGCACAGCCGGCGTGCGACGCTATGTGAGCGGAACATCCTGTTACTCCCTGTCATCCGTGACCCTACAGACAGTAACTAAGAGTTCACATCCGCTTCACGAGGATGCCCAGTCCGTGACCCTTCCGTTATGTCGCCTTTGTGACCGCCGTCTCACCGCCGGACCGCCGTCTCACCTCTAACCGCCCGGTTCGGATCGCTGTAGTCGAGCACCGCGTCCACCGCCGCTCGGCCGAAGCCGGCGCCGGACTGGCCCGCGCCGAACACCCCGAACCCGCCAAGGCCGTCCGACCCCAGCCGGGTCGCCAGGAAGGCGTCGGCGACGGCGGAGCTGCCCGGTTCGGCGTCCGCTCCGGCGGCTCGAACCAGCAAGCTGGCCTGCAGCGTGCGGGCCACCAGCCCCGCCAGCCCGCGGGCCGATCGGCAGTCGGCGTCCGGGTCCGCGCCCAGGCCGGCCAGCCGCTTGCCGAGCTCGTCCACCGCCGCATCCAGGCGAGGATCGGCCCCTGCCGACAGCGCCAGCTCGTCCTGCAGGGCCTGCGCCGAGGCGGGTTCCCGGCTGACCGCGCGCACCACGTCCAGCGCGATCACATTGCCCGAGCCCTCCCAGATCGAGTTCAGCGGCGAGTCGCGGAAGTACCTGGGCAGCGGCGACTCCTCGACGTAGCCGGCGCCGCCTAGGCATTCCAGGGCTTCGCCGACCACCAGCGGAGCGCGCTTGCAGACCCAGAACTTCGCCGCCGCCACCGCCAGCCGCAGCAGCGGCGCTTCGGCACGATCCACCGCCGAGGCCAGCCGCAGGAACAGCGCCGCGGCGGCCTGCACCTCGACCGCCAGATCGGCCACCACCTCCCGCATCAGCGGCTGACTGGACAGCTTCGCGCCGAAAGCGTCCCGGCCGCCGATGTGGTGCAGCGCCTGGGTCAGGGCGGCTCGCTGCACCGCGGCCGAGCCGATCACGCAGTCCAGCCTGGTCATGCTGACCATCTCGATGATGGTCCGCACGCCGCGACCCTCGGCACCCACCAGCCAGCCGGTGGTGGAATCGAACTCCACCTCCGACGAGGCGTTGGACCGGTTGCCGAGCTTGTCCTTCAGCCGCTGCAGGGCGAAGGTGTTGCGGCTGCCGTCGGGCAGCACCCGTGGCACCAGGAAGCAGCTCAGGCCCGCCTCGGCCTGCGCCAGCACCAGGAACAGGTCGCACATCGGGGCCGAGCAGAACCACTTGTGGCCGGTGATCGAGTAGCTGCCGTCGGAATTGGCCACGGCCCGGGTGGTATTGGCCCGGACGTCGGAGCCACCCTGCTTCTCGGTCATCGCCATGCCGGCCAGCAACCCGGACTTACCGCTAGGGACTCGCAACCCGAAGTCGTAGCTGAGGCTGGTCAGGCCGGGCTCGTAATCGGCGGCCAGCGCCGGGCTGTGCCGCAGCGCCGGCAGCACCGCGTAGGTCATCGAGATGGGACAGCCGTGGCCCTGCTCGACCTGTGCCCAGACATAGAACCCGGCGGCCCGGGCCAGGTGGGCGGTGGGGCTGGGGTCGGCCCAGGGCGCGGCGTGCAGGCCGTTGCGCACCGCGACGTCCATCAGCTGGTGCCAGGACGGATGGAACTCGACCTCGTCGATCCGGTTGCCGTACCGGTCGTGGCTGCGCAACACCGGGGGATACAGGTTGGCCAGCCGGGCCCAGTCCTGCGCTTCGGGACTGCCCGCGAGCGCCCCCAGCGCGCTCAGCCGGCGCAGCTGGCCGGCCTCGGCGCCGGCTGCCGATAGCGCCGCCGGCAGCGAGCGGTCGTCCTCGAAGAGGTTGACCCCCGACCACGGCGCGGGGACGTTGAAGACCTGGTGTGTCGCCACCCAGCCGAGGTTACCCGTCGGTAGCCCCGGTGGCCCGAGGAATCCGGGCTGGCCGACACTCAGCTGTCGGAGGAACCGAGGGTGATCTCGGCGTCGGCGGCCTTGCCGTCCCGGACGTAGCTGACCTTGACCTGTTGCCCGGGCGCGTGGTTGCGGACCGCGGCGATCAGCGAGTCAGCGGTGGTGACCCGCTGGCCGTCGATCGCGGTGATGATGTCGCCGACCTTCATCCCGGCCTTGGACGCCGGCCCGCCGGCGTTGACCGAACGCAGCGGGACGCCGGGCTGGGACTGGGCGGCGCCATTCTGGACGCCTCCCACCCCGACGCCGAGCACCGCATGGGTGGCCTTGCCGGTCGCGATCAGCTCGCTGGCGATCCGGCTGGCCTCGTCGGCCGGGATCGCGAACCCGATGCCGATGTTGCCGGCCTGCTGCGGCGGCTGGCCGGGAATCTGCAGGCCACCGCCGGAGCCGTCGCTGGCGATGGCGGCGTTGATGCCCACCACCGAGCCGTTCAGGTCGACCAGCGGGCCGCCGGAGTTGCCGGGATTGATCGCGGCGTCGGTCTGGACGGCTTCGAACACCGCCTGATCGTTGTCACCGGCCCGGACCGGGCGTGCCAGGTTGCTGACGATGCCGCTGGTCACGGTGTCGGACAGGCCCAGCGGCGCGCCGACCGCCACCACGGTCTGCCCGACGCTCAGCGAGCTGGACTTGGCGAAGGTCGCGGCCGGCAGCTTGTCGACGTCGACCTTGATCACGGCCAGGTCGTCGGAGGTGTCCCGTCCGACGATCTTGCCCACGGCGGTCCGCCCGTCGGCCAGGGTCACCTCGATGTCGCCGGTGCCGCCGCCGATGGAGACCACGTGGTCATTGGTGAGGATGTAACCGTCCGGCCGGATGATCACGCCCGAGCCGGTGCCGGACTGCTGCGCGCCCGTCACCTCGATGGTCACCACGCTCGGCCGGATCTTGGCCGCCGCCGCGCCGATCGTGCCGTCCAGCTGGGCGGCCGGGGCGCCGGTGGCGTTGGTGATCCGCAGGCCGGTGTGCACGGAGTCGCCGTTGTTGTGCTCGACCGCCGCGACCACGCCGCCGCCGACCCCGCCACCGACCAGGGCGGCGAGCAGCGCGGTGATCAGCAGGGTCCGGCCGCGCCGGCGCTGAGGGGCAGGCCCGGCCGGGTCGCCGGCGTGCTGGCCCGGCCCGTCCACGCTGGGCAGCTGCTGGGTGTGCTGGACCTGCTGGTAGCCCTGCTGAGCCGGATACCCCTGGTGGCCCGGGTACTCGCCCTGATGCCCCGCATAACCCGGTCCTTGGTAGCCGTGCTGGCCCGGGTACTCCTGCTGCCCCGGGTAGCCCTGAGCGAGGTAGCCCGGCTGGACGCTGGCGTCTGCGGCGTACGGCGAGTGCGGCTGGAAGGCCGGGGCCGGCGGATAGCTGGCGCTGCCGGGCGGAGCCGCCGGCGGGCGCCAGGCCTGCTGGTAGCCCTCACGGTGCTCGGAATCCTCGCCAGCGGCAGGTGGTGGCGGGTATTCGTTCGAGGTCATGCCATCACTGTGGTTCGCGTCCCTGTGCGGTGGCTGTGAGCGCGTGTAGCGACCGCTATGACTGCCGCACCGCGCCAGAAGGCGGGCAGAACACGACAGGACGCGGGCGGCACGCGGTTCACCCGGGGTGGCCCGAGGGCGTGCCGGGTGGCAGTTCGGCCCGGTCGCGGCCGGACCGCTTGGCGGTGTACAGGGCGCTGTCGGCCTGCTCGATCAGCTGGGTGATGACCTCGCCGTGCTGAGGGTAGGTGGCCAACCCGATGGAGGCGGTGAGCGAGATCCGCTCACCGGCGAGGCCACTGATGACCAGTCCCCGGATCCGGCTCAGGATCCGTTCGGCGACCTGGCGGGCCTCGTCGAGCCCGATGTCGTCGAGGAACACCACGAACTCCTCACCCCCGAACCGGGCGACAGCGTCGTACCCGCGCAGCTCCCGCTTGAGGGCCTCGCCGATGGCCTTCAGCGCGGCGTCGCCGGCCAGGTGGCCCGCCGTGTCGTTGACCCGCTTGAAGTGGTCGAGATCCATCAGCAGCACCGCGCAGGGCGCGCCCTCGCGCTGGGCTCGCAGCAATTCCCGCTGGGACAGCTCCTGCCAGGCCGCCGCGTTCAGCAGGCCGGTCTTGGCGTCGGTGGCCGCGGCGACCTCGAGCTGGGAGACCAGCGAGCTGCGCTGCAGCAGCAACATCAGGATCAGCACGGTCGGGGTCAGCCAGGCCAGCCGCAGGTAGATGTCGGCGGTCATCACGCCGAGCACCAGCGTCGCCAGCTCCAGCCCCAGCTCCTCCTTGGCCGGTAACAGCTCGGTCAGCGAGTGCGCGCCGGAGGCCAGATAGATCACCCCGATCACCAGGACGGTGTTGATCAGGAAGAAGGCGGCCGCCGACGTCGTGATCGCCATCGCGGTGACCGCGCCGGCCGGGAGCGTGGCGATCCGGGGCTGGATGGCGGTGGCGACCACCTTGGCTGCCAGGGTGGCGATCACCACGGTCGCGCCCGTGTAGGTGACCCGGTAGGCGACCGCCTTCTGCTGCCGCCGGCGCATCGCGGCCACCGCGAAGACGCCACAGACCAGGACCGCGCTATACCCGATCGGCAGGATCAGCACCCCTGCGAAGGCCCACACCGAATGCAGCCCGACCAGCACCGCGCCGCCGAGGTAACGGCGCATCCGCTGCATCCGGTGGGTGATCTCGGAGTAGGCGATGCTGAGCAGCAGCAGCACCGCCAGCCGGGTTGTCGCCGACCAGGTCAGCCAGTCGGAGTAGCTGGTGACCAGGCTGAGCACGGTGGCGAGGAGGGTGATCAGCTCGAGGCCGATGATCAGAGCCAACGCCTTGGGCGGCACCGACCACAGCCGCCAGCTGCGAACCGTCCGCAACCCGGGCGCCCGCCCGTCAGCCGGAGTGAGGCTTGAGGCAGCCATGGCGTCGATCGAGCTCCGAACCTGACGAGGTGGGTGGCGGTCGGCATGCCGCGGTCTGGCGCCGGCAGGGGAGCCGAAAACTAAACAGGCTCAGTAGGTAGCAAGTATGCCTGAAGTCAGCTTGACCAGGTGTGACAGTGCTGTCGCTGGCAGCAACGGATATGCTGGCTCCGCGTCATCGTCGTGCTTCTCAGAACGTGTGAATCGGTCTAGAACGGCGGACGGGACTATCCGACGGTAGTCTCGGGCACATTCAGCGCAGTGCTGATCGCATCGCACGGCCAGTTTCCTCGCTCGCCGTGCGCACCAGCTGAACCAACAGCTGACAAGGGAGGTGGCTTGCCGTGTTGCACTTGGAATGGAACTAACCCGCGTTCACCGGTAACCACACCTCCAGTCAGCGCCACGCGCCGCGGTAGCCGGGCTGCGCCGCCTGGGCGCGGAAGGGCGTTCATGACGCCGACCCGCCGGGTCACGGCGACCGACGGTGTGGTCCTCGCCGTCTACGAAGCCGGGGATCCCGCCGCCGCCACCATCGTGGCCGTCCATGGTTATCCCGACAACGCCTCGGTTTGGGGTGGGGTCGTCGAACTGCTGCGGACGCGGTTCCACGTGGTGAGCTACGACGTCAGGGGCGCGGGCCAGTCAGCCGTCCCCGCTGACCGGGCCGGTTACCGCCTCGACCAGCTCGAAGCCGACTTCACCTCGGTGATCGAGGCGGTCAGCCCTGACCGCCCGGTGCACCTGCTGGCCCATGACTGGGGGTCGATCCAGGGCTGGCAGTGCGTCACCAGCGGACGGCTGCAGAGCCGGATCGCCAGCTTCACCTCGATCTCCGGACCAGGCCTGGACCATGCCGCCCGGTGGCTGCGCTCCAAGCTGCGCCCGTCCGCGCGCGACCTGGCGACGCTGGCGTGGCAACTGGGCCACGGTTATTACCTGTTGCTCTTCCAGCTGCCGTGGTTGCCCGAGCTCGGCTGGCGCACCGGCGTCTTCGACCGGCTGATGGGCCGGCGGTCCCGGACGGACGGGCAGGGACTGGCCGACAAGATCAACGGCCTGGAGCTGTACCGGGCCAACCGCCGGCCGCGCCGATCGCCGGCCGCGCTGGCACGCACCGATATCCCGATCCAGGTGCTGGCCCCGACTGCCGACCCGTTCGTCGGGCTGCCGCTGCAGACGGAGGCCCCGGCGCCGTACACCAGCGATCTGCGGATCCATTCGATGCCCGGCGGGCACTGGATCATGCAGCGCCATCCCGACCTGGTCGCCCAGGCTTGCGCCGACCTGGTGGACGAGGTGGAGCGCGGTCACCACTCGCCCGCGGACTGACGCGGTCCTGGGTGCGGCGCCGGGCCGGTGCGCGTCGCGGGGGGATTTGACGTAGGTCACGGCGGCGGCGCCGCACATCCCTCCAACGCGCAGGCCGCCGCTTTGGTGCCGCCGGAGCAGGCAGTTGCCTCACTTTTCTTATCCGGGGTCGGTGGGTACGGTCGGGGCATCGGCTCAACCGGCAGCCGAGCGGCCCACGCCGATGCACCCACCGGATGGCCGCGCCGAAGCCACCGTGAGGTCCGCCTTCCCGCGCGGTCCCGGTCCGAGTGCGCCACCATGAGACAACCCGAAGGAAGTGCCCACGCCATGTCGACCGATTCTTCGCCAGCCGCGCGCCAGCGGACTGCGTACACGATCCCGGGGATCGCCCAGGGTGATGCCGATGACCTGGTTGCCCTGCTGCAGGGACGGCTGCACGCCCTGAACGATCTTGCGCTGACTCTCAAGCACATCCACTGGAACGTGGTCGGCACCCACTTCATCGCCGTGCACACGATGCTCGACCCGCAGGTCGACGCGGTGCGCGAGATGGTCGACGAGACGGCCGAGCGGATCGCCACCCTGGGTGGCTCGCCGATCGGCACCCCGGGCGCCCTGACCGCCCAACGCAGCTGGGACGACTACTCGCTGGGACGGGCCACCGCGTTGGAGCACCTGGCGGCCCTGGACCTGGTGTACGCCGGCGTCATCGAGAGCCACCGCAAGGCCATCCAGGCCACCGATGAGCCTGATCCGGTCAGCCAGGACATGCTGATCGGCCAGGCCAAGCAGCTGGAGCAGTTCCAGTGGTTCGTGCGCGCCCACCTGGAGTCCGCCGACGGACAGCTCAGCACCAGCGACGCCCACACCGAGCTGCAGGCCGCCGACTCGGCGCCAGCCGACGGCGTCTCCGAGCGGAGCTCGTCATGACGGACCCCATCGGACCCAGCCCGACGGTGCCGCCGATCGATCCCGGGCCGACGGTGCCCCCGATCGCGCCGGAGCCTATTCCGACGGAGCCCAGCCCGGCCCCCAGCCCGCCGATCCCGACGCCGGTGCCGAGCCCCGAACCGGGGCCGCCGGCGCCAAGCCCCGGACCTGGTCCGGCCGACCCCGGCACGCCTGGCCCCGGGCCGGCCGACCCCGGCACGCCTGGCCCCGGGCCGGCCGACCCCGGCACGCCTGGGCCAGGGCCGGCCGACCC
>Ga0326721_10000133_pt1 | contig 34736 bp, 32 predicted proteins | sample SGPome_FD_203951 | JGI IMG/M metagenome (GOLD analysis project Ga0326721, IMG submission 203951) | Soil microbial communities from Southern Great Plains, Lamont, Oklahoma, United States - SGP_1_2016 | ecosystem: Engineered > Artificial ecosystem > Soil microcosm > Unclassified | place: USA...
GGCCACGAACTCCTCGGCGTAGGCCGCGAGCGGGTCCCGCGCCGGGGTGCCCAGCACGGCGTCGTCCTTCGAGGCGAAGTAGTTGAAGAAGGTCCTCCGGGAGATGCCGACCTCCGCGCAGAGCTCGTCCACGGTGAACCCGCCCAGCCCGCGCTCGGCCGTGAGCCGGCGCGCGTGCACGATGAGCGACCGGCGCGTGCGCCGCATCCGCTGCTCGCGCGCCCCGTCGGTCACCGGGAGTTCCTGCCGCAGACCATTAATTGCACTCTCGGCATCATAGTGCAAAAAGTTGGTGCGATGCGTCAGGTGCGGTGCCGGGCGGCGGTTCGTAGGCTGGCAACGGTGCCGGCACGACCGAGGAGGCTGACCATGGGCGCGGACACGGGCACGGACACGGGCGCGGACGACCCCGGCGGTGTGGAGCTGATCGGGCTGCACGGGCGCAAGCAGGCGGGCAAGGACACGTGCGGGGCCCGGCTCGTGGCGGCCCACGGCTACTCGCGGGTGGCGTTCGCCGATCCGCTGCGGCTGTTCCTCACGAAGCTGGACCCGCTCGTCGGCCGGCGCGGGGACGCCCTCCTGCGCCTGTCCACGGTGCTGGCCGAGGTCGGCGGGGACTGGGACCGGCTCAAGGACGAGGAGCGCGACCCGGTGCACCGGGAGATCCGGGTCCTGCTCCAGCGCGTGGGCAACGAGGCGGGCAAGGCGGTCTTCGGGGAGACGGTGTGGGCGCAGCGCGGTCTGGCGGCCGCCCGCCGGCTGGGCGGACGGGTCGTGTTCACGGACGTGCGCTTCGACGTCGAGGCCGAGGCCGTCGTGGCCGCGGGCGGGCGGGTGGTGCACGTGGTGCGCCCGGGGGCCGGGGGGAGCGCCGACCCGCACGCCTCAGAGGCCGGCATCGACCCGCGGTGGATCACGGCCACGATCGTCAACGACGGGACGATCGAGCAGCTGGAGCAGAAGGTGGACGCCCTGGTGCTCAGCCTGCGCGGCCGCTGAGGCCGGCGAGCCGGGCGCTGCGCTCCCAGAGGGCGTCCACCAGGGCGTCGTCGCCGGCGCGGGGATTGGTGCGGGCCGGCCGGCGCTTCTCGTAGTACGCCCCCGACGCCCAGTCCCGCCCGGGGGTGCCTTCGGCGAGCCAGACGAGCGTGTCCGCGCCCTGCTCCGGGGTGATCATCAGGCGCCGCCCCAGCCGGGTGCGGTAGAGCAGGCCCAGGGCCGTGGTCGTGGAGGAGGCGAAGTTGGTGGCCACCCCGCCGGGGTGGAACGCCGCGGCGGCCAGCCCGCGGTCCCCGTGGTGGCGCTCGAGCCCGCGCGTGAACAGGACGTTGGCGAGCTTGGAGTCGCCGTAGGCCCGGTGCGGGGACCACGCCCGGCGGCCGCCCGGGCCGCCGAACCCGTCCAGCTCGTCCATGCCCCGGAGGTCCAGGCGCCCGATCCGGGCGGCGATGCTCGACGTGTTCACCACCGCGCCGGTGCCCGCCCGCAGCGGCTCCAGCAGCAGGTGGGTGAGCAGGAACGGCGCCAGGTGGTTGACCTGGAAGGTCCGCTCGAGCCCGTCCGCGGTGCGCTCGGGCCGGTCGAAGATGCCGCCCGCGTTGTTGACGAGCACGTCGATGCGCGGCAGGGCCGAGCGCAGCTGGGCGCCCAGCCCGCGCACCTCGTCCAGGCGCGCGAAGTCCGCCGAGAAGTGCCGCGCCCCCAGCGGGCGGGCGACCGCGGCGGTCTTGGCGGGCGAGCGGCCGACGACGACGACCTCGTGGCCCCGCCGCGCGAGCTCCCGGACGGCGGCGGCCCCGATGCCGTCGCTGGCGCCGGTGACGACGATGGTGCGCGGCTCGGTGCTGGGCTCCATGGGGCTCCCTCCTGGGCGGGGTGGTGCGGGGCGGGCCGCGGGTGCGTCCCGCCGCTCAGGCTACCCACCGTCCGGCGCCCGGGGAACGGGCGGCGCGGTCGGCACCCGGGGAGCTCCCGCCGGTGCCGGCGTGATCGGAATAACGTCGGGCGCCGCCGGGTTGCGGCGGACATGACGGACAGCACCCCGGCCGGCACCCGAGCAGTGCCCGGCACCATCGACCTCCAGGACCTCGGCACGGTCCACCGCCTCGGCTTCGGCGCCATGCGCATCGTCGGCGAGGGCGTGTGGGGCGAGCCCGCCGACCGCGCCAACGCCGTGCGGGTGGTGCGCCGCGCCGTGGAGCTGGGCGTCGACTTCGTCGACACCGCCGACGCGTACGGCCCCGACGTCAGCGAGCAGATCATCGCCGAGGCCCTGCACCCCTACCCCGAGGGCGTCCGGATCGCGACCAAGGTCGGCTTCGCCCGCACCGGTCCCCGCCGGTGGATCCCGCTGGGCCGGCCCGAGTACCTGCGCCAGCAGGCCGAGCTGAGCCTGCGCAAGCTGCGGGTCGAGGCCCTCGACCTGCTCCAGCTGCACCGGATCGACCCCACCGTCCCCGCGGAGGAACAGTTCGCCGTCCTGCGCGCGCTGCAGGAGGAGGGCAAGGTGCGGGCGCTCGGGCTCTCCGAGGTGGGCGTGGACCAGATCCGGGCGGCCCAGGAGCACTTCACCGTCGCCACCGTGCAGAACCGCTACAACCTCACCGACCGCAGCTCGCAGGACGTCCTCGAGCACTGCGCCGAGCACGGCATCGGGTTCATCCCGTGGGCGCCCATCTCCGCCGGCGACCTCGCCCGCCCCGGCGGTCCCGTGGACCGGGCCGCCGAGCGCCTCGGCGCCACGGCCTCGCAGGTCGCCCTCGCCTGGCTGCTGCACCACTCCCCGGTGATCATGCCCATCCCCGGCACGGCGTCCCTGGAGCACCTCGAGGAGAACATGGGCGCCGCCCGGCTCCAGCTCGACGACGCCACCTACGCGGAGCTCACCGCCGCCGCCTGACGCCGCCGCACCGGCCCGCCCCGTCCACGACCCCTGCAAGGAGCACTCCCATGGCACACGTCCTCATGATCGTCTCCGCCGCCGACTCCCTCACCATGCGCGACGGCACCGAGCACCCCACCGGCTTCTGGGCCGAGGAGCTGGTCGTCGCCCACCGCGTCCTGCGCGAGGCCGGCCACGACGTCGACATCGCCACCCCCGGCGGCGTCGCCCCCACCGTGGACCGGGCGAGCTTCGCCCCGGAGATGACCGGCGGCCAGGAGCGGGCCGACGAGTTCCGCGCCTACCTCCAGCGGATCGACGCGGAGCTGGCCGTCCCCCTCGTGCTCGGCGACGTGGACGGCGGCCACTACGACGCCCTCGTGCTGCCCGGCGGCCACGGGCCCATGGCCGATCTCCACCAGGACGCCGACCTCGGGCGCCTGCTGGCCGAGGCGGACCGGGCGGGCCGGATCGTCGCGCCCTTCTGCCACGGTCCCGCCGGGCTGCTCAGCGCCGTGGACGAGGACGGGGCGTTCGTCTTCACCGGCCGCCGGATGACCGTGTTCACCAACGAGGAGGAGCTCGGCGGCGGCACCGGCGAGAACACCCCCTGGTTCGTCGAGACCGCGCTGCGCGAGCAGGGCGCCGTCGTGGAGACCGGCCCCGCCTGGTCCAGCCACGTCGTGCGCGACGCCAACCTCGTCAGCGGCCAGAACCCGCAGTCCAGCCAGGCCGTCGCCGAGGTCGTCGCCGAGGCCCTCGCGGAGCAGTCCCCGGCTTGACCGCCGTCCCGGCGCGGGCGCATGATCGGGACACCACCATCAGTGCCCTTATCAAGAGCCCACGCCGCGAAGGACCCCCGCCCATGGCCCTGCCCCCGCTCGCCGACGCCCACTACGTCCTGCCGCTGAAGTGGAGCGACGACGCGGCCCTGGACGAGCTGGCCCGCTACCTCGCCGAGGTCGTGCAGTGGGTGCCGGTCACGGTCGTCGACGGGTCCGCCGACGAGCTCTTCGCCGCCCACCGCCGCGCCCTCCCGGACGCGGTGCAGCTCCTGCGCCCCGAGCCGTGGCCCGGGGCCAACGGCAAGGTGGCGGGGGTCATGACCGGGGTGCGGCGGGTGGCGCAGGAGCGGATCGTCCTCGCCGACGACGACGTGCGCTACACCCGGGAGGCCCTCCAGCGGGTGGTCGGGCTGCTGGGGCGGGCGGAGCTGGTCCGCCCGCAGAACTACTTCCTGGAACTGCCCTGGCACGCCCGCTGGGACACCGCCCGCACCCTGTTCAACCGCGCCCTCGGCGCCGACTACCCCGGGACCCTCGGCGTGCGCCGCTCGGCGCTGCTGGGGGCGGGCGGCTACGACGGCGACGTGCTGTTCGAGAACCTCGAGCTGATCCGCACGATCACCGCCGCGGGGGGCCGGGAGGTGCGGGCCCCCGACCTGTACGTCGGCCGGATCCCGCCGAGCGCCGCCCACTTCCTCGGCCAGCGGGTGCGGCAGGCCTACGACGACTTCGCCCAGCCCGGGCGCCTGGCCGCCGAGCTGTCCCTGCTGCCCCTCCTCGGCTGGGCCGCGCGCCGGCCGGCCCGCCTCGCCGCCCTGGGGGTGCTGGCGTGCGGGGTCGCGGAGGCCGGGCGCCGCCGCGCGGGCGGACGGGCGGTCTTCCCCGCCGGCACCGTGGCGTGGGCGCCCGTGTGGCTCCTCGAGCGCTCCGTGTGCGTGTGGGCGGCCGTGGGGGCGCGGCTGCGCGGCGGCGTGCCCTACGCGGGGGCCCGCCTGCGCACGGCCGGGCACTCCAGGGCGGCCCTGCGCCGCCGGCTGCGCGGGCGCCCCGGCCCCGCCGACGACGCGGCGGCGGCCGCCCCCGTCCCGCTCCCACCGACCCACTGACCACCGAGGAGTCCCATGTTCACCTCCGGAGTCGCCGACGGCGTCCACCTCATCACCCACGCCCACGTCAACTGCTACCTGGTCGAGGACGAGGACGGCCTGACCCTCGTGGACGCGGGACTGCCCAGCATGTGGCCCATGCTCCTGGCCGGGCTCGAGGAGCTCGGCCGGCGGCCCGAGGACGTCAAGGCGCTCGTGCTCACCCACGGGCACTTCGACCACGTGGGCTTCGCCCGCCGCGCGCAGGACGAGTGGGGGCTGCCCGTGCTCGGCCACCCCGCCGACGCGCGGCTGGCCGCCCACCCGTACCGCTACCGGCCCCAGCGCAACCGCTTCCTCTACCCGCTGGGCCACCCGCGCTCCCTGCCGCTGCTCGGCCGGATGGCGCTCGCCGGAGCGCTGAGCGTCAAGGGCGTGCGCGTGCTCCGTCCGCTGGAGACCGGCAGCCCCCTGCCGGTGCCGGGCCGGCCCGTCGTCGTGCACACCCCCGGTCACACCGACGGGCACTGCGTGCTCGACCTGCCCGGCCGGGGCACCGTCCTCAGCGGGGACGCGCTGGTCACCCTCGACCCGTACACCGGCCGGCGGGGCCCGCAGATCGTCGCCTCGGCCGCGACCAGCGACACGGCCACGGCCCTGGCCTCCCTCGACGCGGTCGCCGCCACGGGCGCCCGCACGGTCCTGCCCGGCCACGGCGAGCCCTGGGCCGAGGGCGCCGAGGCCGCGGTGCGCCACGCCCTCGCCGTCGGCGCCCACTGACCGCACGCCCGGAGCCGGTGCCCCGACCCGAGGCCGTGGCCCGGTGCTGCCGGGCACGCGCAGGGGCCCGGGACGGCGGTCGCCGTCCCGGGCCCCTGCGCGCCTGCGGGGACACTCCCCGGCGGGGCGTCCGGCCGGGCGCTACTCCTTCTTGAGCTTGTCCTGGAGGGTGCCGGCGGCCTTCTCGACGGCGTTGGGGACCTCGGTGGTGCCGTAGAAGCGGGCGTCCGGGTGCGTGGGAGGGGGCATGGGCACGCCGGCCATGGGCTCCGCCTTGTAGCCGAAGGTGCCCTTGCCGTCCGGGGTGGGGCCGGAGGCCCACGAGCCGTCCGCGGCGGCCGCGCCGTCCGAGAAGTTGTAGTAGTCGTAGGAGAACTCCGTGGCCTCCTTCGACTGCGGGAAGTTCGACGGCACCGGCATCTGCTCCAGCCCGTCCTCCTGCAGCTCCTTGACCGCGGCCATCCACTGGTTCTGGTGCATGGTGTCGCGGGCCAGCAGGAACGAGAGCATGTCCCGGATCCCGTGGTCGTCGGTCATGTGGTAGAGCCGGGCCACCTGCAGGCGGCCCTGCATCTCGGCGTTGACGTTGGCCGTCATGTCGGCCAGGAGGTTGCCGCTGGCGGTGACGAAGGACCCCTGCCACGGGTTGCCCATGGAGTCGACCGGCCGCGCGCCGGCCCCGGCGACGATGGCGTGCTGGAGGTCCGTCCCGCCGATCACGGCGGCCACGGCCGGGTCGCCCTGCACGGCCTCGTCGGTGATGCCCAGCGGGGCCTTCTCGAGCAGCTGCGCGACCATCGTGGCGAGCATCTCGATGTGGCCGAACTCCTCGGCCGCCGTGCCGAAGAGCAGGTCACGGTACTTGCCGGGGATGTGGGCGTTCCAGGCCTGGAAGCTGTACTGCATGGCGACGGTGATCTCGCCGTACTGCCCGCCGATCACCTCCTGCAGCTTGCGCGCGTAGACCGCGTCCGGGGCCTCGGGGGTGGCGTTGTACTGGAGCTTCTGCTGGTGGAAGAACATGCTTGCCTCCGTCGTCGACTGCAGTGGGGATGCGGCGGGCCGCGGATGTCCGCGTCGCACCGTCGCAGGTAAGGCCACCCTAAACGCCGCGGGGGCCATAAGGGAAGTGTGCTGACGAAAGGGGCCGCGCCAGGTAGGCTGGCGGCTCCCGACCGGCGGCGCCCGTGCGCCGCCCCGGCGTGCCGCCACCCGACCGCGACGCCGCCCGACCACGACGCCCCGGAGGTCCCCCCGTGAAGCAGCTCTCCCTCGCCGCCCCCGGCGGTCTCGACCGCCTCGTCCTGCAGGACGTCCCCGCCCCCGGGGACCCGGGACCGGGGGAGGTCCGCGTGCGGGTCCGCGCCAGCTCGCTGAACTTCCACGACTACCTCGTCGTCAGCGGCGGCTCGCCCGCCGAGGACGGCCGGATCCCCCTGGCCGACGGCGCGGGCGTCGTCGAGGCCGTGGGGGAGGGCGTCGAGGAGCTCGCGCCGGGCGACGCCGTGGTCTCCTGCTTCTTCCCGCTGTGGCAGGACGGCCCGCCCGCGGTCGGCGACTTCCGCAGCGTGCCCGGCGACGGGCTCGACGGCTACGCGCGGGAGGTCGTCGTGCGGCCCGCCACCTGGTTCACGCGGGCCCCGGCGGGGTGGACCCACGCCGAGGCCGCCACCATCACGACCGCCGGCCTCACGGCCTGGCGCGCGCTCGTCGTCGACGGCGGGCTCCGGGCGGGGGACGTCGTCCTCGCCCTCGGCACGGGCGGGGTCTCGGTCTACGCCGTGCAGCTGGCCAAGCTCATGGGCGCCACCGTGATCGCGACGTCGTCCTCCGACGAGAAGCTCGAGCGTCTGCGCGCCCTGGGCGCCGACCACACGATCAACTACCGGCAGGACCCGCAGTGGGGCCGCACCGTCCTGGAGCTCACGGGCGGACGCGGTGCGGACCACGTCATCGAGGTGGGCGGCGCCGGGACGCTGCCGCAGTCGATCCGGGCCGTGCGGATCGGCGGGCACATCTCCCTCATCGGCGTGCTCGCCGGCGGATCCGGCGAGGTCCCCACCGCCCTGCTCATGGCGCGGCAGGCCCGGCTGCAGGGGCTGATCGTGGGCAGCCGCCGCGAGCAGGAGGACTTCGTGCGGGCGCTCGAGGCGACCGGGCTGCGGCCCGTGATCGACCGCAGCTTCGGCCTCGCCCAGGCCGCCGAGGCGTTCCGCCACCAGGAGTCCGGCCGCCACTTCGGCAAGATCTGCCTGGAGTACTGAGGCCCCGGCGCTCCCCGGACCCCCGCGCCTGCCCGGCCGCGTCGCCGTGCTGGCCCGGACCGTCCTCCTCGCCCTGTCCCTGCGCCTGGCCGCCCTGACCTCCGCGCACACCATGTGCTGCGGGATCGGCACCCCCGCCACCCCCTTCCTGGCCGTGCCCCCGGCCCGGACCGCGGGGTGGCGGCTCTCGATCGGCGTCCGGGCCGCGGTCGGCCCCGTCGCCGTCGCGCCCTGGCCGGTGGTGCTCGCCGGCACCCGCAGGGACGGGGCCCGGAGGGCGGGCAGCGGCCGGGGCGCCTACCCGATGGCCCGGCCGCTCACCAGCCCGCGCACCCGCACCACGGCCGGCTCCGCGGCGCTCTCCGCCGTCGCCCGGGGCGTGGGCTACGCCTCCGCGTCGGCCGGGCCCCTCGGGTTCGGGCTCGTCCTGGCGCTGACGGGCAGCTGGGCCGGCGCATTCGTGCTGCTGGGCTGCCTGCTCGTGGCCCTGGTGGCCGGCGTCGTCGCCGGGCGCCCCCGCCACCTCGAGGACGCCCCGGCGCCCCCGCGGCCGGTGCCCGCGGGCCCGTGGCGCTAGGCTGGGAGGGCCCGCCCCCGGGAAGGAGACCCATGCCCGTCCACGCCACCCGCCCCGCGCGGTCCCGGGGCGCGCTGCGGCTGGGCCTCGCCGCGGCGGCGGCCGCCGGCCTCGCCGGCTGCGGGCCCGACCCCGGCACGCCCGAGGGCGTGACCGAGGCGTTCGTCGAGGCGATGGCCGAGCGGGACTGGGAGGGCGCCTGCGCGCTGCTCTCCCACGACCTCGTCCACCGCAGCACGGACGGCAACTCGCAGTACTGCCCGCGCTACCTCGAGCAGTGGCACGAGGACACCTCCGGCTACCGGACGCTGGTCGTGCAGGACGGGGCCACGGCCACCCCGGAGGGCCACGAGCTGCTGGTGGCCCCCGAGGGCGCCCCGGACCGGACCGAGACGGTCACCGTCGTGGAGGAGTCGGGCCGGCTCCTGCTGCGGGACTACCCCGGCCGGGACACCGCCACCCGCTGACCCCCAGGCACCAGGAAGGACCCCATGACCGACTCCCAGCCCACCCCCGTGCCGGCACCCGCCGCCTCGTCGCCGGAGGGCGAGACCGTCGAGATCTGCCGCAACCTCATCCGGATCGACACGTCCAACTTCGGCAGCGGCGACGCCCGCGGGGAGCGGCGCGCGGCCGAGTACGTCGCCGGGCTGATCGACGAGGTCGGGCTCACGCCCACGCTGCTCGAGTCCGCCCCCGGGCGCGCCAACGTCTTCGCCCGGCTCGAGGGCACCGACCCGTCCGCCGACGCCCTGCTCGTGCACGGGCACCTCGACGTGGTCCCCGCGATCGCCGCGGACTGGTCCGTGGACCCCTTCGGCGGGGAGCTCGCGGACGGCATGATCTGGGGCCGCGGGGCCGTGGACATGAAGGACATGGACGCGATGATGATCTCGGTGCTGCGCCACATGGCCCGCACCGGCACCCGGCCCCGGCGCGACATCGTCTTCGGCTTCTTCGCCGACGAGGAGGCCGGGATGACCTACGGGTCCCGGTGGGTCACGGAGCACCACCGGGAGCTCTTCGACGGGGTCACGGACGCCATCAGCGAGGTCGGCGGCTACTCCGCGACCATCGGCGGGCGCCGCGCCTACCTGCTGCAGACGGCCGAGAAGGGCCTGATGTGGCTGCGCCTGCACGCCGAGGGCACCGCCGGGCACGGCTCCCAGATCAACGACGACAACCCCGTCACCCGCCTGTCCCGGGCGCTGGCCAACATCGGGGAGCACCGGTGGCCGGTCCAGCTGACGAAGACCACCCGCGCGTTCCTGGACTCGGTGACCGAGCTGACCGGTGTGGAGTTCGACCCGCAGAACCCGCAGCGGCTGCTGGCCGAGCTCGGCTCGGTGGCCCGCTTCGTGGGCGCGACCCTGCAGACCACGGCCAACCCGACGATGCTCGAGGCCGGGTACAAGGTCAACGTGGTCCCGGGCTCCGCCCAGGCGGGACTGGACGTGCGCTACCTGCCGGAGCAGCGGGAGCTCGTGCTGGACAAGCTCGCCGAGCTGGCCGGGGACGGGGTGCGCTTCGAGTTCGAGTCCGACGACATCGCCCTCGAGGTGCCGTTCTCCGGCAGCGTCGTGGACGCCATGGTGGACGCCCTGCACGCCGAGGACCCGGAGGCCGTCGTGCTGCCGTACATGCTCTCCGGCGGCACCGACAACAAGTCCCTGGACCCGCTGGGGATCACCGGCTACGGGTTCGTGCCGCTGCGCCTGCCCGACGAGCTCGACTTCCCCGCCATGTTCCACGGCGTGGACGAGCGCGTGCCGACGGCGTCGCTGGAGTTCGGCTCGCGGGTCCTCCACCGCCTGCTCAGCTCGTACTGACCGTCCCGCCCCGCCCGACCCGCGCTCCCGGAAGGACCCCATGCCCAGCACGGACGCCCCGACGCCCGAGACCCTGCTGCCCGACGAGCTGCTCGCGGCGTTCCGCGAGCGCGCCGCCGGCTACGACCGGGACAACCGGTTCTTCGACGAGGACTTCGCGGAGCTGGTGCGCATCGGCTACCCGCTGATGCTCGTGCCGCGGGAGCACGGCGGCCTCGGGTTCACCCTGCAGCAGGCGGTCGCCGCGCAGCGGCGCCTGGCCTCGGCGGCCCCCGCCACGGCCCTGGGGATCAACATGCACCACGTGCTCGTGGGCGTGGCGCACACCCTGCGCCTGCGCGGGGACGGCCGCGCCGAGGGGATCTTCCGGCAGGCGGCGGCCGGGGAGATCTTCGCGTTCGGCATCTCCGAGGCCGGCAACGACGCGGTGCTCTTCGACGCGGCGACGACCGCCGTCGCCGAGGGGGAGGGCTACCGGGTGACGGGCACGAAGATCTTCACCTCGCTGTCCCCGGTGTGGACCCGGCTGATCGTCCACGCCCGGGACGACGCCGACGCCGGGGCGCCGCTCGTGTTCGGCTTCGTGGACCGGGACGCGGACGGGATCGAGGTCCTCGACGACTGGGACACCCTGGGCATGCGCGCCTCGCAGTCGCGCACCACGGTGCTGCGCTCGGTGCGGATGCGCCCCGAGCAGGTCCTCACCCGCACCCCCGCGGAGCCCAACCCCGATCCGGTGGTGTGGGGGATCTTCGGGTGCTTCGAGCTGCTCCTGGCCGCGGTCTACACGGGGATCGCGGACCGGGCGGTGGAGCTGGCGGCCGAGCTCGCCCGCACCCGCCGCTCCCGGGGCGCGGACGCCCCCCGGGCCGAGCACCCGGACGTGCGGTGGCAGATCGCGGAGGCCGCCATCCTGCGGGACGGGCTGGAGCTGCAGCTGCGGCAGCTCAGCGCGGACGTCGACGCCCTCGGCTCGGGACGCGCTCCGGAGCACGGGCCGCGCTGGTTCCTGCTCTTCTCCGGGGTCAAGCACCGGGCCACGGAGACGGCCCGGCAGGTGGTGGACCTGGCGCTGCGCACCGCCGGCGGCGCCCAGTACTCCCGCGGCCGGGAGCTGGAACGGCTCTACCGGGACGTGCTCGCCGGGATCTACCACCCCTCGGACAGCGAGTCCGTGCACGCGGCCGCCGCCAGGGCCCTGCTGGGCCCGGTCGGCGGCTGAGGGAGCGGCCCGGGCGCGCCCGGGCCGGGCGGGAGCGCTCAGATGGTGCGCTCGACCCGCATCACGCGGCGGCGCAGCCAGTACTTGCGCGCCCCGCTGTAGAGCAGGACGGACCGGGTGAGCTCCCACTTGCCGTACTCGGCGTGCTCGGTGAGCCGGGCGCGCGCCTCGCTGAGCCTCTCGTGCGGCGCGACGGTCAGCAGGAGGTACTCGTAGCGCTGGTCGGCGTCCCGCGCGAGGGCCGCCGAGCTGGTCCGGACTTGTTCTCTCATCGGTCCCCATTCTGCACGGAATAGCGATAACGTCTACTCCATGAGCCAAGATCCTCGTGCTGCGCTGCAGGCCCTCGTGAGTGCCCTCGAAGAACACCTGGCTGCGGCCTCCAACCGCCGGGGCGACGACGACCCCGCGGTCGACGGCGCCTACCTGGCGATCGCCGACGCCTTCGACGCCTACGAGGAGGCGCTCTACGACGCCTACGACGAGGTCACCCCGCTGACCGTGTTCGCCGAGGAGGACGACGAGGACTCCGAGGACGAGGACTCCGACGACGAGGACGACCTCGGCCCGGACGACGAGGACGAGGACTCCGGTGAGGGCGCGGACGAGGATCTGCTCGAGGACAACGAGATGCTCGACGACGACCTCGTCGACGAGGAGGACTACGAGGACCTCGACGAGGGCGGTCAGTCCCGGTCCGCCCGCTGACCCGGCCCGGTCCGCCCGGGCCTGCCCGGGAGCGGCCCGCCCCGGCGGGCCGCTCCCGGCGTGTCCGGGCGGCGGGCGGCGGCGGTACCGTGCCGTAAGGTGGCCGGGTGAACTGGATCGAAGCAATCATTCTCGGCCTCGTGCAGGGCCTCACCGAGTTCCTGCCGGTCTCCTCCTCGGCGCACCTGCGCATCGCGGGCGAGTTCCTCCCCCACGGCGCCGACCCCGGGGCCGCGTTCACCGCCATCACCCAGCTGGGCACCGAGACGGCCGTGATCATCTACTTCTGGCGCGACATCGCCCGGATCATCGGGCACTGGGCCCTGTCCCTGGTGGGGCGGGTGGACCGCTCGGACCCCGACGCCCGGATGGGTTGGCTGATCATCCTCGGCTCCCTGCCCATCGGCGTGCTCGGGCTGCTGCTCGAGGACTGGATCGACACCGAGTTCCGCTCCCTGTGGATCACCGCCACGATGCTCGTGGTCTTCGGCGTGATCCTCGCCGCCGCGGACCGGGTGGGCCGGCAGGTGCTCCACCTCGACGAGCTCACCGTCCGCCACGGCGTGCTCTTCGGCCTCGCCCAGGCGCTGGCCCTGATCCCGGGCGTCTCCCGCTCGGGCGGGACGATCACCGCCGGGCTGCTCATGGGCTACACCCGGGAGGCCGCGGCCCGCTACGCGTTCCTGCTCGCCATCCCGGCCGTGTTCGCCTCGGGGCTGTACAAGCTCGCCCAGACGCTGGGGGAGCCCCAGGCGGGCCCCTACGGGACGGCCGAGACGCTCGTGGCCACCGGCATCGCCTTCGGCGTGGCCTACGTGATCATCGGCTGGTTCATGCACTACATCTCCAACCGCAGCTACACGGTCTTCGTCTGGTACCGGATCGCGCTGGGCCTGGCGATCTTCGTGCTCCTGGGGCTCGGCCTGATCAGCGCCTGACCGCCGCAGCCTCCACCGCACGCTCCACCGCAGCCTCCGCCGAAGCCCCCGCCGGGAGCTCCGTCCGGGCCCCCGCCGGGGGCCCGGACCGGGACCCCTCGCGGGGGCCGGTAGGTTAAGGGGGGCCCCGCGCCCCGATCCTCCCGTTCCCGAACCCTTCCGAGGTGAGCATGAAAGCCTGGTCCGCCCGACCCGTCCCCGACCTCCCCGGCGAGGCCCCCCTGCCGGTGGTGCAGGACACCCGGCTGCGGCGTCGCGCGGAGCTGCCCCGGCAGGAGCGCGCGAGCCTCTACGTCTGCGGGATCACCCCGTACGACGCCACCCACATGGGCCACGCCGCCACCTACGTGGCCTTCGACGTGCTGCACCGCGCCTGGCTCGACGCCGGCACGCCCGTGGACTACGTCCAGAACGTCACCGACGTGGACGACCCCCTGCTCGAGCGGGCCGAGGCCACGGGCGTGGACTGGCGCGAGCTGGCCGCCGAGCAGACCGAGCTGTTCCGCGCGGACATGAGCGCCCTCAACGTCCTCCCGCCCCAGCACTACGTGGGCGCCACCGAGGCCGTCGGCTGGATCGTCCCCGCCGTCGAGCAGCTGCTCGGCCGCGGCCTCGCCTACCGCGTGCCCGGAGCGGACGGGGAGCCCGACGGCGACGTCTACTTCGACGTCGAGGCCGCCGGCGCCCTGGACGACGACGCCGCGTGGGTGCTCGGGGACGTCTCCCACCTCACCCCGGAGCAGATGCTGCCGGTCTTCGCCGAGCGCGGCGGGGACCCGGAGCGCCCCGGCAAGCGGCACCCGCTGGACCCCCTGCTGTGGCGCGTCGAGCGCCCGGGCGAGCCCGCGTGGGACGGGGCGTCCCTCGGGCCCGGCCGGCCGGGGTGGCACATCGAGTGCGCCCTGATCGCGCTGGAGCACCTGCCCGCGCCCTTCACCGTGCAGGGCGGGGGCTCCGACCTCGTCTTCCCGCACCACGAGATGGGCGCCGGGCACTGCTCGGCCCTGACCGGCCGGCCCATGGCCGAGCACTTCCTGCACACCGGCATGGTCGGTCTCGACGGGGAGAAGATGTCGAAGTCGAAGGGCAACCTGGTGCTCGTCTCGAGGCTGCGCGCGCAGGGCGTGGAGCCCGCGGCGGTGCGCACCGCGATCCTCGCCCACCGCTACTCCGACGACTGGTCGTGGACCGACCTGGGCCTGGCCGCGGCCGTGGCCCGCCTCGACGCCTGGCGCCGCGCCCTCGCCGTCACCCCGGCCGGCACCGCCGCCCCGCTGCTGGCGACCGTGCGCGCCGCCCTGGCCGACGACCTCGACGCCCCCGCCGCGCTCACGGCCCTCGACGACTGGGCCGCCGGCGCCCTGACCGCCGGCAGCGCCGCCGAGTGCTCCCCCGCGGACGCCCAGCTGGTGCGGGAGCTCGTGGAGGCCCGGCTCGGCGTCGTGCTCTGACCCGGTCCGGCCCGCCCGCGCCGAGGGGCGGCACCCGATCCGGGTGCCGCCCCTCGGCGCGGGCGCCCCGGACCGGGGCGCCCGCTCACTTGTCGTCGCGGCGGCGGCGCAGGTAGCGCTCGAACTCCTTGGCGATCGCGTCCCCGGTGGCCTCGGGCAGGTCGGTGGTGTCCTTGGCCTCCTCGAGCTGCTGGACGTAGGCGGCGATCTCCGGGTCGTCGGCGGCGAGCTCGTTGACCCCGCGCTCCCACGCCTCGGCGTCCTCGGCGATCACGTCGAGCGGGAGGGTGACGCTCAGCAGCTCCTCGAGCTCGCGCAGCAGGGCCAGCTCGGCCTTGGGGGAGGGCGACTGCGCGACGTAGTGGGGCACGGCCGCCCACAGGCTCACCGTGGGGAACCCGCCGAGGGAGGCCATGTGGGAGAGCACCCCGACGATGCCCGTGGGGCCCTCGTACTGGGAGGAGTCGATGTTCAGCTCCTCCTGCAGCTCCGCGGTGTCCGAGGTCTTGGTCACCGGGATGGGCCGGGTGTGCGGGACGTCGGCGAGCAGCGCGCCGACCATGACCACGAAGTCCACGTCGAGCAGGGTCGCCTGCTCGAGCAGCTCCGCGGTGAAGGAGCGCCACCGGTAGGACGGCTCCCACCCGTGGAGCAGCACCAGGTCCAGGTTCGTCCCGGGCACGGAGGCGGTCGACAGCCGGGTGGTGGGCCACGCGATCTTCGCCTCCCCGGTCGCCGAGCGGCGCACCACGGGGCGGGAGAACTGGTAGTCGTAGTAGTCGTCCGAGGTGACCTCGAAGACGTCCTTGGCGCCGAAGTGCTCGGCCAGGAACTGCACGGCGTCCGTGGCGGCGTCCCCGGCGTCGTTCCAGCCCTCGAACGCGGCCACGAGCACGGTCACGCGCTCCGGGTCGCCGCTCTCGCGGACGACGCCGAAGGGCCCGGGCTGGGGTGCGGGGGACGCCCCGTCGTCGAAGTTGCTCACGCTCCCACCCTACGCTCAGCGCCCCCCACGGCAAGAGGCTCCCGCGGGCGGGCCGGGCGTGTTGCGGACACTACGATGGGGCCATGCCCCGTCCCGAGCCCGCCCCCGCCCTGCGTCCCCGCCCCGCCGCCGTGCTGCCCTCGGCCGTGCTGTTCGACATGGACGGCACGCTCGTGGACACCGAGCCCTACTGGTTCGAGGCCGAGATCGAGCTGGTCACCGCCCACGGCGGGACGTGGACCGAGGCCGACTCCCGGGGCACGGTGGGCTGGGGCCTCGAGGACGCCGCGGCCGTGATGCAGCGCGCCGGGGCCCGGCTGGGGATCCGCGAGATCGTCGACCGGCTGCTCGCCGACGTGGCCGGGCGCGCCCGCGCGCGGATGGTCTACCGGGACGGGGCGCCCGAGCTCGTCGCCGCCCTGCACGAGCGCGGCGTGCCCCTGGCGCTGGTCACCAGCAGCGAGGCGCCCCTGGCCGAGGTCGTGGTCGAGGCCTTCGGCGGGCCGGGCGTGTTCGACGTCGTCGTCACCGGGGACCTCGGCCACCCCGCCAAGCCCGCCCCGGACCCCTACCGCATCGCCGCGGCCCGCCTCGCCGAGCACGCGGGCCGGCCCCTGGACCCCGCCCGGATGCTCGCCGTGGAGGACTCCCGCACGGGCATCCGCTCGGCCACCGCCGCCGGCCTGTTCACCCTCGCCGTGCCCCACATGGTCCCCGTCGACGACGCCGGGGCGGACCTCGTGCTCCCGACCCTCGCCGGGCTCGGTCCCGAGGACCTCGGCCGGCTCGTGGCCGGGACGCCCGCATGAGCCCCCGGGAGCGCTCCGCGGGCATCTCCCTGGGCCGCATCGGCGGGGTGCCCGTCACCCTGGCGTGGTCGTGGTTCGTGATCGCCGCCGTCACCGTGGTCCTCTACACCCCCGTGCTGATGCGCGAGTACCCGCACCTGGGCGCGCTCAACTATGCGGCGTCCCTGGGCTTCGCCCTCACCCTCGCCCTGTCCGTGCTCCTGCACGAGCTCGCCCACGCCTGGACCGGCCGGGCCTTCGGCTGGCCCACCGGGCGGATCGTGCTGACCCTGCTCGGCGGGCACACCCACTTCGGGGACGTGCGCAACGCCCCGCTGGCCTCCGCCGTGGTCTCCCTCGCGGGCCCCGCCGTGAACCTCGCCCTCGGCCTCGCCGGGTGGGCGGCGCTGCGCACCGGGGACCCGGCGCCCACCCTGGGCTGGGTGCTGCTGGACCTCACCACGTGGGCGAACCTCATCGTGGGCGTGTTCAACGTCCTGCCGGGCCTGCCGCTCGACGGCGGGCGCGTGGTCGAGGCCGTCGTCTGGGCGCTCACCGGCCGGGAGTTCCTCGGCACCCTGGTCGCGGCGTGGGCCGGGCGGCTGCTCGCCGTGGGGCTCGTGGCCTGGACCGCGGTCACGGGGCTGTGGCAGCAGACCACCACGCTGCTGTTCGTCGTGCTCGTCGCCGCCTTCATGTGGCAGGGCGCCACCGCCTCGCTGCGGGCCGCGGCCGTCCTGGGGCGGGTGCGCGGGCTCAGCGCCGCCGCGCTCGCCGACCCCGCCGTGGCGGTGCCCGCCGGGGCCTCCCTCGAGCACACCGACCGGGTCGTGGCCGGCTGGCTCGCCGAGCGCGCGCCCGGCACGCCCGTGCCCCAGGTCGTCGCTCTCGGCCCGGCCCGCGAGGCCGTCGGGGTGCTCGCGCCGGCCGCCGCCAACGCCGTGCCCGCCGAACGCCGCGCGCAGACCCCCCTCACGGCCGTGCTGCACGGGCTGCCCGCGGACGCCGTGCTGGACGGCGGGCTGCAGGAGGAGGCGCTGCTGCGGGCCGTCGCCGGCAGCCGGCACCCCCGCTGGGTCGTCACCGGGGCCGACGGCACCCCCGTGGGGGTGCTGCGCACCGCGGCCCTCGAACGCCGCCTGGCCGGCTGAGCCCGGGCCGCACCCCGGCGGCGGCCCGGACGCGGCGGTGGTCCAGCGGTGACACAATGGGGGGTGACCGGTGCGGCCCTGCGCGGGACCGCACCCCGGGGAGTCCCCCCGCCGGCACCCCGCAGACCGTCCCAGAGCACGCCAGGATCTCCCGTGAAAGTGAGCCGATGACCGGAACCGCTGACCAGACCGCCACCACGCCCGCCGCGCCCGCGGCCGCCCCGCGGGGGGCCGCCAACCGGCGGGGCCCCTTCCGCGCCGGGGAGCGCGTGCAGCTCACCGACGAGCGCGGGCGGATGAACACGGTGACGCTCGCGGTCGACGGCGAGTTCCACTCCCACCGCGGCGTGCTCCCGCACGCCGAGCTCATCGGCCGGCCCGAGGGGACCGTGGTGGAGAACTCCGCCGGCTTCCGCTACCAGGCGCTGCGCCCGCTGCTGAAGGACTTCGTGCTCTCCATGCCCCGCGGCGCCGCGGTGGTCTACCCCAAGGACGCGGGCCAGATCGTCACCATGGCCGACATCTTCCCGGGCGCCCGGGTGGTCGAGGCCGGGGTCGGCTCGGGCGCCCTGTCCATCTCCCTGCTGCGGGCCGTGGGCGACGCGGGGCACCTGCACTCGTTCGAGCGCCGGGCGGAGTTCGCGGACATCGCCCGCGGCAACGTCGAGACCATGTTCGGGGGCCCCCACCCGGCGTGGCAGATCACCATCGGGGACCTCGCCGAGGAGCTCGGTGCCCACGAGGAGCCCGGGTCCGTGGACCGCGTGGTCCTCGACATGCTCGCGCCCTGGGAGTGCCTCGACGCCGTGGCCACCGCCCTGACCCCGGGCGGGGTGGTCATGTGCTACGTCGCCACCGTCACCCAGCTCTCCCGCACCGCCGAGGCGATGCGCGCCGACGGCCGGTTCACCGAGCCCGAGGCCTCGGAGACGATGGTGCGCGGCTGGCACGTCGAGGGCCTCGCGGTGCGCCCCGACCACCGGATGGTCGCCCACACCGGCTTCCTCGTCTCCGCCCGCCGCCTCGCCGACGGCTCCGAGCGGCTGGCCCCCAAGCGCCGGGCCTCGAAGTCCGAGTTCAGCCAGGAGGACCTCGACGCCTGGACCCCCGTCTCCCTGGGCGAGCGGGACGTCTCCGACAAGAAGCTGCGCCGCGCGGCGCGCGACGCCCTGGGGCTCGCCGCGCGCGCGGCCACGGCCGGCCCCGGGGCGCCCGCCGGGACGGCGCCGGTGGACGGCACGAGCCCCGGGAGCACGGGACCGGAGGCCCCGGAGGAGGAGCGGCCGTGACGGAGACCCCCCGCCCGCAGACGGCCCCGGGCCCCGGCGCTCCCGCGGACCCGGAGGAGGCCCGCCGGGCGCTGGTCAACGCCCAGCGCCAGGTGAACATCCTGCGCGACCAGAAGCGCGGGCTCGACAAGCAGCTGGCCGCCGCCGGCACCCAGAACCAGAAGCTCGTCCGGCTGCTGGACGCCACCCGCACCGAGATCCGCCAGCTCAAGCGCGCCCTCGAGAACGACCTCGTCCCGCCCCTGAGCCAGGGCACCGTGCTGCAGGCCAACCCCGGGCGCGCCCCCGTGGGCGAGCCGACCGGGGCCGGGCCCGCCGTCACCGACCCCACCCTCGACGTCCTCGTCGCCGGGCGGAGGATGCGCGTGGCCGTCAGCCCGCTCGTGAGCTTCGGCGCGTGCGAGCCCGGCCGCCAGGTGCTCCTGGACCAGAACTACGTGGTCGGCGCCGTGCTCGACTACGAGCAGACCGGGGAGGTCGCGACCGTCAAGGAGATCGTCGACCACGACCGGGTGCTCACCGTGGGCCGCTCCGACGAGGAGCGCGTCCTGCTGCTGTCCGGGCTGCTGCGCCGGCACCGGCCCGAGATCGGGGACGCGGTCTCCATCGACCACCGCACCGGCTTCGCCCTCGAGCCCATCGAGCGCACCGACGTCGAGCAGCTCGTGCTCGAGGAGGTCCCCGCCGTCTCCTACGACGACATCGGCGGCCTGGGCCCCCAGATCGAGCAGATCCGCGACGCCGTCGAGCTGCCCTTCGTGCACCCGGACCTGTACCGCGAGCACGGCCTGACCCCGCCCAAGGGCATCCTCCTCTACGGCCCGCCCGGCAACGGCAAGACCCTCATCGCCAAGGCCGTCGCCCGCTCCCTCGCCGAGCGCGCCGCCGACCGGGCCGGGCGCGATCGGGCCCTGGGCTACTTCCTCAACATCAAGGGCCCCGAGCTGCTCGACAAGTACGTGGGGGAGACCGAGCGGCAGATCCGCTCCATCTTCCTGCGCGCCCGCGAGCAGGCCGCCAAGGGCATCCCCGTGGTCGTGTTCTTCGACGAGATGGACTCCCTGTTCCGCGTGCGCGGCTCCGGGCTGTCCTCCGACGTGGAGACCACCATCGTGCCCCAGCTGCTCACCGAGATCGACGGCGTGGAGCGGCTGGACAACGTGATCGTCATCGGCGCCACCAACCGCGAGGACATGATCGACCCGGCGGTGCTGCGCCCGGGCCGCCTCGACGTGAAGATCCGCATCGACCGCCCCGACGCCGACGGGGCCCGGGAGATCCTCGGCCTCTACGTCACCGAGGCCCTGCCCCTGCGCCAGGCCGAGGTCGACGCCGCCGGCGGGCGCGCGGGCGCCGTCGCCGCCCTCGTGGACGCCGCCGTCACCCGGATGTACGAGCGCAGCCCGCAGACCCGGTTCCTGCACCTGAGCTACCGCGACGGCACGGAGGAGACCCTCTACTTCAGCGACTTCACCTCCGGGGCGGTCATCCGCAACGTCGTGGACCGGGCGAAGAAGCAGGCCATCAAGGACCTGCTCACCACCGGGGTGCGCGGGCTGTCCCGGGAGCACCTCGTGCGCGCCGTCGACGACGAGTTCCACGAGCAGCAGGACCTGCCCAACACCACCAACCCCGAGGACTGGGCCCGGATCTCGGGGCGCCGCGGGGACACCATCACGGACCTGCGCGTCGTCCTGCACCGCAACCCCCACCCGGCCGGGCCGGGGGAGCGCCCCCGGCAGGAGCGGCCATGACCGTGCGCCGCGTCATGGGCGCCGAGACCGAGTACGGCGTGCTCGCCCCCGGCGCCCCGCACGCCAACGCCACGGTGCTCTCCACCCAGGTCGTCACCACCTACGCCGCCCTCGTCCGCCGCCGTCTCGGCGCCCGGCACGCCGCCGCGGGCTGGGACTACCACGGCGAGTCGCCCCTGCGGGACGCCCGCGGCTTCACCCTGCCGCGCGCGCAGGCGGACCCGTCCCAGCTCACCGACGTCGCCCCCGTCCTCACCGCCGAGGAGATCGCCGCGGAGGCCCTGCACGACGCGGGCCTGTACGCCGAGTCCCTGGACTGGCGCCAGGTCGTGATGAACACCGTCCTGCCCAACGGCGCCCGCCTCTACGTGGACCACTCCCACCCCGAGTACTCCTCCCCGGAGGTCACCACCCCCCGCGACGCCGTGCTGTGGGACGCCGCCGGGGACCGCGTCGCCGCGGACACCGTGCGCGCCGTCGCCGCCGCCGAGCCGACCACCGGGCTGCCCGCCGTGAGCCTCTACAAGAACAACACCGACAACAAGTCCGTCTCCTACGGCGCCCACGAGAACTACCTCGTGCCCCGCTCCGTGCCCTTCGCGGCGCTCGCCGCCGCCCTGCTGCCCTTCTTCGCCTCCCGCCAGGTGATGTGCGGGGCCGGCCGCGTCGGCCTCGGGGACCGGGGCCAGCGTCCCGGCTTCCAGATCGCCCAGCGCGCCGACTTCTTCGAGCGCGAGGTCGGGCTCGAGACCACCGTCCACCGCCCGATGGTCAACACCCGCGACGAGCCGCACGCCGACGCCCACCGCCACCGCCGGCTGCACGTCATCATCGGCGACGCCAACCTCTCCCACACCGCCGGGCTGCTCAAGTTCGGCACCACCTCCCTCGTCCTGGGCCTCGTCGAGGCCGGCGCCGCCCCGGAGCTCGCGCTCGCCGACCCCGTCGCCGCCCTGCAGGCCATCAGCCACGACCCGGGGCTCAGCGCCACCGTGGCGCTGCGCGACGGCCGGCAGCTCACCGGGGTGCAGCTGCAGCGGCTCTACCTCGACGCCGCCCGCGCCCACGAGCACGCCGGCGGCGCGCCCGACGCCGCGACCCGCGAGGTCCTCGAGCTGTGGGAGGAGGTCCTCGACGCCCTCGAGCGCGATCCCCTCTCGCTGGCCGACCGCCTCGACTGGGTCGCCAAGTACACGCTGCTGCGGGGCTACCGCGAGCGCGACGGCCTCGCCTGGGACGACCCCCGCATGACGCTGATCGACCTGCAGTACCACGACGTGCGCCCGGAGAAGGGCCTGTACCACCGGCTCGTCGCCGCGGGGCGGATGCGCACCCTCTTCGGCGCCGACGAGGTGGCGCACGCCGTCGACGCGCCCCCGGAGGACACCCGCGCCTGGTTCCGCGGCCGCCTCGTCACCCGCTTCCCCGACGACGTCCTGGCCGCCAACTGGGACTCCGTCTCCCTGTCCCTGCCCGGGGTGCGCCGCGGCGCCCGGATCGCCATGCCCGAGCCGCTCGCGCTGACCCGCGACGACGTCGCCCCGCTGCTCGACGCCGCCCCCGACGCCGAGCACCTCGTCCGGGCCCTCGCCGCCGCCCGTCCCGGCCTCGTCCACACCGGCTCCCTCGGCTGAGCGCCCCGGCGCCCGCCCCCGCACCCCGTCCCGTCCGCCCCGCACCCAGGAGGAACCCCGACATGGCCCAGGAACGCATCTTCGGCACCGGCGCCCAGCGCCGCGAGGAGACCGAGCTGCCCGACCCCGCCGCCCCCGCGCCCGCCGCCCCGTCCGCCCAGAGCCAGACGACCGCGAGCACCACCGACGACCTCCTCGCCGAGATCGACGGGGTCCTGGAGTCCAACGCCGAGGAGTTCGTCAAGGGCTTCGTCCAGAAGGGCGGCCAGTAGCCCCCATGGACCGCAGGATCTACGGCATCGAGACCGAGTTCGGCATCGCCCACAGCGCCCCGGACGCCCGCCCCCTCGCCCCGGAGGAGACCGCCCGCAGGCTGTTCGCCCCCGTCGTCGCCTGGGGCCGGTCCTCGAACGTGTTCCTGCCCAACGGCGGACGGCTCTACCTCGACGTGGGCTCCCACCCGGAGTACGCCACCGCCGAGTGCGCGAGCCTCGAGGACGTCGTCGCCCAGGACAAGGCCGGCGAGCTGATCATCGAGGACCTCCGCCGGCAGACCCAGGAGGCCCTCACCGCCGAGGGCGTGGCCGGGCAGGTCTACCTGTTCAAGAACAACGTGGACTCGCAGGGCAACTCCTTCGGCTCCCACGAGAACTACCTGATCGCCCGCCGCACCGAGTTCGCCCGCCTCGTCGCGATCCTCATCCCGTTCCTCGTCACCCGCCAGCTGCTCGTGGGGGCAGGCAAGGTCCACCCCGCGGGGCCAGAGGACTTCGGGGCCGTCCGGGTCGGCGCCGGCAGCGGCGCCCCGAGCTACTCGTTCTCCCAGCGCGCGGACCACATCTGGGAGGGCTCCTCGTCGGCCACGACCCGCTCCCGGCCCCTGATCAACACCCGGGACGAGCCGCACGCCGACGCCGAGCACTACCGCCGGCTGCACGTCATCGTGGGGGACTCGACGATGTCCCAGACCACGACCGCGCTGCGCGTCGGGGCCACCGACCTCGTGCTGCGGATGATCGAGGCCGGGCAGATCCTGCCCGACCGCACCATGGTCGACCCCGTCCGCGCGCTGCGCGAGATCTCGCACGACCTCACGGGCACCCGCCCCGTCGAGCTGGCCGACGGCACCCGCCGCTCGGCGCTCGACCTCCAGCGCGAGCACCTGGAGTCCGTGCGCGCGTTCGTGGACCGCGAGGGCGCCCACCACGACCGGGTCCCGTGGGTCCTCGACCTGTGGGAGCGCACGCTCGAGGCCGTGGCCCGCCAGGACACCGCCGGCATCGACACCGAGATCGACTGGGCGATCAAGCGCAAGCTGCTCGACGGCTACGCCGCCCGCCACGGCCTCGACCTCTCCGCCCCCCGGATGGCGCAGCTGGACCTCGCCTACCACGACACCGCCCCCGAGCGGGGGCTGTTCAACCTGCTGCAGCGGCGCGGGCTCGCCGCGGCCTTCGTGGACCCCGGGCGCATCGAGGCGGCCGTGGGCACGCCCCCGGCCACCCGCGCCGCGGTGCGCGGGCGGTTCATCGACGCGGTCGTCGGCTCCGGGCACAACTACACCGTCGACTGGGTGCACCTGAAGGTCAACGACCGGACCCAGCGCGCCGTCGTGTGCAAGGACCCCTTCGCCACCCGCAACCCGGAGGCGGACGCCCTCGTGGCCGCCCTGCGCCCGCCGGAGGGCGGGCCCGCCCACGGGGACGCGCCCGTGCTCTGACGCGCTGCGGCGCCCCCGTCCAGCCGACGTCCAGCGCCCTGGTCTAGGCTGGTGGGCGGTTCCGGCCCGTGCCGACCGTCCCTCCCGCTCCTGACCGGCCGACCCTGAGGAAGACACCCCGTGCGAAAGACCCTGGCCACCACCGGTGGCGCCCTGTCCCTGATGCTCGTCCTGGCCGGCTGCTCCGGTCCGGGGATGGACTCCGTCGAGCTCAGCGGCGACCCGGCGGAGGGCGCGGCCCCGGCCGTGACGTTCGAGACCCCCATGAACGTCGAGGAGGCCGAGGCGAAGGAGCTGCGGGAGGGCGAGGGCGCCGAGCTCGACGAGGGCGACACCCTCCTGCTGCAGGCGGCCCTCTACAAGGGCTCCGACGCGTCCTCCCTCGGCGAGACCTACTCCCAGGGCGCCGGGCAGGTGCTGCGCCTCGAGGAGGGGCTCAAGGAGTCCATCCCGGAGATGTACGACGCGCTCGTGGAGGCCAAGGAGGGCTCGATCATCGCCTACTCCTCCCCGAAGACCTCCGGCGCGGCCGGCGACGAGTCCACCTCCGTGGAGGTCTACGAGGTCGTGCGCAAGATCCCGACCGAGATCGAGGGCGACGCCGAGGACAGCCCGAAGGGCCTGCCCGAGGTCACCGAGAACGACGAGGGCGTGCCGACCGTGGCGAAGCCGAAGGGCGACGCCCCGAAGAAGCTCGTCTCGGAGTACCTCATCGAGGGCGACGGCGAGGAGGTCGCCGAGGGCGACACCGTCGTGGCCAACTACGTGGGCGTCACCTGGTCCGACGGCAAGACCTTCGACTCCTCCTACGAGAAGGGCGCCCCCGCGGCCTTCGCCCTCGACAAGGTCATCGAGGGCTGGCAGAAGGGCCTGGTCGGGAAGAAGGCCGGCTCCCGCGTGATCCTCTCCGTGCCCGTGGGCCAGGCCTACGGCACCGCCAAGGAGCTCGGGAAGGACTCGACCTACCCGGCGGGCGACCTGCTGTTCGTCGTCGACGTGCTCGCCGCCGTCGACACCCCCGAGGCGCCGGCCGCGTCCGAGGCCTCCGCGTCCCCGAGCGCCTCGCCCTCGGCCTCCCCGAGCGAGAAGTAGCCCCCGCGTCCGCTATGGTGGCCCGGTGGGGCTCCGGCCCCACCGGGGCCGGAGCCCCACCCCTTCCCCACGACGACACCGTCGCCGACCGACGAACAGGAGCAGCCATGTCCTTCGGAGAGCGCAAGCTCGACCGCACCAAGCCCGAGATCGACTTCCCCGAGGGGGAGGCCCCGACCGAGCTCGTCATCACCGACCTCGTCGAGGGCACCGGCGCCGAGGCGACCCCCGGCAAGCAGATCTCCTGCCACTACGTGGGCGTGACCTTCTCCGGCGGCGAGGAGTTCGACGCCTCCTGGAACCGCAACCAGCCCCTGGACTTCACCGTGGGCGTCGGCCAGGTCATCGAGGGCTGGGACCAGGGCCTGCTGGGGATGAAGGTCGGCGGCCGCCGCCGGCTCGAGATCCCCTCCGACATGGCCTACGGCTCGCGCGGCGCCGGCGGGGTGATCGGGCCGGACGAGGCCCTCATCTTCGTGGTGGACCTCCTGGACGTGCGCTGAGGACCCAGCCGATGGCAGCCCGATCGACGGAGCGGCTTCTCAACCTGCTCATCGCCCTGGTCTCCCGCGAGCGCGGGTACACCCGCGCGGAGCTGCGGGAGGCCGTTCCGTCGTACGCGGAGTCCGCCTCCGAGGAGGCGTTCGAGCGGATGTTCGAGCGCGACAAGGCGGAGCTGCGCGACCTCGGGTACCCCATCGAGGAGGTCGCCGACGACCCCCTCTTCCCCGACGACACCCACGGGCACCGCTACCGGATCCCCCGCGGATCCTTCACCCTCCCGCCCCTGCAGTTCACCGCGGAGGAGTCCGCGGTGCTGGCCCTGGCCGCGAACGCCTGGACCGAGGCGTCCCTGGGCGAGCTCGCCCGGCGGGCCCTGCGCAAGCTCGAGCCGGCGATCGGCGCCCTGCCCGACGACGACGCCCCGCCGCTGCTGCAGCCCACCCTCACGGCGCACGAGCCCTCGTTCGAGCCGCTGCTCTCCGCCGTGGTCCGCCACCGCGAGGTGCGCTTCGACTACCTGGCCCGCAGCACCGACCAGCTCACCACCCGACGGGTGCAGCCGTGGGGGATCGGCTCCCGGTACGGCAACTGGTACGTGGTCGGCTGGGACCTCGACCGCCGCGACTCCCGCACGTTCCGGCTCTCGCGGATCATGTCCGACGTCACCGTGACCCGCAAGGAGTTCGCCCCGCCGGCGGACTTCTCCATGAACGACGCCCTGTCCCACATGGTCTCGCACGCCCCCGCCCGCACGGTCGAGGTCCTCGCCCGCCCCGGCCACGCCCTCATGCTGCGCCGGATGGCCTCCGAGCAGCGCCCCGGCGCCGGGCCGGCCGGCGAGGACCTCCTGCTGATCCCCTTCGCCGAGACCGAGATCCTCGCCGAGGAGATCGCGGCGGCCGGCCCGGGCGTCGTCGTGCCTGCCGAGGGAGACGGGACCGCGCCCACGATGCAGGCCGAGGTGCGCGCCGCCGTGGTGCGCCGGCTGCGCTCCGCCGCCCAGGCCGTGGCCCGCTTCCGCGGAGCGGTCGTCGACTGGTCCGCGAAGTCCCGCAAGGGCACCCGCAACAAGCTCTCGACCGCCGACCACCTCTCGCGCCTGCTCGAGATCGTCCGGTACGTCTACGCCCACCAGGGCGCCGAGCTCGAGGAGACCGCCCGCCGCTTCGGGATCACCGACCAGGAGCTCATCGCCGACCTCAACACCCTGTTCGTGTGCGGCAAGCCCGGGCACATGCCCGACCAGCTCATCGACGCCTCGTGGGACGACGGCCACGTCTACCTCTCCAACGCCGACGAGCTCTCGGACCCCGTGCGGCTCACCCAGCCGGAGGCCTCCGCCCTGCTCGTGGGCCTGCAGACCCTGCGCACCGTCCCCGGCGGGGACTCGGAGGCCGTGGCCTCCGCCATCGCGAAGGTCGCCGGCGCGGCCGGCGACGCCGGGATGCTCGCCAACGCGGTCGGCGCCCGCCCCATCAGCGACGTCCCCGTCCCGGCCCTGGCCGACGTCATGGCCACGGTGCGGCGGGCCGTCGAACAGCGGCGGCGGCTGCGGATCCGCTACGTCGTGCCCTCCCGCGACGAGCTCACCGAGCGCGTGGTCGACCCCGTGCAGGTGTTCTCCTCGAACACCCACTGGTACGTGCGGGCGTGGTGCCTCCGCGCGGAGGGGATGCGCAACTTCCGGCTGGACCGGATCTCCTCGGTCGGCGACGCCGGGCCGGCGGGGGAGCGCCCGCCCGCCCAGGAGACCGCCGCCGCGGCCCCGCCCGCCCCGGGGACGCCCGACACGGTGGAGGTCACCCTCGTGACGGACCGGCGCAGCCGCTGGATCGCCGACCAGTACCACGCCACCCGCACCGCCGTGGTGCGCGCGCCCGACGCGCCGCGCACCGGCCCGGCGCGGGAGCACGAGGCCGCCCTCGTCGGCTTCCAGACCGTCGAGGCCGTGTGCGCCCTCGTCACCCGCTACGGCGGGCAGCTGGCCGTGGCCGCGCCCGACGACGTCGTCGAGCAGGTCGAACTCTGGGTGAACTCTGCGCTGAGCTCCTACGCGCCGTCGGATGCGGGCTGAGCGCGCCGCCTATACTGGAGACCATGCTCTGGTGGTCCTGGGTCCTGCTGTGGACGGTCCTCGTCCTGCTCGGCGCCGCCCTCCTCGGGCTGCTGCTGTGGCGGTCGGCGAGGTCCGCGCTGGGCGTCCTCCGGGACGCCGAGGCGGCGGCCGGGGACTTCGCCCAGCGCTGGGACGCGGCAGCCTCCGGGGTGCAGCGACCGGTCCGCACCCCGCCGGAACCGGCCGTGCTCACTCCCGTGGGCCGGGCCCTGGCCGAGTACCGCCTCGGCCGCGACCAACGTGAAACCGCCCGCCTGGCGCGCCGCATGGCGCGCAAGGACCGCATGGGCCAGCCGCAGCGGATCAGCGATCTCCGCCGGGCTGAACGGAAAGGAATGCTCCATGGGTAGATTGTTCGACAGCCCGGTGATGCTGCTCATCATCCTCCTCGTGATCCTGCTGCTCTTCGGCGCCCCCAAGCTCCCGGGCATGGCCCGCAGCCTCGGGCAGTCGCTGCGCATCTTCAAGTCCGAGGTGAAGGAGATGAAGAAGGACGACCAGCCGGCGGCCTCCGACGTCGTCATCGACGGGCAGCCCGTGCGCGACGGCCAGGACGTCACCCCGCCGCGCGCCCCCGGCGCACCCGGGACGGGCTCCCCGCAGCACCCGGACCAGCGCCCCGGCAGCCCGGCCTGACCCGGCCCGCCCGGCCGGCCCGCCCCTCTCCGGGCGGGCCGGCCGGGCGCGCCCCGCCTCGTCGCACCCCCCACGTCCCGAAGGTCACCGCATGTCCTCCCCACCGCGCAACAAGCCCCGGTCCCGCCGCAAGACCAACCCGGAGGCGCAGATGGCCCTGGCCGAGCACCTGCGGGAGCTGCGCAACCGGCTGATCAAGTCCGCGGTCGCCGCCGCCCTGGGGACCGTCGCGGGCTTCGTGCTCTACGAGCCGTTCATGACGGCGCTCAAGGCGCCCGTGGACCGGCTCAACGACCAGTCCGGGCGCGAGGCCGTCATCAACTTCTCCGGCGTCGGCTCGTCCTTCAACATCATGGTCGAGGTCTCCGTCGTGCTCGGCCTGATCCTGGCCAGCCCCGTGTGGCTCTACCAGGCCTGGGCGTTCATCATGCCCGCCCTGCACCGCTCCGAGCGCCGCTACGCGACGGGCTTCCTCGCCGCGGCGATCCCGCTGTTCCTCGCCGGCGTGGCCGTCGCGGTGGTCGCCCTCCCGGCGGCCGTGTTCGCGCTCACCGCGTTCACCCCCGAGGGCTCCTCCAACATCATCACCGCGAACGAGTACATCCGCTTCGTGCTCCAGCTGGTGCTCACCTTCGGGATCGCCTTCGTGCTGCCCGTGTTCCTCGTGGGGCTCAACATGGTCGGGGTGCTCTCCGGCCGGACGGTCCTGAGGAGCTGGCGGATCGTGGTGGTGGCGGTGATGCTGATCTCCGCGATGGCCGCCCCGGGCCCGGACCCCATGACGATGTTCTACCTGGCGGTGCCCCTGCTGCTGCTGTTCTTCGTGGCCGTGGGGCTGTGCCTGGTCCTGGACCGCCGACGGGCGCGGCGGGAGGCCCGGCGCGCGGCCGCCACCGGGGCCACCGCCGACGCCGCGACCTCCGCCGACGCCCTGGACCGGCTGGGCCGCGAGCCCGGCGCCTGAGCGGCTCGGCCCGTCGCGAACGGCCCGCCCGCGGCCCCGCCGGCGGCCCCGCCGCGCAGTAGGGTGGACGCATGTCCTCCTATGCCGACCGATACCTGGCCGCCAAGCAGCGCGCCGCTCACGCGAGGACCGAGCTGGCCGTCTTCCAGCAGCGCCTCGAGTTCGAGATGGACGAGTTCCAGCTGACCGCCTGCCGGGCCCTCGAGGACGGCAGGGGCGTCCTGGTGGCCGCGCCCACCGGCGCCGGCAAGACGGTGGTGGGGGAGTTCGCCGTGCACCTGGCCCTGGCCCGCGGGCAGAAGGCGTTCTACACGACCCCCATCAAGGCCCTCAGCAACCAGAAGTTCCACGAGTTCTCCCGCGCCTTCGGCGCGGACCGGGTGGGGCTGCTGACCGGGGACACCTCCGTGAACTCCGAGGCCGACGTCGTGGTGATGACCACCGAGGTCCTGCGCAACATGCTCTACGCGGACTCGCGCACGCTGGCCAACCTCGGGTTCGTGGTCATGGACGAGGTGCACTACCTCGCCGACCGCTTCCGCGGGGCGGTGTGGGAGGAGGTCATCATCCACCTCCCCGAGCGGGTCCAGCTCGTGTCGCTGTCCGCGACCGTCTCCAACGCCGAGGAGTTCGGGGCGTGGCTGGACACCGTGCGCGGGGACACCGACGTCGTCGTCTCCGAGCACCGCCCCGTCCCGCTGTGGCAGCACGTGCAGGTGGGCGGGCGCCTGCTCGACCTGTTCCTCGAGGAGACCACCGTCGAGGAGGCCGCCGAGCGGCTCGAGGGGCCCGGCCGCGACGAGCCCGACGTCAACCCCGAGCTGCTCCAGCTGGCCCGCGCGGAGCACCCGCGCGGGGGCCGCCGGGGCGGGCGCGGCCCCGGCGGGCGCTCCCGCGACCGCTTCGCCCGGCGCAACGGCGGGGAGGGCTACCGGCCCGGCCCCGAGACCCGGCGCGTGTCCCGGCCGCAGCTGATCCGCCGGCTCGACGCCGAGGGCCTGCTGCCGGTCATCACCTTCATCTTCTCCCGGGCCGGGTGCGACGGCGCGGTCAAGCAGTGCGTGGACGCCGACATCCGGCTCACCACGGACCGGGAGCAGCAGACCATCCGGGCGCGGGTGGCCGAGGCCGCCGCGACGCTGGAGGCCGCCGACCTCAACGTGCTCGGCTTCTACGAGTGGCGCGACGGGCTGCTGCGCGGCGTCGCCGCCCACCACGCGGGCATGCTCCCGGCGTTCAAGGAGCTCGTGGAGCAGCTGTTCGCCGACGGGCTCGTCAAGGCCGTGTTCGCCACCGAGACCCTGGCGCTGGGCATCAACATGCCGGCCCGCTCCGTGGTGCTCGAGAAGCTCGACAAGTTCAACGGCGAGTCCCGCGTGGACATCACGCCGGGGGAGTACACCCAGCTCACCGGCCGCGCCGGGCGGCGCGGCATCGACGTCGAGGGCCACGCCGTGGTGCTGTGGCAGCCGGGCATGGACCCGCACGCGGTCGCCGGCCTGGCCTCCAAGCGCACCTACCCGCTGAACTCCAGCTTCCGGCCCACGTACAACATGTCCGTGAACCTCATCGCCCAGTTCGGCGCGGACCGCTCCCGCAAGATCCTCGAGTCCTCCTTCGCGCAGTTCCAGGCGGACCGCTCCGTCGTGGGCCTCGCCCGCCGGGTGCGCGCCCAGGAGGAGTCCCTCAGGGGCTACGAGGAGTCCATGACGTGCCACCTGGGGGACTTCACCGAGTACTTCGGGCTGCGCCGCGAGCTCAAGGACCTCGAGCGGTCCGCGGAGCGCTCCGAGTCCCGCCAGCGCCGCTCCGACGCCGTCGCGTCCCTGCACAACCTGCTCCCGGGCGACGTCGTCGACATCCCCCGCGGGCGCAACGCCGGCTACGCCGTGGTGCTCGCGACCGACGCGAACCGGGACGACCCCCGCCCGTCCATCCTCACCCTGGACCACCAGCTGCGGCGCGTGGGCGCCCAGGACCTCGACGGGCCCCTCGAGCCGGTGTCGCGGATCCGGATCCCCAAGCAGTTCACCGGCAAGACGCCCAAGGAGCGGCGCGACCTCGCCTCCTCCATGCGCAACGCCATCCACGAGCACAAGCCCCCGCGCGGCACCACCGGGCGCGGGCACACCATCCAGTTCGACCGCGGCACCAGCGCGTCCGAGCGGCGGATCGCCGAGGTGCGCCGCGCCCTGCGCAGCCACCCCTGCCACGGCTGCTCGGACCGCGAGTCCCACGCCCGGTGGGCGGAGCGGTGGTGGACGCTGCGCCGGGAGACGGACGGGCTGCTGCGCCAGATCGAGGGCCGCACCAACACGATCGCCAAGACCTTCGACCGCGTCTCCCAGGTCCTGGACTCCTTCGGCTACCTCGCGACCCGGCCCGACGGCGAGGTCCGGCCGACCGAGGCCGGCGAGCAGCTGCGCCGGATCTACGGCGACCGGGACCTGCTGCTGGCCCTGAGCCTGCGCGACGGCTTCCTCGACGGCCTCGACCCCGCCGCGACCGCCGGGGTGGTGACGATGCTCGTCTACCAGGCCAAGCGGGAGGACCAGGGCATCCAGCCCGTGCTGCCCTCGGCGGCCATGGACCGCGCCGCGCAGACCGTCGTGCGCAACTGGTCCCGGCTCACCGACCGCGAGGAGGAGCACCACCTCAAGCCCACGGCCGAGCCCGAGTTCGGGCTCGTCGAGCCCATGTACCTGTGGGCGCGCGGGGCGACCCTGAGCACCGCGCTCACCGGCACGGAGCTCGCCGCCGGGGACTTCGTGCGCTGGTCGAAGCAGGTCATCGACATGCTCGACCAGCTCGCGAAGATCGAGCTGCTGGGCCCCGAGGTCCGCACGCAGTGCCAGCGCGCGATCGCGCTGGTCCGCCGCGGGGTCGTCGCCCACTCCACCTTCGAGGACTGAGCCCTCCCCGTCCCCGCGTCCGTCCGAACAGGAGACCCGTGAGTTCCACCCTGCCCCCGTCCGCCCCCGCCTCCCCGGCCCGGCCGGTCCTCTACCGCAACGGCTCCGTGTACAGCCCCGCGGACCCCTTCGCCACCGCCCTGCTCGTGGACGGCGCCCGCGTGGCGTGGGTCGGCTCCGAGGAGGCCGCCACGTCGATCCAGGACTCCGCGATGGACGTCGTGGACCTGGACGGGCGGCTGCTGGCCCCCGGCTTCGTGGACTCGCACGTGCACGTGGCCGAGACCGGGCTGGCCCTGTCCACCCTGGACCTCGCCGAGGCCGGCTCCCTGGCCGCCGTGCTCGACGCCGTGGCGGCCGCGGCGCGCACGGGCACGGGCGTGCTGCTGGGCTCCGGGTGGGACGAGTCGGTGTGGCCGGAGCGGCGGGCGCCGACCGCCGAGGAGCTCGACCGCGCCGCCGGCGGCCGGGAGGTCTACCTGGCCCGGGTCGACGTCCACTCCGGGGTCGTCTCGTCCGCCCTGGCCCGCCGTCTCGGCCTCACCGGCGTGGACGGGTGGCTCGGCGACGGGCGCGTGGAGAACGCCGCCCACGACGCCGTGCGGGCCGCGGCCCTGGACTTCGACGCCCGCCGCCGGGGCGAGCTGCACCACCGGGCCCTGCAGCACGCGGCGTCCCGGGGCTACGTGGCCCTCTCCGAGGCCTCCGCCGAGCAGGTCGCCCCCTTCGAGGACCTCGTGCACCTGGTCGCCCTCGCCAACCACGGGCTCGGCGCGGCCGGCCCGTTGCCGCGGGTGCTGCCGTACCGCGGCGAGCTCGCGGCCTCCGCGGACGCGGCCCGGGCGGTCGCCGGGCGCTTCGACGCCGCCCTCGCCGCCCTGCTCGGCCGGCCCGTCGAGCGGCGCGAGTCGCTGATCGGGCTCGCCGGGGACCTGTGCGTCGACGGGGCCCTGGGCTCCCGCACCGCCGCCCTGCGCGCCCCCTACGCCGACGCCCCGGACACCGCCGGGGACCGCTACCTCGACCCCGGGGCCGTCGCCGCCCACCTGGCGGCCACCACCGAGGCCGGGCTGCAGGGTGGCTTCCACGTCATCGGCGACGCCGGGATGGACGCCGTCCTGGACGGCCTCGACCTCGCCGCCGCGCGCGTCGGGGAGCGGGCGCTGCACGCGGCCGGCCACCGGCTCGAGCACGCCGAGATGATCGACCCGCAGGGCGTGGAGCGCCTGGCCCGGCACGCGGTCACCGTCTCCGTGCAACCGGGCTTCGACGCCGCCTGGGGCGGACCGGGCGGGCTCTACGAGCAGCGCCTCGGGCCCGCGCGCGCGGCCGGGATGAACCCCCTGGCCTCCTTCTACCGGGCGGGCGTGCCCGTGGCCCTCGGCAGCGACGCCCCGGTGGTGCCGCTGTCCCCGTGGGCGACCGTCAAGGCGTGCCTCGAGCACCACGACCCCGACCAGCGCATCTCCGCCCGGGCCGCCTTCCTCGCCCACACCCGCGGCGCCTGGCGGGCCGCCCGCAGCCCGGACCCCATGCAGGGCCAGCTCGCCCCCGGCACCCCCGCCACGTTCGCCGTGTGGGACGTCCAGGCGCTCATGGTCCAGCAGGCGGAGGGCACCGGCGCGTCCTGGAGCACCGACCCGCGCGCCCGCACGCCGCTGCTGCCCGCCCTCGACGGGGACCTCCTGCCCGAGTGCCGTCTCACCGTGCTCGACGGCGTGGAGCTGTACCGCTCCGCCGGCTTCTGAGCCGCGGGTCCCCGCCCGCGGAGCAGCGGCCCCGGACGGGACCGCCCGCGGCGGCCACGCCCGCCGCGGGCGGCGGTCTTGGTCGGGAGGATGGTGCAGGATAGGCTGGGCAACTGCTGCCGGGTGGGCTCACTCGTCCTTAGAAAACAGGTCCGCATCCCCTCAGGGCGGGCCTGGTCCGAAGGCGAGCGAGCCTGCCCTGTGGTTTGACAGGTGAGACCCCGAAAGGACCCGACCCGGTGCGCGTACTGACCGTCATCCCCACCTACAACGAGCGCGAGTCGCTGCCGACCGTCATGGAGCGGCTGCGCCAGGCGGTCCCCGAGGGCCACGTGCTGGTGGTGGACGACAACAGCCCCGACGGCACCGGCCGGCTCGCCGACGAGCTCGCGGCGGCCGACCCGAACGTGCACGTGCTGCACCGCACCAGCAAGGAGGGCCTGGGCGCCGCCTACATCGCCGGCTTCCGCTGGGGCCTGGCCCGCGACTACGACGTCCTGGTCGAGATGGACGCCGACTGCTCGCACCAGCCCGAGCAGCTGCCGCTGCTGCTGGACGCCGTCGAGCGCGGCGCCGACCTCGCCATCGGCTCCCGCTACGTGCCCGGCGGGCGCACCGTGAACTGGCCGCTGCAGCGCCAGCTGCTCTCCCGCGGCGGCAACCTCTACGCCCGCACCCTCCTCGGCTCCCGGATCCACGACATCACGGCCGGCTACCGGGCGTTCCGCCGGGAGACCCTCGAGCGCATCGGGCTGGAGACCGTGGACTCGAAGGGCTACTGCTTCCAGATCGACCTGGGCTGGCGCACCGAGCGGGCGGGGCTGCACGTCGTCGAGGTCCCCATCACGTTCGTGGAGCGTGCGGAGGGGGAGTCGAAGATGAGCCCCGACGTCACCCGCGAGGCCGTCGTGCGCGTGGCCCAG